>MDTA01208330.1_pt1 | contig 15540 bp, 18 predicted proteins | sample 811151 | NCBI WGS metagenome assembly MDTA01 (sample SAMN05326648, study PRJNA326480) | marine metagenome | isolation source: seawater | place: Indian Ocean: South | collected 2010 | reverse complement strand
TGAAAACTACGAGCAACAAGACCTTCAACAAGACATTCAACAAGACCTTCAACAAGACATTCAACAAGACCTTCAACAAGACATTCAACAAGACCTTCAACAAGACGAGCAAAAAAACGAAGAACAAGAATATAGTTTTAATAAAACACCAGATCAAACAAATCCCGTCGTAAAAATAGTTAAACTCGAATAAAAAATTGAAAATTATTTAAATATAGACTAGTATATTAAAAACAATGGCTGAAATTGATAATAATATTAATGAAATTCATATTTCCCGCAATAATCTTCTTAAACAATTAAAAGCGGCCGGATACAATATAAATCCTTATGAAAATACCACATTAAATGAGGTTTACTATATGAATATGCACGACGACCTTGATTTCAAAGTAAATAGTATAAATGATAGCACAAATACTATTAATATAAAATACAATATAGGAAAACCATTAAAGGCGAATACAATCCAATCAATCACTTCTGAAATGTTTAAATACGACGAGTTTGACCCAACGAAAAATATTATTGTTATTTTAATAGATTCTGAACCGAATTCTACTATTTGTGATGTCGTAAAACAAATTTACGCAGAAGAAAGTATTTATATTGTTTTGTATAATATCAAGCGACTTTTGTTCAATATTCAAGAACACACCATGGTTCCAAAACATTCAATATTATCTAAAGAAAACGAAAATGTATTTTTTAGCAAATATTCTATTACGGAACCCGCATCAGAATTGCCAACAATTTCAAGATTTGATCCAGTAGCATTATCTATATTTATTAAACCAAAACAAATATGTGAAATAGACCGCGCATCTATTAATAGTATACAAGGAAAATATTATCGATTTTGTGTTAACTATTAAAAAATATATACCATTATTATATATTATGTCTTTTATACAATCTATTGCTATTAACGAAACGCCTGTTTTTGTTCAAGAAAACGATTACGATATATCTAACGTAGCATATCATTATAACAAAAGTAAATACCCCGAAACCACAGAAACTCAGCTTAAAAAATTCATTAAAAATAAAAATACAATTATAGAAGAAATTTTAGAATATAATTATCAAAAATTCACAAATGGACAATTAGTTATTGCCATAATATCTCTTGTAATATTCAGTTCTTCAATTGCAAATTTTGACGAATAAAAATATATTATTTACTAGTATTATATATAAAGATGCCAGTACCAATTTCAATCAATAACGGGATTGAATATCATTTACATTATAATACTCGAGGTAAACTTAACATTGCACAAATAAAATCTTTTTGCGAAACTTCTGGAAAATTTAGATTTGGTAATGAAGTAGGAGGCGCAAATACCGAATTTGTAGTAAGTAAGACTTTTCGCGAAAGCCTGAAACAAATTATATTTAATCGTGAATGGAATAATAAACCATGGCCAACATATTTGGGAGATATTGTTCCAAATGACAATTCTGTGAAAAATAATCAACATTTCACAAATAAAGGGGGAGGCGCGAAGGTAAAAGGTATATTAGAACCTATTTCTGTGTTAGTGTATAACGCCAAAACTGGAACATATCACGTTCTATGGGTGTCATTAAAACCCCAATATGAAGGAACGATAAACGTATTGGAAAATGTTGATCTCCCACTTAACAAAGAAAACCCATTAAAATTAAATTTCATGCCAAATGATATAACGCCAATAAGTATTAAGAATGTTAAAATTCAGTCTTTGTCAGAAGCTTTTAATAAATACAATGCGCAAGCCGGCAACAAGCTATCAAACCCACCCTTACTAGATACAATATCTGGGAAAGAAGTAACCGACACTGAGCAATATAATCTTTGTGCTATGAATGGGGCCGGTATGGCCAATGGCACTTCGGGGGTATATACCTATTCGTGGTATCCAACAATGGATGATGTATATAACAGTATGGCAGGCGACAAACCTAAACCTTTAAATCAACTTGATAACAATATTGTAAAAAAATATACAGTTAACGCAAATAAATGGAAAGATGCCGCTAAAGACCCTGGACGGCAGATTGCCCCATACTCATCAAATTTAGCTAAATCTCCGGAATTAGGTGTAGAATTTGTTTCAAATAAAATGTACCTATCAGAACCCCCCACATTTGATTATGCTATTATAATTGCTACTAACGAAGGTTTTACTAACGAAGGTTTTACTGGTGGTGGTGTCCTAGAAGGATTTAATATATATAAAGATAGCGTTGATATGAAAGATGTTGTTGAAACCAATACAACTAAAGCAAAAAATCAACATTTAGCACTACAATACATTTACTTTTTTGTTTTAGTGATAGCGTTTTTAAGTATTTTATACAATTTCAAATCTATGTCAGCTACAAATGTTGGAATTTTTATTTTCTTCGTTATATATGGTTTAACATATGAAAATTTATCAGCATTTACAATTGGACAATATAAAGAGGCCATTGAAAATTTAAGATACGCGGATTCGTCAATACAATTATTTATTTATTTTAAATTGTTGGCCCTAACCGTATTATCATTTGCGGTTCCTACAATTGCTTTATTTTTTACCGATATAGACGATGATTACACTATGGAAAATACTTACGAAGATGTTGAAGAAAATGTCACAAGTGCTTCCGACTATGGCAAAGACATGATTGGTGATATAACAGACCGTGGTAGCGAACTAGTTAGCGATGCAGCAGATTATGGAAGTGAATTAGTCGACGATGCAACCAACACTATAAAAGAAGGCGTTGATGACGCAAGAGCTGCTGTGCCCAGTTTACCAAAACTATAAAAAAATAAATATATAAACTGTAAGTTAATATTTTCATATAAATAATTATATGAAAATAGTATGAAAATAGTATGAAAATAGTATGAAATCTATACATTAAAATTATCTTCATCGTCATTGGTGGATAGAGTAATTCCAAGCCAACCTTGTTTTCTTTTTTCTCCATCTAAAATTCGCTGGGGTTTACCGAATTTCTTATTCATATAATCTTTTAATTCTTGTCCCCTAGGAACCTTTGTTCCATATAACTGAATATACCAATCTTTAAAATCTTCTTGCAGTTCACTCCAAATAATATATTTTGTTTCATCGGCTTTTTCGATTCTTTCCTTTACATAACCCTCCAAATAATCCTGCGAACTCCTATATTCTCCGCTCTTAGCCATTACAATATCACAGTCGTCCACTATTCCGTTTGTATAAACTACCTTTTCTATTAACATTGACATAAAAACTTCTTTCCATTCGGGAAATTTTGAATCTAATTTCTTATCAACTTCAAATTGATATGGTTCCTCTGGATCATTATCGATGTTATCTTTTTCTTTAAATTTTGCCATAAAATCGCAAACGCGAATTCTACGCCACGTGCCATCATCATTGCTCGTAATGTCAAATAAAGTATTTGTGCAAACAACCAACTTAAATTGAGGAACAAATGTCACGCTATCTTTATATAATCCTCTGCAAACAACCGGGTCACCACCCGTCAATTCTTTCATATTTCCTTCTACAATCTTATCCCCCTTTGATGGCTCTTGCATAACCGCATATCTAACACCCTGTAGTTGGACTATTTCGGGACTAACTTGTCCCGTTCTAGCGCGCGCTGTTGTCACCACAGAAATCGGCAACGTTCCTTTATAATCTCCCAAACAATGTGTCATCAGTTCAACCAACTTTGACTTACCATTTCTCCCAGAACCTGTATAAATATTAAAGGTTTGATTTTCGTTCGTTCCGATTAATGTAGATGCCAAATGACTCCACATATAATTTCGCAGTTCTTCCACAGGAAATAATTTACACATAAAGTCATTAATTTCTTCAATTGTATTTTGATTGCACTTTGATATTTCTACGTAGTCGATTTTCGTAGACTTTGTAATATAATCAGTGCATCGTCCTGGACGAAAACCTCCTTCATTAAAATCAAATACGCCATTGTTAAAACATAGTAGCATTTGGTTTTTATTGAGTTTTTCTTCAAATGCGCTATCATAAAACAACTCTTGTGCTTCTCTCATAATATTGTTCTTGTTTTGAGTTCTTTTTAGCATCGTGCATATTTCAGAACATTTGCTAAGTTTTTTCTTAGATTTTTCAGACATTACTTGATCATAACCATCGTCTGTTCCCGAAAGCTCGGTCATAGTTTTAAGTTTCTCGAAAAATAACTCAAATACATCTTCCGATAGCTTCAATCGCAAAGTATTTCCAGACTCTATTTCACACCATTTATGACCCTTGAATTCGAACCAAATATTCCGTTTTATACTAACACATATATAACGATCTTTATATAACCTATGAATAACCTTTGCTATATCGTGCTCAGTAACCGATGTAGTAGGATCTATGCTCTTTTCAATATCGTGCGATATGGAAATTTTTTGCACTCCTTCATAGGCGTCTTTTGGTGCATCGGTTTGCGCCCAATATCTAATCGATTTACCAGTTAAACTATGTGGTGCCAAACTATCCCAACGAACCTTTAGATCTGCAATATCTTCAAATTTAAATGTCTTTGACTTACTGCTCATTTTTACCCACGAAATGAAAAGGCGTTGGTCTGTGGCATGTAATGCCATCGCCACTTTAATCCATTTTTCATAACAACCACTTTCATAATAACTTTCGGGTAAAATCATTGTATGGTGATGACATTCTTTAATGTAAAAATCGTTTATATCTAACGATTCCAAAAATTCATCAACCTTTATATCTAATTCTACATGGCTTGTTATTTTCAAAATATCATCATGATTAACTTCTTTAATAACAATATTTAGTTTCTTTTTTGGCTTTGATTTAGAATAGTCCATCAACTTTTCGCCAAATTCAGTAATTTCTAATTTTGGATGATTTTCGTATTGAATCGATAATTGCTGAAAAAGTTCAAATGGCATATCTTCGTTTTTCGGCACCTTTATTGCTGTTGAATCAAATTCATCAACATTGTCGTCATAGCTTACTTCAAATATATGCTTTAATTTGTAAGGCAAATGTCCGGGTTTGCATGATCCATATAGCTGCCAAGCAGTAGTTCCTTTTGCAATACCCTCATCATATACCTTGTCCCAGGTATTTGTTAATGGTAGATTACAACTAGTTTTTATTTTATCCAAAAATCCATTACGTAAATGAACGCCAATTTCACGCTTCACATGAGCACCAATTATAATATGAATACCGTCTTTTGTTATAGACAGATCTTTGCATATATTTACAGAGTCCTTCTCAAAAATATATAATTTAAATGGTTTATCACAATTTACCAATTTTTTCAACTCGTCTAGTAACAGTGCACAATAAAATTCAATATCTTCAATCCCGTGTTGGCGGGTTGTTATATTTGGATCATACCTGAAATCAAAATCTATACAAAGTGACCCCATATCTTTCGGCTGTTTCTCGGTAATATACTCTTTCAGTCCTTTACTAATAATCTCTTTGTAATAAAGTTCATGAAAGGTCTTCAATGAGGCACCTTCAATATTATATGCTCCACCAGAAATATTGTGCAATTCGCTTTTTATACGCGTATGTGTTATTTCCTCATTATTTTTCTTAATATGTGAATTCAATATCTTCAATAATGTCATATATACTTAATATCTAAGCATACAATATTTTTAATTCAATTTTTGATATACTTACTGTATAGTTACTGGATAAATATGGACTAAAATATTTAACACGTAATTTTCTAGCATTATAAGAAAAAATAAAAATTCATAAAAGATTTTAAACAATAAATTATAAAAATAACACCATGTGTGCATTAATTATCAGCAAAGTATATTCAAAATGTAGAATAAGCTAAATAAATATTTAGCTTAATCGAGGGGAGGGGCGTTATTTGTTAATTTTATCTAATGACCCGCGTTCATAAACACTGTATTTGTCGTATATTGTAGGATTATTCATAGCATAACTATATTCGATTTTTTCTAATTTATTACGATACAACCAATAACGTTTGATTTCGTCTTCTGTTGGAATACGAATCCGTAGTTTACTACGATCGCACATTTTGTCTAATTATTGTAATTAAAGTGTTGCTTATTTCAATTTTTTATTTTTTTGCTCTGGTTCTGTTTTTTTTTCTAGGGTTAGTTCTTGATTTCGTTCTAATTTTTTTTTTAGGGTTTGTTTTAGTTTTTTTCTCTGGTGGACACTTGTATTTATATACGCAAGATGATTTACTTCCCGACATTTTACATTTATAACTATAATCGCATTTACCAGACACGGATTTTGATTTCTTAGCCATACTTATACTAAACATAGATAAAAATATTTATAAAAACTATATAAACTTTCTACTTGTTGATAAGTAGTAGAAATGGAAATCCCGATTTCAAAACAAACACAAACAAGATTAATAAAAGACATCAAAGAAGCAATGAAATATGGAAAAGAAAATTCCAATATTTTTTACAAACACAGCGAAGACGATATGTTAGTGGGATATGCTTTAATTATCGGAGACGACGACTCTCCTTATAGATATGGTAATTACATGTTTAAATTTAAGTTCCCTGCAAACTATCCATTTAGTCCACCAAAAGTTAAATTTTTAACAAACGACGGCGTTATTAGATACCATCCTAATTTATACAAAAATGGAACGTGTTGTTTGTCTATATTAAATACCTGGAAAGGGGATCAGTGGACGTCTTGTCAAACAATATTATCGGTATTATTATCAATGTCTTCAATATTCCAAAACAATTCTCTCATTCTCGAACCTGGAATAAGACTTCATCACCCGGATGTAGATAAATACAATAAAGTCATAGAATATAAAAATCTAGATTTCGCAATACATACCATCGTCGAAGAATGTGCAAAAATTTCAATATTAAAATTATTAGACGAAGAAGCTCAAGAAGAAAACGAACTCTTTTATTGTATTTTTTTATTCAGAGAAGAAATCGTGGAATGTTACAAAAAAAACGCAGAAAATATAATTATATGGTCGGAAGTAGTAAAACCAAATGATAAAAAAGTTATTCACACTTCCATGTATCATATTAATCTTCAGTTAAATTATGAAAAATTATTAACTAAACTTCACGATCAAACCAAGAGAATTATCAAATAAAAAATTGAATTTAAACTTTTTAGCAATTAATTTAATATAGAAATATCTATTTATTTATATAAGATGCATTTTTGTACTAATTGTGAAAATATGTATTATGTAAACATTGATTCTAACACAGACACAATCAGTCACTATTGTAGAAATTGTGGAACTGTAGACAATAATATACTTTCAAATACAAATACCATATTTGAATACGACAATGAAGAAAGCTCTACATTCAAATTAGCAAATGCCATTAACCAATATACAAAATACGATCCTACACTACCAAGAACACAAAATATAGTTTGTCCTAATAGCGAGTGTTCTGCAAATAAAGACCCAAATGTAGCACAAGACGTTTTATACATTAAATACGATGAAAAAAATATAAAATTTATATATCTATGCTGTAATTGCGATAAAACGTGGAATAACTCGAGCTAATGTAATGCGTTATATTAAAAATTGAAATTAAAATTTATATAAAATTAACAATATATATATATTATTAATCTTATGTCTGACGTAGAACAAAACGATTATAAATCCGACGACGATTTACCAAGCGATGTCGAAGAACTATCGGATATTGACGTATCTGATGTGGAAAACGATAATGTAGACGACTTGCAAGAAGATTTAGATAATCCGCAATTAAAAGACGATGATGATAATTTACTACAAATACCATCAAATAGTTACCAAGATAACGACGACGACGATGATTATGATGAATGCGACGAAAGATTTGATAAATTATCTGAAGCAACGCAATATTATCACAATAAACACAATGTTCTTTCTTACGATGAAATTAAGCCATTGTTGATAGTAAAAAGAGACAAATATAATAATATAATAGACTCATATCACCGCACAATTCCCATTCTAACAAAATACGAAAAGACTAAAATTATTGGACTTCGTTCTGTTCAACTCGCAAATGGGCTAAAACCATTTGTTGAAGTCCCAACCGATATTATTGACCCTGTAGTAATCGCGGAAATGGAATTAAAAGAAAAATTACTACCATTTATTGTTAAACGTCCAATTTCTCTTACAGATTTTGAATATTGGCCATTAAAAGAATTAGAAATTATTTGACGGATATTTAACTAATTCATATTCATTAACTATTGTTTTTTGTTGCATACTTTTATCGCTCATTTTATGCAAAGGAATCCACGATTTGAATTTCTTGTTATAAATGCACTTCATTGTAATATAATCGTCATTGTTTTCAAACATCGTCTTTAATTTTTTACTTATATATAAATTGGGAATATAGGCATAATCATATAATACAATATTTTCCTTATTTTTTATATATAACTCATACAGCTCGCATTTATATGCCTTCTTAACTTTGAAATATTTATATAAAGTATTCGAACCAACCGCTTTCTTCAATAAAATGCTAGATTTATTAGAATCCAATAATAAATATTTTACAGAATAAATGTCATAAGGAACCGTCAGTTCTAATATTTCATCGCTGTCTAATTTATTTTTAATAGCACAAATTGACAGCTGTATTTCGCTATATATGTCTTGTTCATATTCATTAAAAAATATGTTTTTCAATAGTCTAAATTTTTCCTTGAATGTTACGTCAAGTGCTTTGCCTTTATACATACAAAGATCTTCTATTATTATATTTGTTGGTGTATTTTTAACACAATATAATATTGTTCCTCCGTCTTCACATAAAACATCATCGAATCTTGTCTGAACTTTTTTTGCATTATTTATTGTTTTATCTTTGTTCATTTCTATTAAAATACATTTCCCTTCATTATTTTCATAAGTAAACCATACATAACACTTTATGCCATAGGGAATTAATATACATGCGTCGTATACTCCATTTATATTTGCACCTTTTTGTCGGATTTTATCGAAAGATGGAAAGTTTTTTAGAATACTCGTCATAAATATATAAACGTTTACTCTTTAAACAAATTGGTTAAAGTCTTTTCGGCCATTGCATATTGGTTCATGGAATTAAATTCTGCATACAAAATCTTGTCATCAACGCTAACAATTGATAAATTTTCAGCTATCTTATATACAAATTCCGTATATTCTTGCATCGTATATTTAAATGGAATTTTATCATAGAGAACATATTCTATAATCGATTTATCGAAAATTAAAGTATTATTGATGTATTCAACATCATCTTGTATTATCTTCATTTTGTATATTTTTTTGTTCTTTTCTACAAATATGCCTTCATTTGATATTAAAAAAACGCACTTTCTTTCGGTTTTTTCATATTGATTTAGGGATGATAATGAAAAATCGACATTTGAATACAACTTCATTTATACCCTAAACTACTTAAACTTAAAGGCGTGTTTTTAAATAATATGTGTAAATGCTTTGTCTTAGACAAAGAGCACAATGTAATCGTAAAATCAACCAATTCTTATGACACATTATATAAAGCATGTGGATATCGCAAAAATATAAATTTTGAATTTATTATTTCATGGGAGGATATTACACTAAATGGTCTTGTTTTCTCTGTTCAAATGTGGGCGAAAACTGCAGGTAAGACTAATACACTTAATGATATTAGTAATATTTGCACTCTTGATCATCCGGTTTATGGTCCTTGTTGTTTTATTTTCTTAAAAAAAAACGAAATTTTCAATGAAATAGAACTGCATCATTGGTATTCTTTTTTAGAGTATATAAATGAAACTGTCGAAAAAAGTAAACCCGATAAAGCCGAAATCACTACTGCAGATGATATTGATAGTGAATCAGAATGTGAAATCGAGGAAACCGATCACGAATCTTTGTCTAGTGGTGAAAATGTTGTTGAAAAAAAAACAAATGAACTAGATTATGAAGAATACTATTTTTCCAGTGACGACGAACAATAATTATAAAAAATTGAATTTAAATAAATATGCTATTTATTTTTAATGAGAATCGTGAAAAAACCCGAAGAATTCCGGAAAAACATTAAAAATAAATTTAATACGATTACTAGTTCTAATTTGGGAAACAATATTGAAATTGGAATATATAACTATTCCATTTACGAAGCAAATAAACTAAATATTATTAAACAATGGTCAAATCCTATGTTTGTATTAATATATATAAATCGTCTACGAGCAATTCATCATAATTTAACTCATTCTAGTTATTTTCAAAACTATATTTTCGATAATGCAAAAACGCCGGAGAATATTGCACAGTTAACTCAACATGAAATGAATCCAGAAAAATGGGAGAAAATATTGCAAACTATTAAGCTCATTAATGAAAACACATATGATAAACAAACAAGTCTTGTCAGTGAATTTGTTTGTGGGAAATGTAAATCCAGTAATTGCACCCACTATCAAATGCAAACACGCAGTGCTGATGAGCCAATGACTACTTTTGTTTCTTGCTTAAATTGTGGAAAACGGTGGAAATTTTAAATTTAACTAATTGGAAAGCCCATGCTTTCATCTACTATGCCAACGGGAGTAGATTCTTTTTTATCGCCGTTGGGGGGTGGGACGGGGGGAGCGCCGGAACCACATTGAAAGGACTCAGTCGAGAATTTCGCATCCTCCTCTTGCGGATCTTGCACCACTTCCTCCTCCTCCTCGCCGGGCAGCTTCTCCTCCCCCTCCTCCTCCTCCTCCTCCTCCTCCTCCTTGACGGTTGGCTCGTAGCCCTCGGTTACGAACTCGTCCTCATCCTCCTCGATCTGTCCTTCAATAAAAAACTCGCGTGTTGCGCCATAGCCCATAAATTTACCAACAACAAATACCGCCAACATAAATAAAACTGCACACATAATTGTAGCTAATTTGCCATTTTTAGTAGAGATCTTCATCCTATATATATATATATATAGTAAAAATAATAAAAGTTTTTTCATACAAAAGAAAATTGAATTAAAGGTTTTTACATTAGACATTTATCAACAAATGTATTTTGGTAAAAAAGGTTACACAATATTAAAAAAAGATCTATCAATAAAAGACCATAATACAATTCGCGAAGAATTAACAGTTTCGCCTAATGTAAATATTATGGCGGGCGGCGGGAAAATATCATTTCCTATATATCGCGAATCTCCTAATAAATTTTATTTGCCCAAACATTACGGAATTCAAAAATTCGGAATTCCTAAATCAGATGCGTTAAATGAAATAGGAGATAAATATGAAAATATAAATCTGGATTTTATCGGAGATTTACGTGATTATCAAGTCACTATTGTCGATTCCTTCTTTAAAAATATAGAAAATGGTGGATTCGGTGGTTTGTTTGAAATTGGTTGTGGGCAAGGTAAAACAATTATGGCTCTTAATGTTCTGGCTAAATTAAAACTTAAAACATTGGTTATCGTTCACAAAGAATTTTTAATGAATCAATGGATTGAGCGTATTCAACAATTTCTTCCTAAAGCTCGCGTAGGAAAAATTCAAGGACAAACTATAGACATTCATGATAAGGATATTGTATTGGGTATGTTGCAGTCTCTTTCTATGAAAGACTATCCCGAAAACACCTTTTCCTCATTTGGTTTCACTATAGTAGATGAAACGCATCATATTGGTGCCGAAGTTTTCGTCCGCTCTTTATTCAAAGTAACCTCTAAATATATGCTTGGATTGTCTGCAACCATGAATAGAAAAGACGGATTAACAAAAGTGTTCAAACTTTTTCTAGGAGATATTATTTATAAACATATTGATAATCAACAGCATAATGTTTTGGTAAATGTGCATACATTTGCTGTTAATGACGACGAATACAATGATATAATACTAAGTCACCAAGGAAAGCCTCAATACAGCTCCATGATTTCTAAGATCAGTAACTATGCCCCAAGATCGCAGTTTATTATTGAAATATTAGAAAATTCCTTAATTCAAAATAACGATCAACAAATTATTATTCTCACAAATAATAAATCAATGTTAAACTACTTACATGACGCAATCGTATATAAAAATATTGCAGGTTCTTCTGTAGGCTATTATATAGGAGGAATGAAAGAGGCGGATCTCAAAAAAAGCGAAGAGTTTAAGATTATATTGGCTACATACGCCATGGCTGCAGAGGCGCTTGACATAAAAACTCTCACTACGCTCATTATGGCCTCTCCCAAAACCGACGTTACGCAATCTATTGGGAGAATTTTGCGAACGAAACATGTTCAACCGGTTGTAATAGATATTGCAGATACACACGACGTATTTCAATCTCAATTAAAAAAAAGAATTAGCTATTATAAAAAACAAAACTATTGTGTTCATATATACGACAATAATTCATACAAATCCTACAATAAATTGTCTTATGCTCCCAAAAAAGCGTCCGCGCCGGTTTGCCTACTTTAATTTAAATTTATATATTAAATGCACGAGTTAATTGTTCACATAGAAAAATCATTGGAAGATGCAAATAATTATAAATCTAAATTGCCAAATGAAATTATGTTTATGAAAGGAATGTCCGGTAGAAAAACAAGACATTTTTACAATAATTTATGTTCTATGGAAGACGCGAGATATTTAGAAATCGGTAGTTGGTTTTGTTCCACTATTTGTTCTGCCATGTATAATAATAGTATAACATGTGTTACTATAGATAATTGGAGTGAATTCAATAATAATACAAAAAACGAATTCTTGGTTAATTTTAATAAATACAAAGGATGCAATAATGCATTTTTTATTGAGAAAAATTGCTGGGACATAGATATTGTTACATTGCGCAGCTTACATAAATTTAATATTTATATGTATGACGGCAATCATAGTGAAACCAGTCATTATAGCGCACTTAACCATTTTTTATCTTGTTTAGACGAAGTCTTCATTTATTTAGTAGATGATTGGAATTGGGAAAGTGTTCGTTCTGGAACTATGCAATCGATTATTGATACTAAATGTGAAATTCTATATAAAAATGAAATAAGAACTACAAATGACAATAGTCATGCTAAACCCGCGTTCCACGACTCTGACTGGCATAATGGAATTTCTATTTTTGTTTTAAAACAAAAATAGATTGACAATTTTTTTGAAAGTTTTTATATATCTTAAGAATGTATATGGGGAAAATGCGCTCATTCAAACTTTTACACCATATATTCCAGTCGATTCCTAGCGATGTCATATACACAATTAGTAAATTTACTGGTAAATATATACATTTTCCTAAAATTGAAAATAAAGCTTTTAAAACTAAATCTAGAAGTGACAAATATTACACCAAACATCTTGTCACAAAAACACGATTTAGAACATGGAGCGTATAGAGGTGTTGGTGTTTTTAAACGATACCTTTCTGCCTTCGAACGTGGCCACTTGAGAGGTGTATGCTTGAAAATAAGAAAGACCATATATGTGGTCTATTATTTCATCTAATTCGGTCTGTTTAGGCATTTGCGTTTGTTTATCGTATTTACTCATTATATCCTTAACTTCAATACGAATCTTGTTCTTGCCAGGAATAGTTATGTTTTTATTCGTGAATGGCGGATCTGTATAAAAGTATTGTAGGTCTGGGTATGCTTCTTCATTTATAATATTATTTAACATATTGGAAACTTGCACTTGTTTAGGATGTTCATCAATGCGCTGAATTTTTCTCTGGTTCCTATACTTAATATCTGAATAATAATATAAATACCACTTCACAAATATAGCAAACAACTCAACTTGGTTGTTGGGTTGTCTAAGAGTTATTTTATTTTTTCCAAAGTCCTCAGCAACACTATATTTTTCAATAAACTCCTTAAATCTTTCAAACCCACTCTCCCCCTCCCCTATATTGCTATCGCTATTCAAAAGCAGATAACCGATCATATTGATCTTGCTTATTTTTTTATTTGAATTATCTGATTGGGGATTTTCTATTTCTATTTTGGTATCGGCAATATTTATTATTAGCAAGGATAGCATATATAATAATTTCAATAAAAAAAATCCCTTTTCCTCTTTCGGAAATTCAGCTTTCACTACTTTAAAAAACTTTGGATATTCTTTTTCTAATTTGGTTAATTTAAGGAATTTCCCAAAATCAGTTGAATTCACAAACGTGTTGCCTATAAAATCTCTTCTGTTAGATGTACTTAAATTTTCTAATGTCTTAGATAACATATTCATCATATTCTCGTAGTTGTCGTGAATAACCAATTCTCCGACAATTCTAGGACTAATATAATAGGTATTATCATCGGCGAGGGGTTTTTTTTTGATTTCCTTCTTGTTTTTATCTTCATCAGATTTTGATTCGTCTGAACTCAGTTTCCCATTTAACATAGCACTATAACCTTCTTCGAACCATTTAAACATCTCTTCATTAGATTTTTTTTCCTCATAGTCTGCTGATATTTTTTCATCTTCATATTTTCTTAGTATAAATGTATAAAGTTCGGCCATTTACTTTATTATTTGTAAATATTATGTATTATAATTATATACATAATATATAATGACTAAAACCGTATGTTCTATTCCAAAAGGTTCTCCCTCATCAATGGGATTATTATCGACCAGACCCGGCGACACCAGTAGATCTATTAAAGAAGATCTGAAAAATACTATCGATAAAATTAAAACACTTCATGAATTGAATCATGCAGATTGGGCTTTTAATGTTTTCTATTGGTGCGTGTTGTTTCTCTCTTTGATTTTTTATTTTTGCATCCGGTTTTTGTTTTGGTTCGCACGTAATTTGGTTCAGACTACTCGGCGATTTTTCGGTTTGGACGCGAACATGCCCACCGCTGATGAGTTTAAGAATATTTTCCCAGACACTCCAGCTCTCGAAGGCGCCTACAAGTTTGCATCAATCAGGCCGGAAACCGCTCAAGCGAAGTGGCTGGGTGCGAAGAATGCGGCGTGGACCGGCAACGGCGACAACACGCCCATACAACCAAATCTAAACGGGCCTCCTGGGCTGGATGAAGGCGACTACATAGGTAACTCCAACACGTATGGGCTTAGTTCTTTGGTCAGATTTTTTTTTACTTTCTATCGCGGGCTTACCTTCGACCAAAATCCTATTCGAGCAGGTATTTTAATTTTTTCTATCTTTTTTAGGATACTATGGATAGTGGTTTCCAGATTTCCAAATTTTTATACAAATTTAGGCACAAATGCGTTTCATGCTTTTACATATAGTTCTTTCGTTGCGAAAATTATTACAGACCTATACTTCACAATAGGGATAATTGTATCACTTATATTTCTGACCAATGACACTAAATCGCGCGATGTAATTATGTTATTTAATGATGACTTTATCAGTAATGAGACAGATAATCATATTGAAAAATCCGTAGAGAAGGTATATAAAAAGATTCCTAACAGCGAGCGACCAGCAGATAAATTTTATCTGAATGCGATGGGACAGGACGATCCTCGGCGAGGGAAAGCGGGGGTGGATCGT
>MDTA01110170.1_pt1 | contig 15543 bp, 12 predicted proteins | sample 811151 | NCBI WGS metagenome assembly MDTA01 (sample SAMN05326648, study PRJNA326480) | marine metagenome | isolation source: seawater | place: Indian Ocean: South | collected 2010 | reverse complement strand
TTACACTAGTTACTTGTGCAAGACCAGTAATACCTGGTTTAATTTTAAATACTCCTCGTTTTTTTCTCTCTTTTATTAATTTTTTTTGACTTAACAAACATGGTCGAGGGCCGACTAAACTCATGTCTCCAAATAGTACATTAATTAACTGAGGAGTTTCATCAAGTTTAGTTCGTCTTAAAAAAGATCCATAAGGTGTAATCATTGTATTTTTTACAAGATGAGTTGCAATAGATTCTACATTTTTTTTCATGGTTCTAAACTTAATTAATACAAATAATTTTTGATTATACCCAATTCTTTTTTGCAAAAACATTGGAGAGCCATTTTCATATAAACCAAAAATCAGTAATAAAACTAATATTGGCAATAAAATAATTAATCCTGTCAATGAGAGTAAAACATCAAATAAACGTATCATAAACCTTTTACCATATTTTTTATTCCTTCTTCTACACTCTTTATTGGTTTCCAATTTAATATTTCTTTAGTATGGCTAATATCAACTTGTAAAGAACTTAGTAATCTATTCACTTCATTTTGTCTGCCTATCATGCGACTGAAAAATTTTAAAAATGAATTTGGAACTGGGAATAAGCGTGCTGTGTTACCCATCGAGGAAGCAATATAATTTATTAAGTCATATGTTGATAAATCCTGGTCGTCAGAAACTAAGAAAGTTTTGCCAGCAGCATTTGTATGATTTGTGCAAACTAATAATAAATCAATCAAATTATCAATTCCTATTAAAGATCTTTTATTTTTAACTAAACCAAGCGGTAAAGGGATGCCAATTTCTATTAATTTAATAAGTTTTGCTAAATTACCTTTTACGCCCTTGCCATAAACTAATGGTAATCGAATTATTACTACTTCCAATTTTGTTTCAGCAGAAATTTGTAGCAAGATATTTTCAGCATCAAATTTTGAAATTGCGTATGCTCCTTGTGGATTTGGTAAATCATTTATAGTGATAATTTTGTTTTCATCATTCAATTTACCTTCGCCATTTACCTTAATTGAGCTTAAAAATATTAATCTTTTAACTCCTGCTTTTGCCGCATGATGTGCAATACGTCTTGTACTCTCAACATTTGCTATTTGGTAAAGATCTGATTGATCATCTTTATTCATGACATGTGCTCTACCTGCGCAATGTATTATACAATCATATCCAAAAAAATGATCTTCCCAATTAATATTTGAATTGATATCTCCGACAGGTACGTACTCAATTTTGCTAGATTTTAAGGACGGTTCAAATTTTCTTACAAAACCTCTAACAGGCCTACCATATGAACCTAGTGATTCACAGATTGATTTACCTATGAATCCGTTAGCTCCTGTTACACAAATTTTTTTCATTTTATTTAACTAAAATTATTTATCAAAAAAATAAATCATTTTATTTTGCTAATTAATTCATCATAAACCTCTAGATGACTTTTAACAATTTTTTCAAGTGGGAACTCTTTTTCTGCTAACTTCCTACCTGCTTTGCCCATTGCAATCCGTTCTTGAGGATTCTTAATTAACCATTCCAATGCGTCCGCTAGTTTTTGAGAATTTTTTACTGGAACAAGCAACCCTGTTATATTTGGGATTACTGCATCTCTACAACCAGAAACATCAGTTGTTACAACTGCCCTACTTGCAGCAGCAGCTTCTAAAAGGGACTTTGGCATACCTTCTCTGTATGAGGGTAAACATACAATATGAGACTCAGCATATAATTTTGAAATATCCTTTTGATAACCTAGGATTTCAACATAACCTTCATTTTTAATTTTATTAATATCATTATGACTCAATCCTGAGGGATTATTAAGATCTAAATCTCCAGCCAAACAAAATCTTGCTTTAATACCTCGTCTCTTAAGCAACCTGGCAGCAGAAATAAATTCATAAACACCCTTATCTTTTAATAATCGAGCAGCAAAACATACTACAGGAGTTTCTTGAGGTTCATCAAGAATTGTAAAATTTTTTATCTTTACACCAGAACCTTTTATCAATTTAACCTTATGAGGATTTAAAACACCCTTTTTTACTAAAATGTCCATATCATCTTTATTTTGAACTATAACTTTTTGGTTAAAATGGTTTAAAGCCAATTTAAAGAAAGGATAAAGAATTAAACGCAAAAATTTACTTTTCAAATCTTTTTGTATAAACAAAGTTCCTAGACCTGAAATCGCAGATATCACAGCTGGAACAAAAGTTAAACGTGAGATTATTCCACAATAAAGATATGGTTTAATGGTTACCAAATGAACAATATCAGGTTTTTCCCTTTTAAAAAATTTCCATATATAAAGAAACGTTTTTAGTTCTTTAAATATATTAATACTTCCACGTTGCATTGGTATTAAATTAACTTTAAAACCTTTCCGCTCAAGAAAATTTTTATCGGCACCTCCAAGCTCACCATATGCAATGCATACATCTAATTCTTTCTCTAAAGACGCTTCAGCAATTGGTAATCGATGTGAACAAAAAAAACTAAGATCATTAACAAAAATTAGAAGTTTTTTATTTTTTTTCATAAATTTATTTCTTTTGAATAACACCTCAAAATAAATTTTTTTAAATAAAGATTTTTATTAATTTTAATTTATTATTGGTCTCCACCCACGCTTGAAACATTAAAATATCCCAAAGATCATGTTGCCAGTTCTTTCTACCAGAAAGATGTTCAGACCATTTTTCTCTAATTAATTTTGAATTAAAGTAATTCTCCTCATTTAATCTTTTTTCATTTAACAAATTTTCTGCCCAGTCTCTAAGTGGGCCTCGCAACCAAGAACCTAGGGGTATCTCAAAACCTTTCTTTGGTCTCTCTGTCAAATTTTTTGGAATATATTGATTCAAAATTCTTTTTAAAATCCATTTTCCTTGACCATTTCTAAACTTTAAAGAATGAGGAATCTTCAAAACATACTCTACAAGTTTATGATCGAGAAAAGGAATTCTTGTTTCTAATGATGATGCCATAGCCGCCCTATCAACTTTAACAAGAATATCGTCAGGTAAATATGTCAAAAGGTCTAAAGCCATCATTTGCTCTTGATGGTTAAGAATATTAAGATTTGGTTTATACTTTGTTAATAAGGTACTTGGTTCTTCACTATTTTTTACAATTTTAGCTGGATTTAGCCAGTGTGAACGTAGAGTGTAATAAATATCATTAAATTCTTTTAAATCTAGAATATTTGCTACTTTGTGCATTTTATCTCCAAAACTACTATGATGATCTAATTTAGGGAAAAAATTTAAAATTTTATCTAATTTTTTAGGTGAAATTGAACGAATTGTAGATGCTAAAGTTTTTCTAAAAATTAATGGCATAAAACGAAATATATTTAAAAATGTTTCAGTCACCAAGTATCTGTTATAACCACAAAATAATTCATCTCCACCATCTCCTGATAGAGCAACTTTCACTTGCTGTTTTGTAAGTTGAGAAACTAAGAAAGTTGGAATTTGAGATGAGTCAGAAAATGGCTCATCATAAATGTTTGGAATTTTTGGTATTACATCTAAAGCTTTTTTTGATGAAACATAAATCTCAGTATGATTAGTGCCCAAATATTTTGCAATATTTTTTGCATATTTTGCCTCGCTAAAATCATTTTCTTCGAAACCGACAGTGAAAGTTTTAACAGGATTGTAAGAGACTGATTGCATTAATGCTACCACTGTTGATGAGTCAATCCCACCTGATAGAAAGGCTCCAAGAGGCACGTCAGATATCATCTGTTTCTTGACAGATAATTTTAAAATTTTTTTTAGGTCTTTTAAAACTTTTTCATCATCTAACTTAAACTGATTTTTTTTTCCCTCAATAATTCTTTCTGATAATGACCAATATTTTTTGGGTTTGCTAAGAAAATTTTCTTTTAATTCATTTTCTTTTAGTTCTAAATAATGCCCAGGTAATAATTTGTAGATGTCTTTATAAATTGAATATGGCGCTGGTATACAATTATGTCGTAATTGAAGAGCAATTGCACCCCGATTTATTTGTCCATCAAATCCAGGATGAACTTTTAATGCTTTTAGCTCAGATCCAAAAAGAAAAACTCTATTGTTGCCTTTACCTTGCCAACCATAATAAAGTGGTTTCTCCCCCATACGATCTCTTGCCAATGTTAGACTTCGAGTTTTTTTATCCCAAAGTCCAAAAGCAAACATACCTTGAATTTTATGTAATGTTTTCTCAACTCCCCAGAAATCAATAGATTCTAATAACGTCTCGGTATCAGAGCTACTTCGCCATTTCATAAAAGAATTATTTTTTTCAATTTCTTTTCTAATTTCCAAATGATTATAAATTTCTCCATTATAAGTTAAAATAAATCTATTTGAATTTGATTGCATCGGTTGATCACCTGCAGAAGATAAATCTATAATTGATAATCTTTGGTGACCTAAAACAATACCTGAATTTTTGTCGTACCAGGTCCCTTTTGCATCTGGACCTCTATGAGAAATCGCAGAATTCATTTTAACAATTACATTGTTAAACGTTGATAAAGACTTTGAATAAAAACCATTAATTCCACACATTTTTATTTTTTTTTAAATCCAATTGCAGTCCAGAAAGGTGTGCTGTTTCTAAACTTTATTTTTTCAAGACCAGACAATTCCATCATTTTATATATTTGTTTTTTTGTAAAGCGTTTTTCCAACGGTGTACCAAATCTATCTCTTGAGTCAGTACGCATTGCATAAAAACTTCTTGAACGATAAAAATATAATGGGAAATTTTTGAGGTTAAATCCAATCTTTTCAATTAATAATATAAATTTTGCAATGGGATAGTAAATAAAAAGTGCAATTATATCACAAATCAAAAACTTTAAATATTTGGGTAATTTACTAATAATCAGTCTTAAATAGTTAGTTATTATCCATAAAAATTTAAACCAAAAAGGTCGATTATCAAAAGAATAATATATATAAAGTAAAAAAGGCGCTCCAGGCTTTAGTAGTTTAACACATGATTTTATAGCTAAATTGGTATTTGGAACATGATGCAAAACTCCTAGGGAATACCCAAAATCTTGGCTATTTTCTTTTAAGCCAGAATTATCTAAATATTTTTTGTGATATCTAATATTTTTGAATTTTTTAAGATTATTTTTAGCTACATTAATTGCTTCGGATGGGTCAACACAGTGAAGCAAACCAACTTTTTTTGCTACAAATTTAGCCCATCTACCACTGCCACAACCCATATCAAAGCCTTCAGAAATTTTAGATATTTTTTTCCAAGGAAATAATGAAAAGTAACTTTTAAAAATTTTATAACCTTCCTCATCTCGTAAACCAGATTGATCGAATTGCACCCACTCATCACCGAAACTTTTTACAGTTTTTCTATCTAAATTTCTCATTAAAAATTAATGCTTTTATAATTTTAAATCTACCTGATTAGAATTAAATAAATTTTTTAAATCAAAAATAACATGATTTTTTTTACATAAATTTTTAACATTAGAAAGACCTATAGATTTAAATTCATTATGGGCAACTGCTACTAAAACTGCGTCATATGTATTTTTTTCAGGTTTTGAATTAGGGTAAATATCATATATTTTTTTTATATCATTTTTATCTGCCCATGGGTCTTGTAGATCTAAAATACATTCAGATTTCTGTAAAAAATTAATAACAGTTTTAACACCAGAATTGCGAAGATCTGGACAATTCTCCTTAAATGTTAAACCCATAATTAAAATTTTTGATCCTTTGATCTGAATATTTTTTTTTTCCATTTTTTTAATTAATTCTAAAGCTACATAGTTCCCCATGTTATCATTTAGTTCTCTTCCAGATAAAATAATTTTAGGCGTATAACCTATACTTTTAGCTTTGTAAGTAAGATAGTATGGATCAACACCAATACAATGACCACCTACTAAGCCTGGTTTAAATGGTAGAAAATTCCACTTACTTTCTGCAGCGCTTAGAACTTCCTGTGTGTTAATATTTAGTTTATTAAAAAGTATTGATAATTCGTTAATTAAAGCAATATTTAAATCACGCTGTGTATTTTCAATAACTTTTGCAGCCTCGGCAACTTTTATGCTGGAAGCTTTATGGGTACCTACTGTTATTATTTCATTATACAAATCATCAACTAAATCGGCTACTTCATGTGTAGAGCCTGAAGTAATTTTTTTTATGTTTGCAATAGTATGATCTTTATCGCCAGGATTTATACGTTCAGGGCTATAACCACAAAAAAAATCAGTATTAAATTTTAATTCCGAAAAATTTTCAAGAACAGGTACGCACACTTCTTCAATACATCCTGGGTAAACAGTTGACTCATATATAATTAAATCATCTTTTTTAATGATTTTTCCTATCATTTCAGAAGCCATCAATAGTGGCTCCAAATCAGGTTTTTTCAATTCATTTATAGGTGTTGGAACAGTAATTATAAAACAATTTGCTGATTTAAGATCCTCTTCGTTGTTTGTAAAATTTAATTGACTAGAAATTAATAGCTGTTCTTTATTAAATTCTAAATTTTTATCTATACCAGATTTTAATTCTTGGATTCTTTTTTTATTGATATCAAAACCAATAACTAATTTTTTTTTGGAAAACTCTAATGCAAGAGGTAAACCAACATAACCTAAACCAATAACCGCTAATTTAAGATTTTTTTTTTTATTTATCATATTTGGTAATATTCTTTGTACCATTTAACAAATTTTGAAACTCCGTCATCAATTGAGGTTGAAGGTTTATAATTAAATTGTTTTTTTAAATTATCTACACTGGCGTATGTATCAGGCACATCTCCTGGCTGCAAAGGTAAAAAATTTATATTAGCTTTTTTACTTAAATTTTTTTCCAAGGCATGTATGTAATCCATAAGTTGAATAGGATTATTGTTTCCAATATTATAAATTTTCCAAGGTGCAATACTAGTACTTTGATTTGGATGATCGCTGTTCCAATTTAAATCACAGTCTGCTGGATTATCAAGTGTTTTTATTACACCTTCAACAATATCATCTATGTAAGTAAAGTCTCTTGTGTGCTTTCCATGATTAAATACCTCAATAGGTTTTTCATCTAAAATATTTTTAGTAAATTTAAACAACGCCATATCTGGTCTCCCCCAAGGTCCGTAAACTGTAAAAAATCTAAGACCTGTTGTTGGTAATTGATAAAGATGACTATATGAATGTGCCATTAATTCATTAGATTTTTTGGAAGCTGCATAAACAGACAAAGGATGGTTCGCGCTATCATTTTCTGAAAAAGGCATTTTTGTATTAGCGCCATATACACTTGAAGTACTTGCATAAACTAAATGTTCAACTTTATGAATACGACAATTTTCCAAAATATGTGCAAACCCAACTATATTGCTATTAATATATGCAAGTGGATTTTCCATCGAATAACGTACTCCAGCTTGTGCTGCTAAATTGACTACTTTTTGAATATTATTCTTATTAAAAACTTCATTGAGGCTTTCTTCGTTAGTAATATCAATTTTGTAATGTTCGTAATTTGAGTATTTAGTTAATTTTTTAAGTCTTGCATCTTTAATTTTTGGGTCATAATAATTATTGTGATTGTCAATACCCACAAGATTATCCCCCCTTTTTAAAAGTTTTTCAGTTATAGCTGATCCAATAAATCCTGACGATCCTGTCACAAGGATTTTTTTAATATTTGCATTCATATTTTAACTATATTTAAAATTATTTTGTTTTAAAAAAATATAATATTAATTTAAAGATTTAATTATGTACTATACATAACTTATAACTTCATTATTTTAAATAAATTATATTGAGAATAAGAGATTTTAAAAAAAATTGTATTAAAATTTTAATTAACTAGAATAAGATTTAGTTAATTTATATCTATAGAACTTTAATGTTATGATAATGAAAAGAAACACCCAATTACTATTAGATTTTAGTCTTGGTGGACTTTTTGCCTTAATAAGCATGATTATAATGGGTCTTATTTTGCCAGAGGGACTTACAACAAAATTCTTATTTCGAGGTTCTAAGCTAATTGGATTTTCACTTGTTGTCTTAACTTTAATATTTTTAATTTGTTGGTACTTAGATAAAGATTTTAAGTTCAAAAAAAAATTTGATGTGCCAGTATGGAAAGATTTAATTTTATTAACCCTTCCAATGTCACCTGTATTTGACTACGCTTTAATAAATATTGAGTATCTTAATGTCAGTGGGCTGTTATATATAATTCTAATAACATTTTTATTTTCTATATTTTTTAGTTTTATTTTTCCACTAATATTTAGCTACTTTGGTTCTTTCAAAGTTCTTATGATTATAGGTTTATCTTTATCTTTTACAATTTTAAATTTAGCTAAAATTGCTAATGATCCAAATAATCATTTTTTTAATAGTCAATTTGTAACACAAGGCTCTTATTGGATTATTTCATTTATAATTATCTATTTGCTGTATATTTTTTATAGAAGAGCAGCTTACATATTTGTTTTGGTATTTATGTTTAGCGGAGTAATAATTAATTTTTATAATTATTATTTAGAAAAACCAAAAATAAATCAAAAAACTGACAAGCTTGTAAATTTTTTAAATAATAAAGATAACAAGATAATTAAAAAGAAAAATATATACATACTTGTATATGAGTCATATTCAAATTTAGAAACACTAGAACATTATGGATTTGATAATACTGAACAAATTAATTTTTTAGAAAAGAATGGTTTTAAAGTTTATCATGGAATATATTCTGTGGGGTCATCTTCAATAGCCTCAACATCGAGGATTTTAGAAATAGATGGAAATCTATCAAAACATGGAAGGTACTACGTCTCTGGTAATGCTTTTGCTCCAGAAATATTTAAAGCTAATGGATACAAAACAATTGGTTTATTTAAATCTTCTTATTTTCTAAGTGCTTCATCACCAATAAAATGGGATGAATATCATCCTGTTGAAGATATTACAAAGATAGGAGCAAAAACGCTTACTAAGGCTATTTTCCAAGGCGAGTTTAGATTTGATATTTTTGATGATTTTTCGAATTACGATGAATATCTTGAATTAAAAAATAAATATTTAACCTCAAAAAAAAATCTTACACTTTTTTACACGCACAATGGTTATCCTGGACATTCTAGTAACAGTGGTAAGTGCGACTCAGATGAAAAAGAAGCTTATTTTAATGGAATGAATAAAGCCAATACTGAAATGAAAAATGATGTTTTAAACATTAAAGAAGTTGATCCAAATTCTATAATAGTACTTGTAAGTGATCACGGAGCCTATCTAACAAAAAATTGTAGAGAATTAAGAAATTATGACAAGAACGATATAGATAAATACGATTTACAGGACAGATATGGTGCATTTTTAAGTATCTATTGGCCAGAAGATGTTTCTAATGAAGAAAATAATATACTTTTAACTCAAGATATTTTTCCATCAATATTGTCTAAAATTACAAATAATAAAAACTTGTTTAAAGAATTAAAAGTAGAAAGAAAGTTTTTTGATCGATTTAGTAATATTGTTGGTGGTGTTAACGTTTATAATGGTATCATAAAAGGTGGTAAAGATGATGGAATACCACTTTTTAACAAAAGATCTTATACCTTAAACGATTAATTTAAATTTTAGTCCTTATCGTCAAGCATTTCATTTTTTAAAACTTTTCTTTTAGAATTTCTGCAAATACATCGTCACTGCACCCTTGATTAAAATAATAATTATCTTTTAACGTTTGTAAATCACTTATTTTTTTTTCTAAACAATTTTCAATTATATTCTCAATAGGAGCTAGCCCATCCCAAATTACACCAATTTTATCACGAATTGATAACTCTATAGGTTCAATTTGAATATCTTGATAATTAGGATTGTTTATTTTTTGTGGTACATCACAAAAAATAACAGGTTTATTAAATGCAAAAGCATATTCAATAGCCACACCAGACCAATCACTAACCATAATGTCAGATTGATATAAACTTTCTTGACCTAATAAATTTTCCTCAAAAATAAAGTGTGGATTATTTTTATGTTGATTTAAAATTTCTTCCAATTTAATTTTTGAAAATTTGATAGTTTGAGGATGGGGTCGCAAAATAACTTCGTGACCAAGATCTAAAAGCTTATTAATTAAATTTTTGCCTAGACCAGACTCAATAATACCTTTGTTGCCCCATGAAGGGGCGATTAAAAATTTTTTAGCAATTTTGTTTTTTTGATTAAAATTTTCTGTATAATTATTTCTAGTTTTTATCAAATTATCTAACCTGGAATAACCTAGATTAATAATATTTTTCTTAGTTAGATTATATTTTTCTTCAATTGCTCTTATTTCATTTACATGATGTGGTCCCGCTGCACAAATTGTATCATAATGATCAAAAGCTACATGGCGGTATATTGTGTGAAGACTTACAAGTGAATGTTGAACATAAATATAGTGTACTTTATGACGCGAACGCTTAATTTGATAATTATGCAAATCAGGCATTGTTGTTACTATTACGTTTGTTTCTAGATTTTGAAAAAAGTAATTTCTTACTAAAGACATACCGATAAAAAATGTTTTTAATCTTGGGTGTTCTATTTTAATACCTGGATCATCAAGTGTAGAACTTACATAGCAAATGGATTTACCAGTTTTTTCAAGAGAAGTTTTTAATAATCCTTCTAGGTGTGGCCAATAATTTCTTCCTTCACTATAAAATGTGATTTGGCGTTTATCTTTGGATAAATAATTATATTCAATTGCACCTGAAATAGCTTTAATTTCCTCTGAAATTCTATTCATTAACTTTCCATAAAGCATCTAACTTACCCTCTAATGATAAGCGCTCATAAAGTTTTAAATCCTCTACTGTGTCAACTTCAAGCCAGCCATGATTCACATTAGCAGGCATAATCTTCCATCCACTGTCAATTAAAAGTTGTATAAAAGTTGTCATATACATTTGCTGAAATATTTGATCTTCATATAAAATAGAACGATCAAGTTGGTCATAGAATGATATTAAATCGTTAATCTTATGATGTGCAATTTTAATTAAGCCAGTATATTGACCATCAATATCTGACAAAGACTTAGGCTTTTTTCCCAATTCTATAATTTGACCATTACTGCCATATTTTAAAGTTTCCGCATCATTTAATGGATTTTCGTTTCGAGCAGACCAAAGATCTACCCATCCATTATCTATCATTAACACAATATCACCTTTAGTCTCAATTAAAGATTTAAGATTTTTTTTTTTCATATACAATATCTCCATAGGAAATAATAACATCACTTTTGGCATTTTCTAAAAAAAGTCTGGCCGCAAATAAACTTTCAACCATATTTGTAGTATCAAAAAATTCATTTTTGAAAGTTTGGCAATTAAAATTCGAAAATTTTTCAGATTTATAGCCAGTAGCAATAGCAATATTTTTGATATCTAAAGAATTTAAATTGTCAATTTGATGTGAAACTAACGGTTTACCTAATAAAGAAACAAGTCCTTTTGGATTGTCATCTGTAAAAGGTCGCAATCTTTTACCCTCCCCAGCCGCGAGAATTAAGCAACTAATCATATTCTAAAATGATTTTTAATTAATTTACAATCACTCTTATGCGGTTTAGTTTCACGCTCAGGATGCCACATAATAGCAAGAAGTTTATCTTTTAAATGATAAAAGGCTTCAATATTATCTTCTGTGTCATGAGCAAAAGATTTAAGACCTTTCCCAAGATACTTTCGTGGCACACCATAATTATGAAAACTATTAACTTTTTTTGGAATTTCAAATTGATTAGAAGAAACTTCAAGTTTTAAAGGGTGTCTAGTACCTGAGTGACCTTTAATTTTTTTCAACCTCCCATTATAAAAAACGTTAATAATTTGCAGTCCTCTACAGACTCCTAAAACTGGTGTGTGAGTTTTAAGAGCTATTTTTATCAAAGCCTTTTCGTAAGCATCTCTTTCAGCGCTTATATTTTCAGATTTATCTGTTTTATCAGCATACTCAGACAAAGTATTTCCTCCGCTCAAAATAAGTCCATCAAGCTTTAAAGTTTTCCAAACATTTTCAACCAAACTAGTTGGCATCAAAGGAAGTGGTATAGGTAAAATCTCCAATTTTGCTAAAAATTTTGCCCAATTTATATCTAAACAATCCATAAACTCATTATATTTATTATGTTTGACAACTCTTTGGGTTATACCAATACGTTTTTTAAACATATTTAAAAAGTCCTTTCTGACAATCAAGCATCAAACGCCCTTCATGAAGTCCTTCGTATTGTTTGTCACCTATTCCTATAGCTGCTGGAATTCCAAGTTCAGCACATCGTATAGCCATATGTGAATTTGCACCACCATATTGCGTAACTAATCCAGCAATATTATGGGAAAAAATCCAATCAAATCCTGGATCTGCATTAGGAATTGCTACAATTTTTCCGTTAATAGAGTTTTTTTTATTTGATTTTATAAATAATAGATCTGCTACTACATTTAACCTTGTAATAAAATTAATTTCAGATTTTTCTTGTTCATAGGCATAAAAATCTTTTTCTGACGATATAAAACTAGGTAATTTAGCTAAATGTTTTTCTGAATAATCCATTTTCCTCATCTTAATAGAGGCTTTAATTATATTTTTATTTAAATTATTTTTTCGTAGTCCTTTAATATCATCGAATGTCAAGAATCCAACATCTTCACGTCTTAAATCTAATTCTTCTTTTCCATACTTAATCATAAGATCTATAGCAGTACTTAAATTACGGGTAAATACAAATTTGGTACTCTCTCTATATTGGATAGCCTTTTCCAAATATTGAATAAAGTTGTCCACTTTTATATCAGCAGGAAGCTTATTAAGAAAATTTTGTAAACCTTGAAACTCTTTTTTAGTAAATACAAAATTATTAGTATTAAATTCTTGCTTTAAATTTGACTGTTTATTTCTTACAAAATAAAAATCTGGTTTTTCCCAATAAGCTAGTTGATTTACATCATAAGTTCCAGGTCTTAAATGACCAAATTTTTTAATAAGATCATCCAAAGTTAAATCTTCATCAGTTAGTGCCAGCTGAAAATCACTAGCAACTGTTGGTATAGATGCTTGGAACTCAAGCATACGTTCATGAGATAAGCTACCCAACTTTATTAAACTTTTTAAAATAGTCACTGCAACAAAACCAGCTCTAGCTGCATGGGCAAATGCTAACGTACCAAATTTTCTACAGTCTTCAATAAGGTGGTAAATTTTATCAATAGTGTTTAAGTCAGAATTTGAAAGTTTTTCAAAACGATCTAAAAGTATATTTATAGAGGAGGTGTCTTTATCTAGTCTATTTATTGCATCTACAGTAAGTATTTTTAAAGCTTTCTCAAGCTCCATAATATCGCCAGATGATATATTTAAATCTTTAAATCTATCTTTTGCATCTTCTTTAAATGTTGGTACCCAGATAGTAAATACAATATCCAGCTCCAATTTATCATGAAGATGAGGTTTTTCCTTAAGAATTTTTAAATAAGCATCAACCAAACGCATAGCACAACCTTTTGATAAATTTGCAGGAATGAAAGAATTAATAGATGTCCGACAATCTACATATGGTTGGCCACAAAAATTACGTAATAAGGGTGCAGGACTAATATCACGATACCCAAATTCTGACCTTTGTTTAGCCCAGATTTTTTTTGTAATAAGATGATCATAAAGATTAATTGCAAGAGCATTTGGTCTAGTCCCAATAATTTCTGCCGGGTTCCAGTCAGTCATTCTAGAAAAAACATTATAATTTCCATAAATATGTTTTGGTTTTTTTTGTAAAGTATTGAATTGCTTTCTAGCCTTTTGTAGATAAAGATAAAATTTTTTCTCGTCTATTTTGTATTGTAAATGATTAATGGTAATAGGTCGAATTTGAAATGTGAAACATTGATTATTTTTATCAACTGCAAATTCAATATCAAGTTTACTATATCCTAATAAATTCTCAAGCTCTCGCACAGCTTCGAGTACTTTCTTTAGTCTAGGATCAATATTGAGAATATTTTCAATTTGCTCACGAAATAAGATTATAGTTCTTAAACTGCCAACATTCCCAGATGTAATCGTATCTGTTTTGCCTGAAACATCATCATAATTTATTACATAATAAGGTGCCCCAGTGATCATATCACAAGTAAATATTACGCCTGATAGTGCAACATTTGAAACATATGGTTGAATGAGAACTTGGTTTTTTGAAGCAAAATTTTTATAAGACAAAAATACTTTATCTATTGCAGTCTTTGTGGCTTTAGTATCATTAGAATCAACATCAGATACACTTTCAAAAACTCCTGCTTGTGTAGTTTCCCACCCATCTTCTTCTACTGAGCTAGAGCGGATAATTAAGTTTTGTCCTTTAAATTTTAATTGGACATTTTTAATCACTTTTTCAGAATTATTTTTCCATTCATACAGAGTACATGTAATCTGATCACAAACTTTACTTTTAATCAGCTTAGGTTGAATACGACTTAGCGTTTCAGCCTTACTGCCTAAAATAAAATGAACAAGATCACTTGGCTCATTCATTTCTGCCCATTTACCTTTTACATCAAATGGAGAGATTTTAAAACCTGCATTACTAATATCATTTATTAAACTAATAAAACTACTTTGAGGATTATAATTTTTTTTATTTTTTGAAATCCATTCCATGACCTTTGGAGAAAATTTAATAAGCCCAGTATATTCAACTTCCCCATAAGTTTGGATGTTTAAAGTTTCAGCAAGTGTGATATCCTCTTTTGTACGTCCTAAAAAACGCTTTTTCCATACGCTATCGATACCAACAACCACATCATCTTTAATTCGATCAAATTCTTTTAAAGTTTCAAGATGAAATACTGTATCTCCATACGTTACCAAGGTGTCTCTAGAATAATCATTAACTATACTAAGAAAAGAATGCAATGCACTACTTTTTTCCCAGTTAAAAACTCGCTTAAAATTAAAATTTGGATAATTAGATATAATTCTTTGATAGTCATATCCTAAAGCAATATTTATTTTGCTATTAGATAAAGCGTTCTCTAAAACATACATTTGCCATTCAAGTATACTCTTGCCATTACCAAATGACCACAAGCTGCAAGCTTTTTCAGATATTTTATTATAACCAGCAGCTAAAATAAAAATATTTGTTTCAAACATTTGTAATGCTAATTAAACTTTTGTCATTTTTGGTATTAATAAAAATAGATATTATTTTACGTTATTATCAATATCTGTTTTAGAATTTTTCGATAAACCAAAAAATCGTTTAATTTTATACCAAAAAGTTTTTACTAATACACCAATGGCAACAAAAAAACCAATTATCAAGCTCATAATCGCACTTCCGGTGCCTGGATCTAGATAGGCAAACGCAGGCTGAGAAATAAACATAAAGATTATCAAATTAAATAACGTGGTTTTTCTCATCAATCTCCTAATTTAGGTAATTCGCTATAGTTTTTCATACCAGCTT
>MDTA01098064.1_pt1 | contig 15543 bp, 13 predicted proteins | sample 811151 | NCBI WGS metagenome assembly MDTA01 (sample SAMN05326648, study PRJNA326480) | marine metagenome | isolation source: seawater | place: Indian Ocean: South | collected 2010 | reverse complement strand
TGTTCCAATGACTTTACAAAAATATAATCCTAAAAAATTAGTAATATTTTCTCGTGACGAGATGAAACAATGGGAAATGTCTAAGGTCTTCAAAGACGATCCCAGGGTGAGATTTTTTATTGGAGATGTTAGGGATAAGGATCGACTCTATAGAGCACTTGATGGTATCGATTTCGTAGTTCATGCAGCTGCAACGAAAATAGTTACTACTGCTGAATATAACCCGTTTGAATGCGTAAAGACTAATATCATTGGAGCGATGAACCTAATTGATGCCTGTGTTGATAAAGGTATAAAAAAAGTTGTTGCTTTATCTACTGATAAGGCTAGTAGTCCAGTAAATATATACGGTGCTTCAAAGCTGGCATCTGATAAATTATTTGTAGCAGGTAATTCCTATACAGGACATAAAGAAACTTCCTTTTCAGTTGTAAGATATGGGAATGTTATGGGATCCAGAGGATCTGTAATCCCCATGTTTCTGTCTCTGGGTAAAAATAATTTTCCTATAACCGATAAGCGGATGACAAGATTCATGATAACTCTTGAACAAGGAGTTGAGCTTGTATGGAAATCTTTTGAAGAAATGATAGGGGGTGAAATTTTTGTGAAAAAGATTCCTTCTATGAATATTTTAGATATTGCTAAAGCTGTTAACCCAAAAGCTAAATTTGTATATACGGGTATAAGGCCTGGAGAAAAGTTACATGAACAGATGATTGGCATTGAAGATGCACCATTTACTTATCAATATGAAGACTATTTTAAGATTCTCCCCACTATCCACGATTGGGATAAGGATACTAATAGAATCAAGGACGGTAAAAAGGTAGAAGAAGATTTTTTATATGATTCTAGTAACAACGAGGATTGGATGTCAATAGATCAGTTAAGTGAATGGATTAAGAATAAATATCAAAAATGATACCCTACGGTAAGCAAGAAATAACAGAAGACGATATACAATCTGTAAAAGAGGTTCTAGAGTCAGATTTCCTTACGCAGGGCCCATGTGTAGAAAAATTTGAATCAGATTTATCTTTTAAGGTAAATTCCAACTATGCTTGTGCATCTAATTCTGCTACGAGTTCATTGCATTTAGCCTGTTTAGCTGTAGGACTATCAGAGGGTGATTATTTATGGACTTCTCCAAATAGCTTTGTAGCATCGTCTAACTGTGGACTTTATTGCGGAGCGAAAATCGATTTTGTAGATATTAATCCTCACACACTGAACATTGATGTAGATAATTTAGAAATTAAACTAAAAGAAGCTCAGGTGAAAAATGCATTGCCCAAAGTCATAGTGCCAGTTCATTTTGGTGGACTCTCTTGCGAAATGGACCGCATATATGAGTTAAAACAAGAATATGGGTTTTATATCATTGAGGATGCCTCACATGCAATTGGAGGTCAATTTAATGACAAAATGGTAGGCAGTTGCGAATTTAGTGATATATGTATTTTTAGCTTTCATCCAGTAAAAATAATAACAACAGCAGAAGGAGGGATAGCGACTACACAAAATGAAAAACTTTTTTCTTCAATGATTAGTTTAAGATCTCATGGCATTACTAGAGATCCTATGCAAATGATGCAGTCAAATTTAAATCAACCCTGGTACTATGAGCAGATATCCCTAGGTTTAAATTATAGGATGACAGATATACACGCAGCCCTAGGAATAAGTCAATTGAAACGACTTGAGAAATTCATTGAAAAAAGAAATAGTTTAGCAAGTAGATATAGGAAAAAATTAGAGAAATTTAATATTGGTTTGCAATATGTTCCAGAAAATATATGGTCTTCCTATCATCTTTTCGTTATTAGAATCCTTGAGGGAAGATCTCAGAATATAAGACAAAAGATTTTTTTAGACCTAAGAGAAAATAATATAAATGTAAACGTACATTACATCCCAATACATCTGCAACCTTACTATAAAAATATGGGATTTAAGTATGGAGATTTTCCTCAAGCAGAAAAGTACTATGAAGAGGCTATTACTTTGCCTCTTTACCCCTCTTTATCTTTGAACCAACAAGATTATGTTGTTGATTGCCTGGAACAATCACTACAAAAATATCAATGATATTCGATAAAATATCTATCGGAACAGCTCAATTTGGAAATGATTATGGAATAACCAACCAATCTGGGAAGGTTCAAAAAACAGAAGTATTTGAAATACTATCTTCTGCTAAAAAAAATAATATAGTCTCTATTGATACCGCTATGAACTATGGAGAGAGCGAGGCTATTTTAGGTGAATATGGAATTGAATCATTTGAGATAACTACTAAACTTCCTGCTATTAAAAGATCTGATCAAGCTGATGTAGAAGTAAAGAAAAGTGTTAATAGATCGCTTGAACGTCTATCTTTAGATAAGTTACCTTGTCTGCTTTTACATTCAACAGAACAATTATTTCATGACTCAGGAAATACTATTTGGAATGCTCTTGTTGACCTTAAAAGTGAAGGTAAAATAAGCAGAATCGGATACTCTATTTATGATCCTAAAGAGTTAGATTTGCTTTTTCATAGATATAAGCCCGACGCAATTCAAGTGCCTGTAAATATTTTTGATCAAAGGTTATTAAAAAATGGTTGGGCAAAAAAACTTAAACATAATAATGTTGAAATCCAAGCCAGGTCAGTCTTCTTGCAAGGAATTTTACTTTTAGAAGCACATGATCGCCCTGAAGAATTTACAAAATGGAAAGACTTATGGGATGAGTGGGATAATAAAGTTGATCAAAGCAAAAGATCCAGATTAAAAATATGTCTCGACTTTGTTTTGAAATGTAGTTACCTAGATAAGATTATTCTAGGCCTCGATTCTTTGTCACATTTAAATGAGATTTTACTTGAACTGAAAAATCCTTCAGTATCCGACATTCATATGGATGTGAATGATGAAAAGCTTTTAAATCCTCTGGAGTGGCAGTATTACGAATTTTTAAAAAAATAAATAACTAGATATATGGAAACAATAGCACTTGTTCAAGCAAGGATGGGGTCTTCAAGATTGCCTAACAAAGTTATGGCAAAATTAGGGGATAGAACTCTAATAGAGATTCTATTGAACAGATTACAGCAGGCTAAAGGTATAGATAAGATTATATTAGCAACTTCCACTGAACCAGAGAACGAAGTTCTTTGCGATCACGTTAAAGATATTGGGTTTGATGTTTTTAAAGGAAGTGAAACCAATGTTCTAGATAGATTTTATAATTCTTGTAAAGACCATCGTCCAAAAACGCTTTTAAGAATAACTGGTGATTGTCCTCTGATTGATCCAAGTATCATCGATGAAATGCTTGAGATATTTAAAAAAAGTGATTTGGATTATCTATCAAACTGCTTCCCTCCTTCTTTTCCTGATGGTTTGGACGTTGAGATATTTACTTTTGAGGCTTTAGAGAAAACCTTTAACGAAGCAAGTTCTGCTCACGAATTAGAGCATGCGACACCATACATGTATGAAAGCTCTAATTTTAGAATAGACACTTATAAGTCTGAAAAAGACTATTCAACCTTTAGATGGACAGTTGATGAGCCAGAAGATCTTAAATTGGTTAAAACAATTATTGAATCATTTTCACCTAGAATAGACTTTTCATGGACTGAAATTCTTGAATTACATAGAGATAGGCCAGAGCTAATAAAAATAAATGAACATATAATTAGAAATGAAGGTTCTAAATTAACCTCTGGTGAAAAATTATGGTCTAGAGCTAAAAGAGTTATTCCCGGTGGAAATATGCTTCTTTCTAAAAGACCCGACCTTTTTCTTCAAAAAGGTTGGCCAACCTATTTTTCTAAGGCAGAAGGCATAAAAGTTTGGGATTTAGATGGAAGAGAGTATAAAGACTTTTCTCTTATGGGAGTTGGGACCAATATCTTAGGCTACGCAAATGAAAAAGTTGACGATGCGGTAAGCAAAGCTATCCGTGATGGCAATATGTCCACTCTTAATTGCGCTGAAGAGGTAAATTTGGCTGAAAAACTTATCGAGTTAAATCCTTGGTCAGATATGGTGAGGTTTGCCCGTTCAGGGGGAGAAGCAAACGCTATAGCAGTTCGAATAGCAAGAGCTGCATCTGGAAAAGATAAAGTAGCAGTATGCGGCTATCATGGATGGCACGATTGGTATTTATCAGCAAACTTAAAGAGCAAAGATAATTTATCAGGTCACCTTTTGCCAGGATTAGAGCCGTTGGGCGTCCCAAAGTCATTAGAAGGTACAACTATACCTTTTTTATATAATGACTATGATTCGCTAGAACACATTGTTCTTAATGATGAAGTTGGAGTAGTCAAGATGGAGGTTTATCGAAATGAAGAGCCTAAAGATGAATTTCTTGAAAAAGTAAGAAACTTGTGTGACGAAAATCAGGTTATTTTGATATTCGATGAATGTACTTCAGGATTTAGAAAGACTTATGGAGGTCTTCATAGTGACTATGGAGTTGAACCTGACATAGCAATGTTTGGCAAGGCAATGGGGAATGGTTACGCGATTACAGCAGTAGTAGGTAAAAAAGAATTTATGGATTTTGCTCAATCTTCTTTCATAAGCAGCACTTTCTGGACTGAAAGAATTGGACCGACAGCTGCTCTAGCAACTCTTAAAGAAATGCAAAGAATAGAATCATGGAAAAAAATTACAGAAACAGGTTCCAAAATTAAAAGCCGATGGAAATCTCTAGCTCAAAACTATGAATTAAACATTGAAACATTTGGCCTAGATGCCCTAGCCGGATTTGCATTTGTCGACGATGAACATTTGAAATACAAAACCTACTTAACTCAGGAAATGCTTAAGTCAGGTTACTTAGCTAACAATCTAATCTATTGCTCAATCCTTCATTCTAATCAAGAAATCGATGATTATTTTAATGCCTTAGAGCCAATTTTTGAGAATTTACAAAAGTGCCAAGATGGTCTTAATATTGACTCGATTTTAGAAAATGGGCCTAGCTCTTCCAGCTTTAAACGTTTGAATTAATATCAATGGATATGCAAAGAATAATTGTAAGAGCGGATTCATCTTATGATATTGGTTCAGGCCATGTTAAGAGGTGCATTAATATTGCAAAAGAGTTTAAAGAAAGAGGTTGGCAAGTACATTTTATTTGTTGCTCATTAGATGGAGACTTTAGTCATCTCATAGAAGAGGAAGGTTTTCATTTACACTCTTTCATTCAAGAATATCCTGAAGAAGATAAAGCAGTAATTCACGATGCTAAGGTTACTCTGGAGTTAATAAACAACCTAAATCCGGAGATTGTTCTTGTTGATCATTATTCCCTAGGAGAAGACTGGGAAACTTCGGTAAGTTCAGATTCATATAGACTAGTTGTTTTAGATGATTTTAATGACAGGAAACATAATTGTGATTTTTTAATTAATCAAAACTTTTTTACGGATATCAATATTTATAAGAAAAATTTAGAAAATAATGGCATTACTCCCCTTATAGGGCCTGAATTTGCTTTACTTGATTCTAATTATTTAAAAGTAAAAGAAAAATTAAACCAACAATCTGACCATGTTAAAAATATTTTTATTTTTTTTGGAGGTGTAGACCCGGACAATCTCACAACAAAGACATTAAAAGCATTTGATAGAGAGGAATTTAAGCGTTATCACTTTGAAGTCGTAATTGGCGAGAATAACCTTCACAAAGATGAAATCTTTGAAATAGTTAGAAATAAAATTAATTTTTCCTTACATATTCAGCTTGAAAACTTGGCCGATGTAATTGCCAGATGCGATATTGCTATTTGTGCAGGAGGTTCCAATACTTGGGAAAGATCATGCCTGGGTATACCCTCTATAGTTATTACCCTTGCGAATAATCAAGATACTTATACTAAGCATCTGCATGAGTCTGGTTATATTAAGTACATAGGAAATTTCGAAGAAATTACTGAAGAAGATATCTTCAAAAATACTTTGTCCTTAATAGAGGACAAAGATAGAAGATCTCAGATGAGAAAATTATCTCAAGGAATGGTTGATGGTCATGGCGTGCAAAGAGTAGTTGATATTCTAACAAGAGAATCGAGTAAGGGGGTTGATGATGATTCGACCTTTGATGGACTTAAAGACAAATTAATAATCACCGTGCTTTCTGATGAAAATTCTTGGTTAAATAAAGATATAGCTCATTTTATTTACAAACTTAAATCAAATGGAAAAGAGGTTAGGTGGTGTCATACAGTAAATGATGTTGAAGCTTCGGATATATGTTTTATTTTGAGCTTCACTAAAATTATCCCTCAAGAGATTTTATCAAAAAATAAAAATAATCTCGTAGTACATGAAAGTAACTTACCTAAGGGAAAAGGTATGTCGCCAATGACATGGCAGGTATTAGAGGGCAAGACAAAAATAGTAGTTAGTCTGTTTGAGGCAGAAGAGGGTCTAGATAGTGGTCCTATATATAGTCAAAGAAAGATCTTTCTTGATGGTCATGAATTGAACTCAGAATGGAGAGAAATTCAATCGGCTGTGACTTTCGATTTATGTCAAGATTTTTTAAAGAATTACCCTGAAATAACTTCTAAAGGGAAATCACAGAGCGGAATAGAGACCTTTTATAACAAACGCCTTCCAAAGGATAGCAAACTGGAGATAAGTCAGTCAGTTGAGGAGTTATTTCCCTTACTGAGGGTTGTAGACAATGATCGCTATCATGCCTTTTTTGAAAAAGGAGGATATACTTACTCGCTTGAGATAAAAAAAATAAATAACGAAGAATGAATTATTTAGTTATAGCAGCTCATCCAGATGATGAAATATTAGGATGTGGTGGTAGCATCGCTAGATGGTCTGAAGAAGGTCATGATGTTCACTTACTCATCATGGCTGAAGGTGAAACTTCTAGAGATGAGAAACGTGATACCTCAAACAAGACAGATCAATTGAAGTCACTTAAACAGGCTGGCTTAAAAGCTTCAAAGAAGGTTGGAGCGAAAAGTATAGAGTTTCTTGATTTTCCGGATAATAGAATGGATTCGGTTGACCTACTTGATGTAATAAAACACATAGAGAAAAAAGTTAACCAGATTAAGCCCACTGTATTAATAACTCATCATATTGGAGATTTGAATATAGACCATTTAATTATACATAAAGCTGTTATGACAGCCTGTAGGCCTGAAGTACATAAATCAGTTAAAAAGATTTTAACTTTTGAAGTGAACTCTAGTACTGAATGGAATAGTCCTGGTAGCAATGATTTTTCCCCAAACTTATTTATAGATATAACAAATTTTATTGAGCAAAAGCTAACTGCTCTTTCATATTATGAATCGGAGATGAGAAAAGAGCCTCACCCTAGGTCAATAGAAGGTGTGAAAAACTTGGCAAAGTTAAGAGGGTATAGTGTTGGTCTTGATTATGCTGAATCTTTTATGGTAATAAGAGAAATAGCTTGAAGAAGGTACTGTTAACAGGCGGTGGAGGAGCTGGCAATGAACTGATTTATAGGTTGGTAAAAGACCGTTATGAATTATTCTTTTGTGACTCTGAAATTGATAACATTGACCCATCTATACCCAACACGAATAAATTTTCTATACCGGAAGCAAACTCTCCTGATTTTTCTACTAATTTAAAAAATTTATGTGAGGAATTATCTATAGACTTGGTCATTCCTACAGTAGATGAAGAGCTTCTGCAATTTAAGGACTTCAATTATTCTGATATTTTTCTCCCTGATGAAAAATATGTTTCTGCAATGATTGATAAATATAATATGGTAAAGCTTTTTCTTTCAAAGGGTTTGAATGTGCCCAAAGCATGGCGATCAAGTGAACTAGAACTAATAGATGAAGGATTATTTCCATTAATTGTAAAACCTTTGAATGGTAGAGGATCAAGAAATGTAGAGTTATTAAGATCAAAGGAACTTTTTAAATATTATCTAGAGTCAAATGAACTTAATTCAGAACAAGTTTTTTTTGAAGAATGTATTCTTGGTCAAGAATATACAGTGCTTATGGCGGCCGACAAGAATAAAAAACTTCATGCTGTGGTTCCAGTAAAAGTTCTTTCAAAAAGAGGAGTTACCATCAAGGCCGTGACAGAAACCAATGAAAGTATCATTAGGTTTTGCAAAAGCATGCACTCAGTATATCCTACGAAAGGTTGTTACAATATACAGTTAATAGTCGATGAAAATGGTGATTGCTATCCATTTGAAATCAACCCTAGAATTTCAACAACCTTTTGTTTAAGTTTAGCTTCGGGAGTTGATCCTATATCAATTTATCTTGGCGAAGGAGCGAATTCCACTTATTCTAATGGGCTGCAAGTCTTTAAAGACGGAATATCTCTTTATAGACATTGGCACAATCATATAAATTAAATGAAAGATTACTTTGAGATACAAAATAAAAAGATAGGCAAAGGTCACCCTTGCTTTTTTATAGCGGAAATTGGTTCTAACCACGATCATGATTATGATAAAGCAATTCAGTTAATCGATCTTGCAGCGGAAGCAAAAGTTGATGCGGTTAAATTCCAGACTTTTAAAGCTGATGATCATTATTCTAAATTATCCCCTAAATTTGAATATCTTGAAGGCGCAGATACTTATAGTCTTATAAAATCTCTTGAAATCAATAGAGACTGGCATGGCCCCTTAAAAGAATATACTGAGTCGGTTGGTTTAGTATTTATATCATCGCCTTGCGATTTCGAAGCCATAGACCAACTATCCGAACTGGATATGGCTGCCTACAAAGTTGCATCATTTGACCTTCCTGATACAAGATTGGTTAAGAAGATAGCAGAGCAGTTAAAACCAGTTATTTTATCGACAGGAATGGCCAATTTAGAAGATATTGAGCTTGCAATAGAGGCGTGTAACGCAGTAAAAAACGATCAGATTGCTTTACTTCAATGCACTTCAATTTATCCTGCTCCTTCTTATCTTAGTAACCTTAATGCTATGAAAACTATGGAAAAAAGATTTAACTTAATAACGGGTTACTCAGATCACACAATGGGAAACCATATTTGCCTCTCAGCAGTCTCATTAGGCGCCTCAATTATTGAGAAAAACTATACATTAGATAGGAGTTCCGAAGGCCCAGATCATAAGTTTGCCATCGAACCTGAAGAACTTAAATTGCTGATGCAAGAAATTCGTGAAGTTGAAGACGCGATGGGTGATGGTATTAAAAATGGTCCCAGGGAAGAGGAATTAGATATGTATAATAAAGGACGAAGGAGCATTCATGCTTCTCAAGATATAAGGTCGGGAGAAGTCATCAAAGATGAGATGTTAGTTATTAAGAGGCCGGGTTTAGGTCTTCATCCTAAGTTTATTTCTGAAATAACTGGCAAAATAGCAAAAGTTAATATAAAAGAAGACGAGTGGGTTACTTCTGATATGTTCGAAGGATGATTCTTCTGACCGGTGCAACGGGATATTTAGGAAAAGAACTCACAAAAATTCTTGATCTAAATTCAAATAATTCAGTATTGCTTTCATCTCAGGAAGGTAATGATTATAGAAAATGTGATCTTACTGATCCTGATGAAGTTGCATCTCTAGCCAAAGAAATTGATCCTGAATTGATTATTCATTGTGCTGCTTCAGTGCCAAAGACTATGAACGATTATAGTAAAAGCTCTAGCCACTTAGCTTCTCATCTTATGTCGAAGAATTTAGAGAAATTTTTCAATACAAGAATAATAAATATTTCCTCAATGACAGTATATGCTGACTCTGATTTTGCAAGTCACCCTGCTTCTGAAAAAAAAACAAGAAATGTGTCTACTAATCAATATGCAAAATATAAATTAGAGTCAGAATTTACTTTTGCAAGTTCAAAGAACCTTGATGCCATAAGCTTGAGATTGCCAGGGATTTTTTCAATAGAAAGAGAACAAGGTATAATTTATGAAGCAGTGAAAGCTTTTTCTGAGGGTAGCAATTTAGACCTTGATAAGAAATTACCCTTTTGGTCTGCACTTCATCTTCAGGATGCAGCCATAGCGATAGAGTACTTTTCTAAAAACTTTGACACTGTTGACGATAGAGTCATAAATGTAGGTTATCCAGGAAAACAAAGTATTCCTAGGATTATTGAGCTAATAGCAAGCATATTCGGCAAGAGTTTCTGTCATGATCAGCTTGTTGCTCCAGACTTTGAAATGGATTTGGGGATATTTCATAAATATTTTCAATTTGATAATTCGTCCTTAGAAAAAAGGATAAGATCTTTCGTTATTTCTTTCCAGGATAAGAACCGTGTTGGATAGAGTTATAGAATTAACACAAAAAATTGGCCGAGAAATTAGGCAAAAGAAAGAATTTTATACAAAGGAAGGTGTTTGGCAAGGAACTCAACTTAAAACAGCTGCAGACAATTTTGCCAATGATTTCTTGTCCAAGGAACTCATCAAAATAAAAGAATTGCCTATATTGAGTGAAGAGGAAGAGGATTCTCATGGTTCATTCCATGATGAATATTGGATTATAGATCCTATAGATGGGACTGCCAGTCTTGCAGAAGGTTATCCTGGCTGGGTAGTTCAAGTAGCGTTAATGAGAGATACACAGATAATTTTATCTGTTGTACATGCACCTGACTTAGATCTGACTTATAGTGCAGAAGTAGGAAAAGGAGCTTTTTTGAATGGAGAAAAAATATCAATAACTAGAATTTCTGAAGAAAAGGTTTTGATAGATAATTATCCTAAACCTAGAAACATAACCTTAGATATTTTTAACAATCTCAATTATACAAACTACATAGAGTGCGGAAGCATAGGGCTGAAAATTTGTAAAGTTGCTCAAGGAGAGGCAAATCTTTTTTTTAAAGATGTTAAGGTAAGAGATTGGGATATTCTTCCACCTTTGTTGATTCTATCTGAAGCAGGAGGATTACTGACAAATTTAGATGGTTCGGAGTACAATTCTGTCAGATCCATTGAAAAAAAAGGCATAATAGCTTCTACTTCTTCTAAATATTTGATGGAAGTTGTAGATTTTTTAAAAATGCAAAAATAGAATGTATTCAAAATTCACTTGTTAGAAAGTGATAGAAGTTATGAATGATCAACTTTTAAAAAAATTCCATTCTGATGGTTATGTGGTCATCCGAAACCTTTTTTCCAGTGAAGAAATTACTGATTTACGTAAGGCCTTTAATAAGATGAGAGAATATTGTGTTAATAATAATCTTCTCAATGTTCAAAAGGATTCACCAAATTTATATCTATTAAAGGGAGATCTTTGTTCCTACCATCAATTAAGATTTTTAAATTATTTAGTGTTTGAACCAAGAATTCTTAGCGCCGTTAAAAAATTAATAGGTGAAGAGATAGTATATTTCGGAGAGAGTAATACGCAGTCGGGACCGACTCTTGGAGGTTTTCATAAAGACAATAGAGTATGTGATAGAGAGAATGAGGCTGGCTTAGATTTCGTCGGCGATTACCCTTTAGTGAGGGTTGGTATATATCTTCAAGATTCAGATATTTACAGCGGCGGTTTAAAAATAGTTCCAGGCTCTCATAAAATTCCCACATCAAAGTTTCGTATCGGAGGTAATAATATTGCTGCAAAAGCTGGAGATATAGTAGTTTGGAAACTAACAACAACCCACAGCGGACATGCAAAACGTCTCAAGATCTTGAATAATATTTCATTACATCCACGAATAGAAAGCTATATTCCCTCTTTGTTAGAAAATATAAATCCAATAGAAAGAATGGCAATGTTCATTGTTTACGGCGCCAAAAGTAAACACTTAGATAGATATATAGAGTATTTCAAAAATAGGGAAGATTATAAAGATTACCTGTCATATGCAGGAAAAACAGAATACATAGATATGCTGGCTTCAAAGGTTAATCTTCAACTGGTAAGACCTATCGCAGATTATGGAGCTAATCAAAATTTATTTGAACAATTAACTTAGCGTTAAGAATCTATGTACAGAGATCTTCAAGGTTTTTTTAAAACCTTTCGTAATTTACCTTTGACAGATTTTATTCTGGAATACACTGATGATAATATAGGAATACTGAATACTCATTCATCTAATCTTTCAAAAAAGGGAATTTTTTTTAGGTTATTGTCTTTCTTCCGAAAAAGCATATTAAGTTCTTCCTTTTATAAACCAAAAATCGATCAAGAATCCATTCTTATAATCTCTAATAGTGTAAACGAACATGAGGCTTCTTTATCATTGCAGGAGATAGAAAGTACCCCAGTTTTTTTTATAGGCTCAACCCCGAATAAACACCATATAAATTGCTATGTTCTAGGATTTTTGCTTTTACCTCTAATTCTATTGAAGATATACAAAGAAGCAGACAATAGGACAATCGTCTCACTGCCATATACATTAGATCAATTAATGATTTCTACTGGTCTATATTTTTACTACAGAAAGTTATTTTCAAAGCAAATAAGTTTACTTGTCATATCTAATCACTTATCTCCTGAAACAAGAGCCGCAATGCTGTTGGCAAAAGAGCATAATATTAAGATAGTTTATATTCAGCACAGCCAGCTTGTTTCAAAATATCCGCCTATAGAATGCGATATTTTCTTTTTAACTGGAGAAGACTCGAAGAGGAAATTGTCTAATATCAATGGAAAACTTGATGACTCCAAAGTGCATCTTATTGGAAGCCCAAAGTTAGATCGCTATTCAATTAAAAAAATTCATTCTCTAGACGAAATATCTATTTGCATAAATCCCGGAGCTAATTACAAAAGAGTAACTGATCTAATTTTTTCTCTAAAAAAGAAGTTTGTGACAAGTAAGATTTCTATTAGACCTCATCCTGGATTGAGAAAAGAGTATATCTTGCCTTATAAGAGTTTGATGTCTAAAGGTATAGCGCTTATAACACCGGATAAAGAAAGTCTGTTAGACTTTATGGAAAGGAGCGATGTTGTTATATCAGATGATTCGGGTATCTTTTATGAAGCAGGTTACGTAGGAAATCTATCTTTAAGCTATAGAATGTCTAGCTATAGTAAAGACTGGTATGATTTAGAGGGTTCGGAGATTCACAAAATCTATGATAGTCCTCAAGAGCTTATAAACCGTCTGACTGAGATGCTAAGTTTAGAAGATAACGTAAGGGATGATTTCAAAATTTTCTTCTCAAATATTGGAACACTTTATTATAATAAATCTACCTCACACTTGTTAAAATTAATAAAAGAGATTTAATCAATACAGTATTCTCTATACTTATTTGTAAGTATGTCAAAAGAAAATAGCAAAGTTAGTAGGATAAGTATTCTCTTGTCTACATTCTTTATGGTATCAAGATATTTAACTCTCTTTATAGTGACAGTAAGAGGACTTTTTTTGGCAAGTTCCTTAGGGCCTGCTTTGTTTGGAGTTTACTCACTTGTAATTCTACTGCAGCAACAGCTATCCTTGACTGCTCTAGGAATGAGAGAGGCAGTTACGATTAGCCTGTCCGGTCAAGATCTAAATGACAGCAACTATACTGAAACTATTTCTTCTTCTATAGGCTTTACTATCTTTGTTGGTTTCTTATTATTTTTGATATCAATACCTTCTTATATCTTTAGAGATTCAATTGCAGCTTATCATCCTGCGTTTAGTTATCTCTGGCTCGCATTTACAATTTCGGGCGTTGCCGTGTCCAATGAAGTTTTAACAAATATAGCCCGTCTAAATGGTTTTATAAAACTTATCGCCTTAGTTGAACTATCTTTTGCTTTAAGCACTTTTGCAATAGCTTTGATGGTTATCTTTCTTGGCTACTCTATAACATCTCTTTTTATAGGAATTTTATGTACAAGCTTAATTGTATTTGGGGTTTTATTTTCTACAATATTTCGAAATAAAAAAATTCTTATAAAGAAACACATTTTGAAGAGTCTACTTTTGTTGGGCCTTCCCCTAATGATGGTTAATGTACTGACAGTCTTAACCATCTCTTTCGGTTTATGGATAGTGGGAGCAAACGAATCACTGCATGATGCTGGCCAGTACGCTTTCGCTGCATCTTTAGCTTCAGTAATTAGTTACGGAATCAATGCATACGCATGGGTTTATTTCGCTGAAATTATCGGAGATTTTTCAAAGAGTTCAACATCAGAATTTCTATCAGAAAAGATTAACGAAATAAGAAGATTCGCTTTACTTGGCTTGATGGTCACTTCAATTTTTGCTTGTTTTTTATATCCTTATGTCATTGATCCTTTTTTTCCAAAATATGCAGAATCAAGTTATATATTTTTTTCCTTATTTTTAGCCCAATTTTTTCAGATCTTGGCCTTTACGGAGAATACTCTTCTAATGGCAAAAAAGGAAATTCAAACTGTCCTTAAAATCGTTTTTTCTTCCTTTGGTGTAATAGTCACTTTGTCGTCTATTTTTTATCTATTTTTAGCAAATTACTTTACAGAAATTCCTAATACCTTTTTCATAAGTTTAATAGTACTAACTGGAAATGTGGTTTATTTTGCTGGATTTCTAATATACACAAGGAAATATAAAATAATTAGAAGATTTAAAAGGGATTTATATCTTCTTCTAACTACTGGAATATTTGCTTTAACTTTCTTTATGACTAACCTGCACAACTACCAAACATTATTTTCATTAATTACTTTAACTCTTATAGTAATATTATTTAACAAAGAAATTTTAAAGATAATTTCTTCAATAAAGTCTTAATTTTTATATGGAAAGAAAGAATACAAAAGAACTTAATTTTGACTTTGAAAGACTCTCTAGACTGGAACAAATCAAAAACAAAGGACAGGGATCCATAGATCTATTTCAGTCTTCTTTGCTACATATATCAAAACTTGAAATGAGAGATATTAAAGAAGCTTTAGATTATTCTTTAAATTTAGAATACAGTCATGAAGGGCTTACTAAAGAAGCATATATAGCTCACCCTCTTAGAGTTAGTAAGATGGCTATTGATTTCACAAAAAAAAATACGACTCAGACAGTTATTTTATGCCTTTTGCATAATATTTTGGAAGTGACAAACGTCGAAAGACAGGACATCGTTAAATCTTTTGGTAAAGAGTTGTTAAAAGATATTGAAACACTTAATGTAGACAGGGCACTTCAATGGGATAAAGTTTATAAAAAAGATTACTATGAAGCTATCTATCAATCATCAGACATAGTCAAAACAGTTAAAGTTCTAGATAAACTAGATAATATCTATATATTAGGAATCAATCCGGATAAAGAAATTCGAAGAAAATATATTACTGAAATAAAACAATTTGTTCTTCCAATGTGTAAAAAGGTTTTGCCAGATATATATGGATCATTTAATCATGCTTGCAATGTGGTGGAACAAAGAGGCTATAACCCTAGTGAAAAATAATGAATAAGTACAATTTAAATGGAAAATTAGCGGTGATTACTGGAGCAAGTGATGGAATAGGTTTTGGAATAGCTAAATCACTTAGCAAAGAGGATGTTAATCTAGTTTTAGTCTCCAGAAATGAAGATAAATTAAAGAAAGCCGCTGAAGAAATAAAAGCAATTTCA
>MDTA01058960.1_pt1 | contig 15543 bp, 13 predicted proteins | sample 811151 | NCBI WGS metagenome assembly MDTA01 (sample SAMN05326648, study PRJNA326480) | marine metagenome | isolation source: seawater | place: Indian Ocean: South | collected 2010 | reverse complement strand
TCGCGGTACGGTGGGAACTGGTCGTATAGAGCGTGGTATAATTAAGGTTGGGGACGAAATCAGTATTTTAGGTATGGGTTCAGATAAAAAAACAACGGTCACTGGGGTAGAAATGTTTCGTAAGTTATTGGACGAGGGGCAAGCAGGAGATAACGCAGGTCTGTTGTTGCGTGGTGTAGACAAGGAAGATTTGACTCGTGGTATGGTGCTCGCAGCCACTGGTAGTATTACTCCTCATACGAAATTTAAAGCAAGTGTATATGTTTTGAAAAAAGATGAGGGTGGTCGGCATACGCCATTTTTCAATGGTTATCGTCCGCAGTTTTATTTTCGCACAACGGATGTCACAGGAGTGGTTACTTTGCCTGGAGGTACAGAGATGGTTATGCCAGGGGACAATGTTGAATTTGAAGTTGAATTAATAACTCCAATTGCTATGGATAAAGAATTGCGGTTTGCAATTCGAGAAGGTGGGCATACGGTTGGAGCTGGTGTGGTAACAGATATAGTGGAGTAGTTGATTGTAATGGCTGGAAATAGTAAAAGAACAATTATTCACATTGAAAGTACTGCTGGTACGGGGTACCGTTACACATTAACCAAAAGTAAAAAACTTCACCCAGAAAGAGTTGAGTTTAAAAAATTTGATCCAATTGTTAAAAAACATGTCATTTTCAAGGAAACAAAATAAATTGGTAATGTTGAAATACTTTCTTTCAGTTTAGGAGAGTAGCTCAATTGGTAGAGCACCGGCCTCCAAAGCCGGGGGTTGCGGGTTCGATCCCTGCCTCTCCTGCAATATATGAAATGAAGTTTGTTAATAATGAATAAAATAAAGAAATTTTTAATGGATGTTCAGTTTGAAATGAATAAAGTATCTTGGCCTAATTGGGATGAGTTAAGAGGTTCGACTTATGTTGTTCTGTCATTATCATTGATATTTACCGTTTTTTTATTTTTCGTTGATTTTTTTCTCTCAAAAATACTGAGTTACATCCTTTAAGTTATGGACTGGTACACGCTAAGGGTTATTTCTGGTAAAGAAAAGAAAATAAAAGAAGCTATATTGAGCGAGGTTTCAAATGCGTCTTTAGGAGAGCAGATTAAAGATATTTTGGTCCCAACTGAAAATATAGTCGAGATGAGAGATGGTAAGAAAAAAGTTAAGGAGAAGGTCTTTTTTCCAGGTTATATGCTTGTGAATATAGAAATGAATAAAAATACTAGATTTTTGCTTGAAAATGTGAATGGCGTAATATCTTTTGTTGGTCCCAAGGGTAATCCCCAGCCATTAAAACCGGAAGAAGCTCAGAGGTTTCTTGGAGAATATGATGGTGAAGGAGGGCCAATTAAGACAACTGAGGCCGCCCCATACAAAGTCGGAGATTCCGTAAAAGTTATGGATGGTCCTTTTATGGATTTTTCAGGATTGGTCCAAGAGGTTAATCATGACAAGCAAAAATTAAAGGTCATGGTGAGTATTTTTGGCAGGCAGACTCCCGTTGAACTTGATTACCTTCAAGTAAAATTAGAAAATTAGACTTAAAAGGGAACTAATGGCAAAAAAAATAATTGGTTTTATCAAGTTGCAAATTCAAGCTGGTCAGGCAAACCCTGCTCCTCCAGTTGGTCCTGCTCTTGGGCAACAAGGCGTAAACATAATGGATTTTTGTAAAGCTTTCAATGCGGAAACTCAAGATAAGACCGGCGATGTTATACCTGTTGAAATAACTGTATATGCGGACAGAAGTTTTACATTCGTAACTAAAACTCCTCCAGCAGCCAGGCTGATACTAAAAGCAGCGAAAATTAAAAAGGGTTCAGGTGAGCCAAACAGGACAAAAGTGGCTACCATTTCTGAAAAAAATCTCGTAGAGATTGCTGAAATTAAAATGCCAGATCTTAACGCTAATACAGTAGAACAGGCCGTAGAAATGATACGGGGGACTGCAAAATCAATGGGTATAGAAGTAGGGTAATAGTATATAGTCAAATGAAGTTAAGCAAAAATAAAAAAATGGCAACTCAGAAATTTGACTGCTCGTTGCACTACTCTATTGAAAAAGCGGTTGAGCTAGTTAAAGATATGAAGTTTTCTAAGTTTGATGAAACGATTGATCTAGCTATTAATTTAAATGTTGATCCTCGTCATGCGGATGAAAATATTAGGGTTACAACTTCATTGCCTCACGGTACAGGTAAAACAATTAGCGTTTTAGTTGTATGTGCTGGCTCGAAAGAAAAAGAGGCGCTTGATGCAGGAGCGGATTATGCTGGTAGCAAGGAATATATAGAAAAAATAAAAGGTGGCTGGACTGATGTTGATAAAATTGTCGCAACTCCCGATATGATGGGTGAGTTGGGAAAATTGGGACGTATGCTGGGTCCGAAGGGCTTGATGCCTAATCCCAAAAGTGGCACGGTTACAAATGATGTGGCGGATGCAGTTAAAGGTTTAAAAGCTGGGCAAGTTGAGCTACGGGTGGAAAAAGCCGGCATTGTTCATGTGATTTGCGGTAAAACCTCATTCAAGAATGATGATATAATTGATAATTTTAGACAAATTTATTCAACTCTAATTAAAAAAAGACCCGCCTCAGTAAAAGGTCAGTATATTGAGCAAATATCAATATCCTCTACCATGGGTCCTGGAGTGAAGATTGATCAGTCATCAATATAAAGGGAAAAATGCCAAATAAAAAAAATATTGCAGAAGTTGAGAGCTTAAAAGAGATGTTTTCCGAAGCTAGCTCTGTTTTTTTCACTGAGTATCATGGTCTTGACGTTGCGCAAATCACAAAATTGAGGAGTGATTTTTATAGCGCTGAAATCAAGTATAAAGTGGCGAAGAATACTTTATTGAAGCTTGCGCTTGACAATGATTTAAGTGATGAAATTGAAAAGGTTTTAATTGGGTCTACAGCTATCGCAGTTTCGTTCTCGGAGCCTTCCAGTCCTGCGAAAGTTATTAAGGACTTCACTAAAGAAAATGATTTGCCAAAGGTTAAGGGGATTTTATTTGAGGGGAAGTATTTACCTGGGGATGCTTTTGAAAAGCTTGCTGATATGCCCAGTAAAGAGCAAATGCTTAGTCAATTATTAACGATGTTCAATAGCCCCTTGCAGAAATTTGCATCAACTATAGCATCGCCTATTCCAAAGCTGTTAGGTGCGCTAAGTAGTTTAAAAGATATAAAAAATAGTAAATAATAAAAAATACAAGGAGTTTTTTGATGGCCATTAAACGTGAAGATGTTCTAACTTATCTCGAGCAGTCCAACATGCTTGAAATATCCGAACTTATAACAGAAATTGAAGAAAAATTTGGAGTAACTGCAGCTGCTCCAGTTGCGGTTGCCAGCGGAGCTATTGCTTCTGGTGAGGGCGCGCCTGAAGATGCCAAGACTGAATTTGACGTAATTATAAAATCTGCAGGTCAAGCAAAAATCAATGTTATTAAAGCAGTCAGGGGGATAACGGATTTGGGTTTGAAAGAAGCGAAAGAGCTTGTTGATTCTGCACCAAAGGCCATCAAAGAAGGTGTCTCTGAGTCTGAGGCAAATGAGGTGAAAGCGGCCTTGGAGGAAGCCGGTGCTGAAGTAGAAGTAAAATAATTGAAATTTAACATTACAAGCAAAAAAATTAATAAGGAGTCCTAATTGGTAGACTATCTAAACGAAACCAAAGAACGCAAAACTTTTTCTAACATACCAGCTTTTGTTGATGTGCCTGATTTATTGTCCATTCAAACAACTGCTTTTCAGCAATTTCTACAAGAGTGGGTGCCTGGTGAGTCTAGGAAGCCTATTGGTTTAGAGGGGGTATTTCAAAACGTTTTCCCTATCGAAGATACTCATAGGAACTACATACTTGAATATAAAACTTATTTTCTTGGTCAGCCAAAATACACTCCAGATGAATGTATGGATAGAGGTGTTACCTATTCTGCGCCTCTGAGGGTTAGGTTGGCGTTACACATTACAGACGAAGATAACAAGAGCAAATATGCGCAAAGTATAGAGCAAGATGTTTATTTTGGTAATATACCTTACATGACCGAAAAAGGAACTTTTATAATGAATGGCGCCGAGAGAGTGATTGTCTCTCAGTTGCAGAGGTCTCCAGGTGTTTTTTTTGATGAATCTACACACCCGAACGGTACTAAATTATATCAAGCAAGAATTATCCCAGCCCGTGGATCATGGGTAGATTTTACCACAGATATAAATGACTGTCTTTTTGTGATTATTGACAGGAGAAGGAAGTTTCCTGTTACTATGCTGTTAAGGGCTCTAGGTTATTCAACCGACGCTGATATTTACAAAGCTTTCGGTAACATTAAGACAGTTAATCCGAAAAGTGGAGATTTGGACCAGTATATTGGTGCTACCGTAGTAGAGGATGTAGTTGATATAGCCACAGGTGAAATCTTCATCGAGGGCGGAACTGATTTAACAAATGAAAATGTGGATACCTTAATTAATTCAGGCGTTGGCGAAATAAAAATAGTTGATGGGAATAAAAGTTTCTCTTCGATGCTATTGCTTAATACTATTGAAAAAGATCCAACACACAGTACTGAAGAGGCTCTTGCTGTAGTTTACCAGTTGTTGAGGACAAGTGAACCTCCTAATCTTGAGACTGCTCAAAAGTTTATTGAAAGAATATTTTTCAGTCCAAAAAAATATGATTTGGGGCAGGTTGGTCGTTACAGGCTTAATCAGCAATTTAATTTAGACGTTCCAGTTGACAATACAGTGCTTACAATGGATGATATAATCCAAGTTATCAGTTTTTTAATCGAAATGCGGAAAGGTGAAAGAGGGGTTGATGATATTGATCACTTGGGTAATCGAAGAGTTAAAACGATAGGTGAGCAATTAACTAATCAGTTTAGTATCGCCTTGAGTAGGATGATACGTACAATTCATGAGAGGATGAATTTACGTGAGTCTGAAAGTATAACTCCTCAGGATTTGATTAATTCTAGGGTGGTGACCACTGTAATTAATACTTTTTTTGGAACTTCGCAATTATCTCAGTTTGGAGATCAGACTAATCCATTGGCGGAAATCACTCACAAAAGGAGGATATCTGCTCTCGGTCCTGGCGGTCTTACAAGAGAAAGGGCTGGATTTGAGGTAAGAGATGTGCATTACACTCACTATGGACGATTGTGTCCAATTGAGACTCCAGAGGGTCCAAACATTGGTTTAATTTCAAGTTTGGCGATGTTTGCTGAGGTAAACGAACATGGATTCATAGAGTCTCCTTATAGGAAGCTAGATAAAAGTAATGGGAAAGGTTCCTTCGTAACAGATGACATAGAGTATCTCAGTGCGGATGACGAAGATCGTGTCCTTGTAGCTCAAGCTAGTACTGGAGTTGATAAAGATGGTAAAATTGTTGAGGAAAAAATTCGCGCTAGGGTAAAGGGGGATTTCCCAATTGTTGGTCCTGGAGATGTTGATTATATTGAGGTTTCGCCAAATCAGATTTTAAGCGTTGCAGCTGCTCTCATTCCATTCCTAGAGCATGACGACGCTAATAGGGCGCTGATGGGCTCTAATATGCAGAGACAGGCTGTTCCTCTCATTTCACCTAAGTCACCAATCGTGGGTACTGGTATTGAAAGTCAGGTTGCTGTGGACTCTAGATCTTGTATTGTTTCGCCCATAGATGGAACCGTGGTTTATGTAGATTCGGAAAAGATACATATTAAGCGTAAAGATGTCCAAAACACCCTCATCCTTTACGAGGGTGAAGACATATTTGAAATCAAATTGAAAAAATTTCACAGGACTAATCAAAATACTGTTCACAATCAGCGTCCTTTAGTTGCAGAAGGCCAAGTTGTTAAGGCTGGTGATATTATTGCTGATGGTGCATCAACAGAGGATGGTGAGTTGGCGCTTGGTGCCAATATAAGAGTGGCCTTTATGCCTTGGATGGGGTATAATTTTGAGGATGCTATTGCTCTTAGTGATCGGTTGGTGAAAGAAGATGTTTTTACTTCTGTTCATTGTCATGAAATTGAGTTGGAAGTGCGGGATACGAAAAGAGGTCAAGAAGAATTAACCCCGGAAATTCCAAATGTTAGTGAGGAGGCAACAAAAGAACTGAATCAAGATGGTATAATTAGAACTGGTGCGAGGGTAAAAGAAGGTGACATTTTAATTGGGAAGGTTACTCCGAAAGGTGAAACTGACCCTACGCCAGAGGAAAAACTTTTAAGGGCTATTTTTGGAGAAAAAGCAGGAGAAGTAAAAGATGCTTCAAGGCGCGCTGAGCCAGGTATAAAAGGTGTCGTTATAAAAACGCAGCTTTTTGAAAAGCAAGCAAAGAGGACAAAAAGAGAAGAGAGGATGAAGATTTTAGAATTTCAGAAAGAGGCTGCGGAATCTAAAAAAAGGTTAAAAGATGCTAGGGATGAGAAACTGGTTAGTCTTTTAAAAGATGAAATATCAAATGGGATCAGGGATTTATCTAGCGGCAAGACTCTTATTAAAAAATCAACCCGCTTAACGCTAAAGCGATTGAACAGTTTTGATTTGGAGAGGTTCGCCCAGGATCAGCCGTGGGTTGAGAGTAAAAAAGTTTGGGCGAAGATAGAAATACTTTGGAGATCTTTCAGAGAAGAGTGGGCTCGGATCGAGACTCACCTAGAAAGGAGTATATTTAAGCTTAGGATTGGGGATGAACTTCAACCTGGTATATTAAAACTGGCTAAAGTTTTTGTGGCTCAAAAAAGAAAAGTTTCTGTAGGTGATAAGTTGTCAGGGAGGCATGGTAATAAAGGAATAGTTGCAACAATCGTTCATGAAGAAGATATGCCTTTTACAGAGGACGGAAAGCCGGTCGATGTTGTGTTAAACCCTTTAGGTGTTCCTTCAAGAATGAATTTGGGCCAGCTCTATGAAACTATGTTGGGATGGGTTGGGGAGGTTACTGGACAAAAGTTTGCAACCCCAGTTTTTGATGGAGCCACTCCTTCTGAAGTAGAAGAAGAAATGAAGGCTGCAGGTTTGCCACTATCTGGAAAAGCCAAATTAATAAATGGAGCAACTGGGGAATACTTCGATAATCCAGTTTCGGTCGGTAATATTTACTTAATGAAACTCAGTCACATGGTTGATGATAAAATGCATGCTAGATCGACAGGTCCCTATTCCTTGATAACTCAGCAACCACTTGGTGGAAAAGCTCAATTTGGGGGTCAGCGACTAGGTGAGATGGAGGTTTGGGCATTGCAAGCTTATGGCGCTGCTCACACGCTTCATGAGTTGCTAACTGTAAAGTCTGATGATGTAGAAGGTAGGTCTAAAGTTTATAATTCCATTGTTAGAGGTGAGCAAATGCCTGAATTTTCTGCGCCTGAATCTTTTAATGTAATGATCAAAGAACTTCAGGGTCTTTGTATCGATGTTGAACTCGATTAACCTTAGGGGGATAATAGCTTGACTTATATTCAATCAACTAATATAAACACTAACAAAAAATATAACTCAATAACAATTGGTCTTTCTTCTCCAGAGATGCTTTTAGCGAGATCATATGGTGAAGTACTGAAGCCTGAAACAATTAACTACCGTTCCTACAAACCTGAAAAAGATGGTTTGTTTTGTGAAAAAATATTTGGACCTGTAAAAGATTATGAATGTCACTGTGGAAAGTACAAAGGTATAAGATATAGAGGAATTATTTGTGATCGTTGCGGTGTGGAGGTAACTCGTAAAAAGGTTCGCAGAGAAAGAATGGGGCATATAACCTTAGCTGTTCCAGTTGTTCATATTTGGTATCTTCGTTCGATACCTAGTAAGCTGAGTTATCTTGCAGGAAAAAGTACGAAAGATCTTGAGAGAGTGATTTATTATGAAATGTTCATGGTTATCGATCCCGGGAGCAGTGGTTTGGATCAATTTGATTTGATAGAAGAAGAGGAGTATCTTGAACTAGAAAACCAGTTTGGTTATTTAGCAGTTACAGATGAAGATCGTGATAATGAAAATTATTTTGTTGCTGCGATGGGTGGCGAGGCCATGAAAGAGATGCTGGCGAGAATCAATTTAATTGAATTGAAAAACGAGCTCGTTGATACCGTTAAAAATTCAAAATCTAAACAAAAAAGAGCTGATGCGCTAAAAAGATTAAAAGTGGTTAAGGCGTTTATACATGACCCTACTAAAAAGCGACTTAATAAGCCAGAATGGATGATTGTTTCCATTTTGCCCATCATTCCGCCCGAATTGCGACCTCTTGTACCTCTTGAGGGTGGTAGGTTTGCCGCATCTGACCTGAATGATTTATACCGTCGCATTATCATAAGAAATAATAGATTAAAACAATTAATGGAAATAAAAGCTCCTGATGTAATCTTGAGGAATGAAAAGCGCATGCTTCAAGAGTCTGTAGATGCCCTCTTCGATAATAGTCGTAGAAAAACCGCTATTCGAAGTGGTTCTAGGCGGCCTTTAAAATCGCTATCGGACATGCTTAGAGGTAAAACAGGTCGATTTAGGCAAAACTTACTGGGAAAACGCGTTGATTATTCAGGGCGTTCTGTTATTGTGGTGGGGCCAAGGTTAAGATTACATGAGTGTGGTCTGCCCAAAAATATGGCCTTAGAATTATTTAAGCCCCACATGATAAGGGAGTTGATGGCTAGGGGGTATACTCAGACGCCTAGGAGCGCTAAGTTAATGGTAGACAATAGGGAGCCCGTTGTTTATAAAGTATTGGAATATGTCGTGCTTGATCACCCAGTTTTACTAAACCGTGCACCTACCTTGCACAGGTTGGGTATACAAGCTTTTCAACCGGTTCTAATTGATGGCAAGGCTATCCAGCTGCATCCATTAGTGTGTTCTGCGTTTAATGCAGATTTTGATGGGGATCAAATGGCTGTTCATGTTCCACTTTCGTTAGAGGCTCAGTTGGAGGCAAGGATACTCATGCTTTCAAGTCACAACATACTCCATCCAGCTAATGGAGAGCCAATTGCTGTTCCCTCTCAAGATATGGTGTTGGGTTGTTATTATCTAACTATGCCTAACGAAAAAGTAAAAGGTGAAGGTAAGATTTTTGGTTCAATTTCCGAAGTTCTCCTTGCTTATGAGAACAAAGTTGTTGACCTTCATGCATCCATATCTATTAAGTATAATGGGAGGTGGTACAAAAAAACTACTGTTGGTAGAGCGATTTTCAACTCAATCCTCCCCGAAGAAATGGACTACATAAATGATGTCATAGATAAAAAAAGATTAACAAGGGCTGTTAATGAAGCCTACATGGTCTCTGGTAATGCGAAAACTGTTAGTTTTCTAGATAAGTTAAAAGATCTGGGTTTTTACATGGCAACAAAAAGTGGAGTTTCAATAGCGATTAGTGATATTTTAATTCCAGATCGTAAAAACAATATTCTTTTAGACGCTTCAGGAGAGGTGGACGGTGTTACGAAAAAGTTTGAACGCCACGTTCTTACGGATGGTGAAAGGTATAATAAAGTCATAGATATTTGGACCCATGCCACCAATCAAGTTGCTTCAACCATGATGGATGGCTTAAGAGATGACCGGAAAGGGTTTAATCCTGTTTATATGATGGTTGATTCAGGGGCAAGAGGGGGGCAAGATCAAATTAAGCAACTTGCTGGCATGCGTGGTCTGATGGCAAAACCTCAAAAATCTATGAAAGGCGGGGTCGGTGAAATTATTGAATCGCCAATTACCTCAAACTTTAAAGAGGGTCTCTCTGTTTTTGAGTATTTCATTTCTACGCATGGAGCACGAAAGGGTTTGGCTGACACTGCATTAAAAACTGCAGATGCGGGTTATTTAACTCGCCGACTAGTTGATGTCGCTCAAGATATGGTAACTTATGAAAAAGATTGTGGTACTATAAGTGGAATCGTCATTTCGGATTTAAAAGAGGGTGAGGAGATTATTGAGGAGTTGTCAGACCGAATTTTAGGTCGTACTATTCTCGATGATTTTATAGTTAAAGGCGAAGTTGTTGTCAAGTCTGGTTCAGTGATTTCTGAAAAAGAGGCGGAATTAATTGGTGATAGTGGGGTTGAGAGTATTCGTATTAGATCTGTGCTGACGTGTGAGTCAAAAAGGGGAGTATGTTGTAAGTGTTATGGTTGGGATCTGTCGACTCATAAGATTGTTGATATTGGGACCTCTGTTGGTATTAGGGCTGCACAAAGTATTGGTGAGCCTGGTACTCAATTGACACTTAGGACTTTTCACATAGGTGGTACATCTACAAGAATCATTGAGCAGTCCGATATGAGGGTCAAGAGTCCAGGTGTTGTTAAGTTTACCGATAATTATGACTTTGCAGATACAGTAGACGAAAGTGGAACCAAAGTGCGTAGGTGTATGGTGCGGCATTCTAAGTTGTTTATTACTAATGAGAGTAATGAGGAAATTGCTCAGTTTAACGTTCCTTACGGAGCGAATATGTTTGTATCTGAAGGAGATAAAGTAGACACAGGTCAAGTTCTTATTCAATGGGATCCATATACTGATATTATCCTAGCTAGAGAAACAGGATCTGTGGTTCTTAAGGATTTTATCGAGGGCGAAACTTTTGCTGTTGAGGCGGTTGAAGGAGGCAAAAAGCAAATGGTTGTAATTGAGGCCAGAGATAGAAAGTTGAGTCCTCACATTGAAATAGTTGGGGAGAGCGGTAAAATAATGGCGGGTGGAACAATCTTGCCTGTTAATGCTACGCTCGTTGTAGTTGATATGCAAAAAGTCCAGCGAGGCCAGACACTAGTAAAAATTCAAAAAGAAGTTGGAAAGTCAAGAGATATCACTGGTGGCTTGCCTAGAGTCGCAGAACTTTTTGAGTCTAGAAAACCAGCAAATCCTGCAGTTATGTCAGAAATTAATGGTTCTGTGAAGTTTGGTGAGACTCGAAGAGGCGTTCGTAAAATCATTGTTACAGGTTCTGATGGTGAAGAGCGTACGTATTCCATACCATATGGAAAACATGTTATTGTTCACGAAGGTGATTACGTGAGTGCAGGAACTAGCTTGTGTGAGGGCTCCATATCCCCCGATGATATTCTCCGCGTGCTTGGTCCTGGTGCGGTACGCGAATATCTGGTAAATGAAATTCAGGAAGTTTACAGGCTCCAAGGAGTTAAGATCAATGACAAGCACATAGAAGTAATTGTTAATCAAATGATGCAAAAAGTCAGTATAAAAGACCCAGGAGACACATGGTTTTTGCAAGAAGATATTGTTAATAAACGTGAATTTTTCTCAGAAAATGAAAGAATCTCGAATATGGTTTTTGTGAATGATCCTGGCGATTCAGACTTAGATCCCGATACTCTAATTGAAAGATCTGAATTCAATGACGTTAACAAAGAATTGAAAGCAGAGGGGAAAAGTACCGCAACATATCGAAAGCCTAAACCTGCTACATTTGAACCTATCTTAATGGGTATTACCCAGGCTTCTTTGAACACAGAAAGTTTTATATCTGCAGCCTCTTTTCAAGAAACTACGCGGGTTTTAACTGATGCTTCAACAGCTGGTAAAACAGATTACCTACAAGGTTTGAAAGAAAATGTTGCTGTCGGTCGTCTTATACCTGCTGGAACCGGCACACCTGGTATTAAAGAAATTTTAGTTGAAGGGGAAAGTTTAGAGGATGAAAAAGGTGGAGAAGTTGGTGATGCGGTCGCCTAGAATTTCTAATGAATCAACTCTTGCAGTTCTTTTTATCAGTGACGTAATTTCGTCGGCTTTGGATTAAATGAAATGCCGACGATAAATCAATTAGTACGTAAAGGCCGGAAGCGTGTTTTAAAGAAAACTGCTACTCCTGCCCTCGATCAGAATCCTCAAAAACGAGGGGTATGTACTCGAGTATATACCACTACGCCCAAGAAGCCCAATTCTGCTCTCAGAAAAGTGGCTAGGGTAAGGCTTACAAATGGTCGTGAGGTAAATGCTTATATTCCAGGAGAGGGTCATAATTTACAAGAGCATTCTATCGTTCTGATTGAGGGTGGAAGGGTTAAGGATTTGCCCGGCGTGAGATATCACGTTGTCAGGGGTACTCTAGACACTGCTGGAGTCTCAGATCGAACAACAAGTCGCTCTAGGTATGGCGCAAAAAAGCCAAAAAAACAATAATTTTTAAAAAATGAGACGAAGAAGACCAGATCGTAGAGAGATATTGCCTGATCCAGTATACAGGGATTTATCCGTAGCAAAATTTGTCAATTATATCATGACCAGAGGAAAAAAAGGTGTTGCTGAGAAAATTTTTTATGGCGCTATGGATATTATTAAAAACAGAACTAAATCAGATGGGTTGAAAATTTTTCAAAAAGCCATTGAAAATGCATCGCCAATGGTAGAAGTTAAGTCAAGAAGAATTGGAGGTGCGACTTATCAAGTGCCCATTGAGGTTCCTAGAAACCGTAGGTTTTATTTATCTTCCCATTGGATAATAAATGCTGCTAAAAATCGTTCAGGTAAACCGATGGCTGACGCTTTAGCTTCTGAATTGATTTCTGCCGCTAATGATGAAGGTGGGGCGATAAAGAAAAAAGATGATACTCATCGAATGGCTGAAGCAAATAAGGCATTTGCGCATTTTAGATAGAAGAAATAGCTAGGTCAAGAATTGAAAGACACCACACTAGATCGCGTCCGTAACATAGGTATCATGGCCCATATCGATGCTGGAAAAACCACACTCACGGAAAGGATATTGTTTTACACAGGTCGCACTCATAGAATAGGAGAGTTTCACGATGGCGCTGCTACAATGGATTGGATGGAGCAGGAGCAAGAACGCGGGATTACTATTACCTCTGCAGCGACTACTTGTATCTGGAATGATAATAGGATAAATATCATTGATACGCCCGGTCATGTTGATTTTACAGTTGAAGTTGAGCGGTCATTGCGAGTTCTTGATGGGGCTTGTGCAGTTTTTTGTGCTGTGGGCGGAGTTGAGCCTCAAAGCGAAACTGTTTGGAGGCAGGCTGATAAATACCAAGTTCCTCGTATCGCATTTGTTAATAAAATGGACCGTGTTGGTGCAGATTTTTTTAATGTTCTTAAAATGATAAAAGATCGTTTAGGTGCTAATCCTTTACCGTTGGTTGTACCAATTGGCTCTGGAGAAATGTTTACAGGGATAATTGATCTGATTTCAATGAGGTCTATTCTATATAATGAAAGCTCTCTGGGGTCTAGGTTTGAGTATGGGCCAATTCCAACCGATATGGAAAAGAAAGCAAAAGAATGGAGGCATCATCTAATCGAAGAAATAGCTACTTACGATGAGTATCTAATGGAGAAGTATCTCGATGATAAAGAAATATCAGAAGATGAAATTATTGCAGCTATTAGAAAAGGATGCCTTGATAATACATTTGTGCCTACCTTAGCAGGATCTGCTTTCAAGAACAAAGGTGTTCAGAGATTGTTAGATGCGATTGTTAATCTCTTGCCATCCCCTCTTGATATAGGTTCTGTTGATGGTTTGGACCCTGACGATACTGATATTACAATACGGAGAAAGTCCTCTTCCGATGATCCGTTTAGTGCGTTAGCCTTTAAAATTATGACAGATCCATTCGTTGGGAAGCTCGTTTATATGAGGGTCTATTCTGGAGAACTGAAGGCTGGTTCATATATATATAATCCAAACTCTGGTAAGCGAGAGCGCATAAGTAGAATTTTGTTAATGCATTCAAATAAAAGGGAAGAAAGAGAGGGCGTCAAGGCTGGAGAGATTATTGCAGCTGTGGGTATGAAGCACGTCAAGACTGGTCATACCTTGTGCGATGAAAAAAATAAAATATTACTTGAATCTATGGATTTTCCAGAACCTGTTGTATCCGTATCTGTGGAGCCTGTAAGCAAGGGAGACCAAGACTCGCTTTCAAAAGCACTGCAAAAGCTTGGTGAGGAAGATCCTACTTTTAAAGTAAATACTGATTCGGAGACTGGCCAAACAATAATATCCGGGATGGGTGAACTTCATTTGGAAATATTGGTTGATCGTCTACTCAGGGAGTTTAAGGTTCAGGCAAATATTGGGAAACCAATGGTTGCTTATCGAGAAGCCATAACGAAGTCCGTATCAGATTTGGAGATGAAGTTTGTTAGGCAGTCCGGAGGTAGGGGGCAATATGGGCATGTTGTTATTAATGTTTCCCCTAACGATCCAGGAAAAGGCTATCACTTTGATAATAAAATTGTTGGTGGTGTAATACCCAGAGAATACATCCCCTCTGTCGATGCTGGAATTAAAGAGGCCTTAAAGAATGGTGTTCTGGCTGGTTACCCTATGGAAGACATTCGAGTAGAGCTTATTTTTGGTTCCTATCATGATGTTGATTCATCTGAGATGGCCTTCAAAATAGCCGGTTCTATGGCGATACAGGATGCTTGTAGAAAAGCAAGTCCTAAATTGATGGAGCCTGTTATGATGGTAGAAGTTATTGTACCTGATGAGTATTTAGGCGATGTTATGGGCGATTTAAATTCTAGGAGAGGTAAGATTGAAGGTATGGAACAAAGAAAGCAGGCTCAGGTTATAAAAGCAGAGGTTCCTTTAAGTAGTATGTTTGGTTATGTTACTGATCTTCGATCGATTACTCAAGGCCGCGCTGTTTACCATATGGAGTTTTCGAAATACCAGCAAGTGCCACTAAGTATAGAGACGGAAATCCTTGAAAAGGTTCATGGAAAAGTTTCTTAACAAAAAGATTATTTTAGGAGAAGTTTAAATGGCAAAAGAAAAATTTGAACGTACGAAGCCACATGTCAACATAGGAACAATTGGACATGTGGATCATGGTAAAACTACGTTAACAGCAGCCGTTACCTTAGTCCAAAGTTCTCGTGGATTAGCTGAAGCTATGGGTTTCGATAGTATTGATAACGCTCCTGAAGAGAGAGAGAGAGGTATAACTATTCAAACTGCCCACGTTGAATACGAAACTGAGAATCGTCATTACGCTCATGTAGATTGCCCTGGTCATGCTGATTATATTAAAAATATGATTACAGGTGCAGCTCAAATGGATGGAGCTGTTTTAGTTGTTTCTGCGGCGGATGGTCCTATGCCTCAAACTCGCGAACATGTTTTGCTTGCTAAGCAAGTCAACGTTCCCTCTATTGTTGTCTTTATGAATAAGACAGATCAGGTTGATGATGATGAGTTACTAGAGCTCGTTGAGCTAGAGCTTCGAGATTTATTGAATGAATATGATTTTCCAGGGGATGATACTCCAATTATCAAGGGTTCGGCTTTGAATGCATTAAACAATCCTAGTGATGACGGAGCCAATAAATGCATTGTTGAGTTAATGGAAGCCTGCGATAGTTTTATTCCAGAGCCAGAACGAGACGTTGATAAGCCGTTTCTGATGCCTGTTGAAGATGTTTTCTCCATAACCGGTCGCGGTACGGTGGGAACTGGTCGTATAGAGCGTGGTATAATTAAGGTTGGGGACGAAATCAGTATTTTAGGTATGGGTTCAGATAAAAAAACAACGGT
>MDTA01008470.1_pt1 | contig 15543 bp, 8 predicted proteins | sample 811151 | NCBI WGS metagenome assembly MDTA01 (sample SAMN05326648, study PRJNA326480) | marine metagenome | isolation source: seawater | place: Indian Ocean: South | collected 2010 | reverse complement strand
TATTCCTGTACCACTGTCTCCAGTGCCTTCTAAGCCACTTACTTTTACTGCATAAATTTTTGCATCTTTTGCCCAGCCCATAGTACGCCCTGCGACTGTACCGGCGACATGAGTTCCATGTCCATCGTAGTCTCTGTAATGATTTGCACTCTGTGTTCCAGTTACTCCACTTGCAGAAAACCAATCTATTTCTTGTATTCTAGATACACCATTGCTATCTGTAAACTCAATATGAGCTGTGGAAATACCCGTATCTTGTATTACAACATCTATACCTTTACCTGTTAAATTGTAGTTAAATGGAAGTGTAGTTTCTACATTTTGATCCCATACGTCTTCACGATGAATACCTCTCATCATACCCCAGTTTAAATCATATTGTGAACTACTTGATGTTTTCCTCCACGATCCCAATTGTTGTGCATCGTAGCCCATTACAATGTCATCTCTATCTTCTGGTTTTATTTCACACCCATAAACTCTACTGTCTTTTCTTAAAGCTATCGCTTCATCTTCTGTAAGCATATAATGAGTATTACGCTGACTTAATGGTCGAGCATCTTCTACTGTTACTGTTCTGTTGGGAATGTTTCCTGCACCGGTTGATGCAATCATTTCTTGATTAAAGGCGTCATAGTCAACGCCGCGATTAAGACTTACAATGTATTCTTTTTCTGCCATTTATTATGTCCATGGTCTGCCTGTTACTAGTCCACCTGAGTTGGCATTATCAATTTTATTTGCAGTAACATTATCACCAGCTTTGTATAATGTAGGTAAATTAGATTTAGTCTTTGTATTTAATGATCTATAATAATTTGCGTTTGTATCTCCCGCGGCTAGTCCTTTGCGTTTAGTTACTGCTATTTTTAATTTAGATTCTTGCCTTTGCCTTTTAAATCTTGTGGATGTTCTTCCTAATGGTATACATTGTACCATATCGCCATCAACAAGTCCTGCCGCTGTTAAATTATCACTACCATTATTTGTTTGATTAATTGTTAAATTTTTAGTTGCGGCAATATCTTCATATTCACCTGTTGTAATTTCCTGACCTTCTACTGCTTGTGCTAAGGCAGTTAATTGGTTCATAGTTGTGCTACCCATAGTAACAGTGATATCAAATACTACACCTGTTAAACCTTTGCATTTTAAAGTTGCCATTATAGTCTCCTAAACTATGTTTATTGTATTTCCCATACCAGGATGAGAAGTACATTGATAATATAATGTTGCCGGAGCATCCATAGGTACTGTAAATGTGATAGTACCATTTGATTGTGTATTATTTACAACACCGTCATTGTAAGCTGAACCAGCATTTGAAACTCGTATTTCAAAAGGATGAGTGCCTGCACTTACGACAAATTTATATACTTCGCCTCTTCTTAAATATAACACAGGATCATTTTTTGCAGAATTAAAAAATTTATTATCTTGTGCAAACGTATAATCACTTGCACCGTTATTAGTTATGTTAAATGTATTTTGTACTGTGCCACCAAATGTACCAGCCATAGTACCTGTAAACGTAGGATCTGTAAACATTGTTGATTTAGATTGATTATCAACATTGCTTAATCCAACCATTGCTTTTGTTACACCAGCTACTGTACCTGTAAATGTAGGATCTGTAAACATTGAACTTTTTGATTCGTTTGTAACATTTCCTAGTCCAACCATTGTAGAAGTAATACCACTTACTGTTCCTGAAAATGTTGGACTTGCTAGTGTGGCAAATCCTGCACCATTTGTAAGTTGGTTTGTGTTTGTTGGAATATCTGTACTTAGTGCTTGACTTATCCAAGAACTTCCGTTATAAATTTGTACTCTACTTACAGTTGTATTATAAAGTAAATCACCAGCCGCAGGTGAAATAGTATCTCTAACAGTTGTAGTTGCATTGTATAATCTTAAAGTTCCGTTTTGAATTATAACTGCATTTGTGGCAAATAAATCTAAATTAGTTGCTGAACGTATCTCTGGTGTACCTGCAGAAGTTGCAACAAATTCTGTTGCTGTAACTTTATTAGCTACAATCAAATCATTCTGTACAGTCATATCACTGCTTACTGTAACTGATGGTGTAATAGTAATTCCACTTGAGTCGTCTGTGTCAATAACACTAGAACCAAATGTAAAGTTACCAACACTTCCTCCACCACCGCCAGCATTAGATACCCAACTGAGTGTTCCTGCTCCATCTGTGCTTAATACATTTCCTGCACTACCGTCAGTAGCAGGTAAAGTGTACATAACATTTGAGCCAACTGTTGTTGGAGATTTAAATCCTACATAATTACTGCTGTCTTGATCACCTAATCTAAGTTCACCTTGATTAGCTACTTCTATACCATTACTTGATATAGTTAGTCTTGTAATTTTATTTGTACCTATATGTATATTTTCATCTTCATTATTGTATAAGTATCCTTCATCAGTGTTTGATAAAAATAACTCAAAGCCATCAGCATCTGTTGTACCAGTATTCGATCTTGTCATCTTAACACCTGCACCAACATTACCAGTGGTTGGATTATGTAAGTGTAATACTGTATTTTGCATCGCGGCAGGACCAGTTGCATAAAGGTTAGCTGGTGTACTAATACCAACACCAAGTCTTAAGTCACCACTGCCTATAGGATCGGTATAGACAAAATTACTGTCGCTACCAAATGAGCCTCCATTGTTAAATTGAATTTCTCTATCTGAACCTGCTGGAGGAGTTGATGTTCCAGTAATAGTTAAAGTATCTCCAGAGACTGATGTAGTAATATTACTACCACCAGCAATTTTAAAAGTTTCACTTGCATCAACTGCTGTACCAGTTGAGTCATCGCCAACAAAAGTTATTGAACCTCCGGCTTGACTTGTAGAATTTACCCATTTCTCTCCATCGTATTTTAATACTTGTCCATTTGTTGGAGTAGTAATCAAAACATTACCTACTTTATCTAGTCCACTAATAACTACGTTGGTTAATTGCGAACCGTCTACTGCTGGTATTTTTGCATTAGAATCTAACTGTAAAATTTTGTTTGCACTTGTACCAGTATCTACACCTATAGTACCTGATGCTGTTATTGCTCCGCCAGTTAATCCATTTCCAGCGTTTACTTGTGTAACAGTTCCTGTACCTGATGCTGTAATTGGTTTCCAGTAATTGTTAAGATTATCCCAAGCTAATAATTGTCCATCAGTTGGAGCGGCCGTATGTACGTCAGATAAATCTTTAAGTACAGACGTAGTTGTTAAAGCATTAGTAATACCATAACCAGAAGTTGTAGTTGGTTTTTCAGTTAAACTTGCAAACGTACCTACGGTAGCTACTGGTTTAAAATCTGGAATTAATGTTAGGCTAGTATATTTGCCGTCAAAGCCATCTGTAATTCCGTATCCAGACAATGTTGTTGGTTTATTTGTTAGGCTTGCAAAATCAGTTCCTGTTAACAAATTTTGTGAATCTGTTAGTTCATTTATGTCTGACGGTATAGTTGGTTTACCAGATAAGTCTGCATAAGAACCACTAAACGGTGTTAATGAAGTACCGTTTAAAATAAGTGAAGTCGTTTCTACAAATGTTGCATTTCTAATACCACCGTTAGCAAGATCTAAACTATCGCCATTTGGCAATTCCTTTAAACGGTTTTTATCATTAGTGTCAAGTATAATTGGAAATCTATTTGCCATTAGCTACATCCTGTTTTTTATATTTATCGTATATCATTATGGTAGTGCCGCAATCCTTGTTTTGAAGTCAGCAAAGTCTGTGCTAGCCGCTACTATATTTTTTAATTCTATATTGCTGATATATCCAACAATATTATTTGGAATAATATCATTTTCTACTGTTAAGTCACTACTCATTTTTACTGCTGGAGTAAATGTTATTGTGCTACTATCGTCAGTATCTACAACACTTGCTGATACAGTTATGTTTCCAACTTGCGAAGCTGTTACATTTAATCCGTTTACATAAGTTTGTGTAACTGTTGCACTGATATCTGCTAGTGCAAGTATACTATTATAATATTTGTTAGTAGCACCTTCGGATAAGCTATCCGTATTTTTTGCCGCGAATTTTGTGTTAAACTTTGCATCAGTAAAGTATTCGTTAGATACACCTTCTGCTAAATCATCTGTTGTGTTATTAGATAAAATAATTTTACCTGCTACACCATCAACTAAAACTGTACTATTGTCTGCGTATACACTTCCTGTAACATCTCCGATCAATGGACCATAATGTTTACCAGTAAGTCCATCCATCATTAACGTACTATCGTCTGCAAACACACTACCCACTATGTCTTTAGCTTGTAACACACTTGAACCAACTACTAAGTCACCTGATGCAGAACCGCTTAATCTTACACCGTTAATAAAAAGGAAATCATTAACATGTAGTTCAGACCACCTTTTAGTATTTGATCCTAAGCTAATTTCATTATTTGTTGCTGGAATAATGCTTGCACCAAATTGTGTTGTATCTGTGAATGTACCGCTATAAAGTTCATCGAAGTTATCGTTTACTTTAGAAAATGCTGTACGTAACGGATCACCATCACCTTTGTTTTGTGACTTACCAATATTAATTACTTTTTTTGCCATTATATCTTCCCTACGATAATTTCAATAGTGCCTTTTGCACTATCTGATTTGTTTTCTAACGACTTACCAAGTATACTTCCTGGTTTAGGATTATTGTTTACGACTGCATATCCTGGTATTGCACTTGCAACTAGCATGTCACCTTTGGCTACTAAGCCAATAACTTTACAAGGAACTCTACCTGTCATTGCTACATCAGTTGGATATTCACCTTCTAATTCTGAGTTCATTAAGTAAGCTGGATTACTTGAAACCACACCAACTACTCTATGGTCGTCTTTGATTGATGTTACTGTTATTTCTTGTGTACCTCCTAGTACAACAACTGTACCTGGCTCATAATTATTATCAGCCAAATATTTTTCAGCCAAGTCAGCATATCTAGCTGTAGTGGCTGTTCCTGAGAATGTAGTAGCATAAACTGTATTCCATTTTAATGGTGTTCCGCCACCTTGTCCTAAGTTTAGAGTATTATCAGCATTTGGTAAAACATTTGAACTTATTTTACCAACAACATTAATTGTATCAGTAGCCGCATTATCACCTAATGTTGTATTACCTTCAACAGTTAAAGCATTAGAAACAGTAGTTGTTCCATTTTCAACTTGTACTCTAACTGTTCCACCTGTAACAACTTGTATTACATCTGCGGCCGCTCCTGTGAAACCTGAGCCTGCTCCCAACCCAATACCTGTACCTGTTGCATCTCTTTCACCATTTGCTTCAATAAAGTTTGTGTATGTCCAGTCAACTGCTAAGAATGATTCACCTGTAAAACTTGAACCTGCATGGAATGTTGATTCTGTAGAAATACCAGTATTGCCAATATCAAGGTTTCCTGGAATGCTTACTACAACAGGGTCTGTACCTGAAGAAGAAAGTATTGTTCCTTGTGCTGGAGTTTTAAGTGAAAGTACGCCTGAGCTTTCTGATAAGATTTCGTAAGTGTCAGTACCACCAATTATGTAGCTGTTTGCCTGAATAGCACCTGATGTTTTTCTTCTAACAATAGTATCACCAGTTGCACTATCTGATATAACACTAACTCCGTAGTTGCCTGCTGATAACTTGACTAAAGCCGACCCAGGATAACCTGTGTCTGTGCTGATTACTGTGTTAGTAAAGTCTGAATCAACAAGTCCGCCACCTGCTGTAAGTGCATCTGCAAAAGTTATTTCTTCAACTTCTCCAATACCAGCAGTAGTTCTACCAAGAACTTTTCCTGTATTAATAAAAGCAATTTCTGCTACTGCTACTCCACCGTCTTTAATTCTTATGTATCCATCTACTGCATCAAAATTTTCATCACTGAACTTTGCTAGTCCTAAATCAGCTTGTACTTTACTTGCTGAACCAGCCCAACCTGTTGTAGCATTATCTTCATCAAATAAATCTGCTTTCTGCATTGACAATTTACTTTGTACAATACCTGCACTAGAGTTAACATCTGCATTAATAATTGAGTCTGGAGCAATTTGTAGATCAACTTCTGCACCTGTGGCTGATCTTGATGCTGTAATATTAATATCACTAGCTGTTGCCTTGACAGCATTAGCCCATTCGTCCATTGGCGCAGTCAATACTGTTGCTGTTGCTGTTCCGTTAGTTAGTGAATTGCCTTGAACAAATGCACCTCCGCCAACTGTATAAGTTATGATACTTACACTATAAGCATTGCCATTATCGCCTAATAATTGATCTGTTGTTACTTGTATATCAACAATAGTTCCGTTAACACCTGCGTTGCCAACTAACTGTATAGTTTGACCATTACTCCAAGTGCCTCCACTAGGTGGTGAAACATAAATTCTTTTCTTACCAGTTGAAATTAAAATATCATTTTGTGCTTGATTATTTGTTTCAACACTTCTAAGTTTAGCTAATTCGTCAAAGTCACCAATTCTTGCATCAACATAATTTTTGTTTGTTGCGGCTGTGCCATCAGTGCCTGGAAGGGCTACGCCGGTAATTTGGTTTGTTCCCATTACCAATGCACCTTCCATCGGAAATACACCGTTCAATGGAACAAATCCTTGTCCAATTCTATTTCCGCCCGGAGAAGCCTGTATTTGCGATCCACCTTTTGTACTACCAAGACGTCTATCTACATAGGCAACAACTGATTTTTCTGTTGGTACCGCTGCCGCTGATTCGTCTCCCATTGAATCATCTGCAGAGAATTCGTTAATAGTAACACCTTTTGTAAATCCAAGTGCATTTGCGTTTGACAATCCAATTTCACCTGAGAATGTAATTAAACCTGTTGCTTGGTCTACACTAAAGAATTTACCTACACGGAAGAAACCAAATTGGTCTGTGCTTACAAAGAATACTCTTCCTTTTCGTCTTTCCCAAACTTGTGATTTAGTAGCAGTTGGATCAGCAGTATAAAATTCAGCTAGTGAATTTTCTGCTGAACCCAATATAATGTTTGGATAGTTAGAATCATTAAATGATCCTGTACCAATATTTGTAAAGTCGTGTCCTGTTGCTCTAACAAGTGATATAGAAACTGTTAGTTCTGCTGTAGAATTAGCGTTAATACCTAATTTAAAACTTTCTTCTGTCGAAGTTGACAATGCTGAATTAAGTCCAGTTCCTGAATAGCTACCGTTAATATTTGTACCTGCTACATCGGCAATAGTAACATAAGCAACTGTTGAATCACTTTCATAATTTGTTATTTGGTGAACTTTACCGTTGTGAGTGAATAACATTCCGCCAGCATAACCACCTTCACCAGGTTGTAATCCTGCAATATCTCTTGTTATTCTAGTAATATCAGCGGCTCTTGTTAATTGCTTAATTGCAATCTTTGTATCACCTTGTGTACTACCATTTCCACCAACTAGATTTGTATCACCTGTTGAAGTAATAGTAAGTGTTTCAAATTCAGCATCTAATGTAGTGTATATAGAATTTGCTCCAACTGCCTGCCCATATGGATCAGTAGTTTGGAAATCAATACTTCTATAGGTTGTGTTATCACTTTCGTCAAAGTTAATTGCTGTATTTGGTCTAACATTTAAAGTTGATGGGTCAGTAATTCCATTAAACACATGAGATTTAACATTACGATATTTTATTAATGTTCCTGTAGGAATTGTTGCTTTGATTTTATCAAAAAAGTTATTTGCTTGTGCAGAGTCAACAGTTATACCAAGTTTATAAATTTTATTACTTATTAGACCTATGCCTGCCGCGTTACCTAAAGCTGTAACATCAAATGTTAAAGATGCCGCTCCACCATTTCCTAAATCTAAATCTGAAATTGTAATAGTTTCTCCAGTGACATAATTTTGTCCTGGTAGGTTAACTACAACTGAAGTTGCCGCTCCAGTACCATCTACAGTGATATTAAATGATGCTCCACCACCTGTGACTGTACCACCGGAACTATAAGCAGTAAACCCTGTGCCATCAACTGCTGATGTTAAGGCTATATCTGTATAAATTTCAAATGTTGTATCACTAACACTCTTAGAATAATATGTGTTACCGTTAAGTTGCGTCATACCTGCAACAGCACCTATAACTATTTTAGAACCATCTCTTAAATTATGATTAGTTGTAGTTGTAATAACTACTGGATTTGCTTGTGTTGCCGCATTTATATTTTTTACTGAGCCGCCTGTACCTTGTACATTGGAATATGTGCCTGCTGTCCTTGAACCATCAGCACCACTAATATTACTTACTGATTCAACAGATGATACAAAAATGTCTCCATTTTCGCCGAAGTCTTGATCGTTATCTTGATCAGACATATTTGTTACAACATTAATAAGATAATCTAGTGTACCTGTACCACCACCATGTTCAATAGTAACATGTGAATTAGGTAATGGAGGTCTTGCCATATCATATACATAAATGTCTGTGTCATCAACTGCATTTGTTAATGTGCTAGTTGTAACAATCTTAGCCGGTTGCATTGTTGCATCTCGTAATGTAACCTGATCTGGAATCTCGTTTGGATCAGCACCTTCAGCAACTAAACCAAAGTTACCATAACCGTTTGAACAGTTTAGAGCTCTAATTTCTGAACCATTAAACGCATAAAACGCACCATGACAGTAATATGTAAACGTAGATACTTGCTCTGATACTGCACCGTTATTCGTAACTAAGCCATATCCCATGTCGTTAATTTGTGTAAAGTTTTGTGCAAGCAATGATCTATTACCTGATGTTTGTAAGAATACATCTCTATAATATCTTCCATTAGCAAATTGTGTTTCGTCATAACCTACTGTTGAATTTGAATCTGCATCTAAATAAACTTTACACCAACCATTACCACTATCATAGTCTGATATTGCATTAATTTGGTATCTTCGTCCTTCAACATAAAACGGACAAGGTAATAAAGGTGCTCGTAAAAATAATCCTTCACCTGGAAGACTTCGAATCCAAAGTGTAAAATTATCTATCTTACCATTTTGTAATCCACCTAGTGCCGCTCCTGGATTTATTGTTTCAGGAACATAAACTGGCATATTCGCAACATATGCATCTAAGTACATACCACCCCTAAATGCTTTTTTGTTTTCACTTTTAGAAAAACTAGAACAAGCAAATATATAAGGTGATTTTGTTAATATTTGTCCTTCTGGGTCAAGTACACACATAAAGCCTCCGTGTCCTTGACAAGAAATATTAGAAATAATAGTTGAATCGTTCATTAAGAACACATCCATCTGATCATTTCTCTTTGGCGGATTATATGCTACATTGAATGCATATGTTACTCTGCCAATTAAATTTACTGCTAACGTACCTGTATTAGTTTCACCTGCACCTACTGTTAACACAGGTGGTTTGTAATCTGCTGATGCTTGATTTTGTAAAATACTCCCAGAAGGATAAGAACCAGTCATTAATTGGTTTACAATAGTTCCAATTTGATTTACAGAATCTCTTGTAATTGCTTCTTGTCCTAAAAAGCCTCCTGAGTTATACTTACTAATATAATGATAATAATATTCACCAGCCGCCGCCGTTACAAACTCGGCTCCTCCTCTTTGAAAATCTTTTCTTAACGAGTCTACAATTAATCCTACATCTCTTCTACATTTTGCCGCACCATGAACATAGTTTACAAAATTTGTATCAACAAAACTTATAACACTATTTTGAGCTGAAGCAATATTTGCCGCACCTATAATAGCTGTTCTGGCTGTTGTAAATTGTGAAGCCACCCAAGATACACTTGGTAATGTTTCGGCAGGTATACCAGATGTGCTATTTGCAGTTACAACATCTTCTACAACTTGTAACAGCCCACTGAATTCAGCTTGCTCTGTAGTTGAAGATGCTTCTAAAGTAATATTTTGTGCAACGTCTGATTGTAAGTTTGATACAACATTATCTACTAATACTGTTTCACCAATTGATGACAAATAGTTAAGTGCGCCAGCTACTGCTGTTCTTTGAGCCGCATTGGTTGTCCATAATTCAGTTGCACCGTTGTATAAACTTAGAGCAACTTTTCTAACCGCACTATTACCACCATATTGTAAATCATAACTAGCCGCATCAATTACTCTACCAATTTCAAACTTTAATCTTGTTGCATCAAGTGCCGCACCAGCATGATTTGTGTTTACCCATTCAGCTATTTCTGCTTGTAAAAATAAATTATTTGCTTGTAATTGTTTTCTGGCTTTTGTTGCATCAGCATCTAAATCTACTCCAGCTGAGTTTACTGGATAATCAAATTCTAACGGACCTGCACCGTTTCCAGTATTAACAGAACCATTAGCAATAATATCGATTATTTCATTTATTGAATCATCTAATCTAGCAATACCTTGTGGAGTTAATTCAACAGCGGCTAAATTTCTTGTCAAGTAACCTATGTACCTAATCGCACTAATTGAAGCATCTTTATTTGCACCTACAGCAAGTGCTTGTGGTGTTTGTTGATAATATAAACCTCTATTGACTGCATTGTAGTTTGTATTCAATGCCATGTCATTAGCAATATCATTCAATATTAATTCAACTCTATTGCGCCAAGTTGGATCATCGTAAGTAATGTTTGGTTTATTTGCATCAACCCATTTAATTATTTCTTCTTGAATGAATCCTTTGTTTAGTCTAACAATCTCTGCCGCTTTTGTAAAATTACCAGCATTTGTAATTGTAGGACCAATAGCTAAAGGTTTATCAGCATCTACCAAATAGTGATAACCAAAGAAACCTTGTTTTACATTCATTTGATTGAAAAATGGTGTACCTGTTACAGCAGTGGCCAATCCATCAAATTCCATATCTCTATATAGATACATTCCTGCCCAATGTGATTGTGATAACCTATCTTTAGGTTTAACAATTACTCGTCTGTAATCATCACCTTTGATAGTTACGTTAGCTGGTACCTTAATTGGATAGTCTTCTTCATACACACCAGATTCAATATGTACTGTAATTTGTTTTACTTTACTTGTGTTACCAAATAGGATTGCTTCTCCTACTTCAAAATCTTTAGGAAATAATAATTGTACTTGTAGTGTATCATTATTTCCATTAGTTGCATCGTTAGAAGTTAAACTAACAATTTTAGCAACAGCTCCTGAAATTTTACCTGTAATAATTTTACCAGGCAACAAGTCGTTATTTGTAGAAATACCTTGATCGACATAATTTAAAGAACCGTTATTAAGAACAACCTTGTAGTTACTTCCAAACACTTCATCTGTACCAGCATCAATACCACTAGTAATGATTGTTGTAATTAAATCAAATTTTGCTCCTATTGCAGTTCTCGCATCTGAATTAGCATCTCCACCTACGTTAGTCCAACGAGGAACTTCAGTTTGGTATATAGGTCCAGTTTTACCTGTTGTAAATGCAGAGTAACCTGCTGTAGTATCAAAAGGTGTTGCTAATGCTTCGTCTGTAAATAATTCAAATGTTTGGTCTGTTAATTTTTTAATGTATGCAGTCTTTTTATCAATCTCTGTCATACCGCCTGATACTGAAAATGTAACTTGGTTTTTATCTACAAGTCCGTGTGCAGTAGTTGTAGTAACAACGGCTGGTGATGCTAATGTAATACCTGATACAGTTTTTTCGTTGTATAAATCTTGTTGTAATAGAGCATTTACTAGTTCTTTCTTAAAAGTAATAGATGACAATGTTTGTGTTAGTTGAGTAGTAATTGCTTTTCTAGCACTAGCAGTAGAATAATATCTTTCTGCGGCCGCTCTTGTTAGTGTATTAGCATTTAAACCTCTATTGATATCTAATGCTATACTTTGTAGTATTAGTTGTGAATCTAATTCGCAACGTTCAATATCGTAAGCATGATTAGGAAATGTAAATTTAATATAACCTGTTAATTCTTTTACAATGAAGTCTCTGTTAGAATCAATAATAAGTCTTGCTTGTTCATATACAGGAGAAACAATATCAGCTACTGTAACGTCTGCAAAACTTGCTCCGTTATCTCTTGTAATAGTTTGCTTATAAGGTGATGTATCTGCTGTAGCTGGTGCCGATGCTCTAATTAATTCATCGGCTCTTTTCATTGCCGCGCCTATTGTTCTATAAGCATATGTCCAACCAGTACCTTCTTTTCCAGATGGAACACTTTTCATTAAATCATCACCTGTAGTGGCAACAAATAAATTAGTTGAACTAGAATAAGCTGTGTTATCTACATAAAATTTTGTAGCGGCTTGCATATCTTGAACGCCGCCAGGCTGTCCTGATCCTGCAAGTTCTCCTGGATGATCATTAAGATATAAATTTCCTGCCATTGTATCGCCTTGACGACGAACAATACTTTTACGTGGCATTGCCACATTATTTAAAAAGTTACCTGCTAATGTAGGATCATAACTGTTGTCAACTAATGTATGTGTATCTGTTGCCGCAATAGTACCTGTGACTGCAACTTTTGTTGTATTAGCTATATCCTGATTTAGACTTGCGGCAGTAGATTGTGAAGTATGTAATGTAAAGTTGTTTGCATCTACTCGTCTAATATAATATACTGTATTTGTAGTAAGTCCTGATGGATCTGTGTCTTCTGCACTAAATTTAAAAGCTGAACCATTGATACTACTGTCGTAACCGTGATTAAGTACTTCTACATTATTGTTTAGATATCTGTTAATAGTTAAAGTATACTGAGTAACTGTTGCTGGTTCATCGTTAATACGAACAGGAGCAGTTCCAGTAGTATCGTTAATAAGATATCTACCATCTGCATAACCTTTACTAATTACAAGATCGTCAATTGTTATTGAAGGGTCACCGTGGCTGGTAGCAAATTTTGCCGCGGCTGCATCTGAAATTTCTACTTTTGCAATTGGTTCATTGTTAGCACTTAAAGGACCGCCTAATGTAGGTGTAAGGTCATCTGCCATTTCAGTAAATGCTGTTGAAATAATAAGTTTACCAGATGTGTTATAACTGAATGTTATAGTATCTGCTTTACTAGCATCTAATGCATTATTAGAAGCTAATTCAACTAAATTTATAGCTGTACCAGCATCATTTACTAATGGTATAGTATTTGATGTTAATTCGTTTGGTGTGTCACCCAATACCGTAAAGTTAATAGTACCGCCTTGACCAAAAACTGCATATATTTCTTGGAAGTTTTCGTTTACTTTACGGAACGACTCTCTAATACTATCACCAGTACCGTCGTTACCCTCTACACCAATGTTTACTTCTTGTCTTGCCATTATCGCACTCCGTTAAATTGCTGACTGTGTTGCTAGTTTATCCATATCAAAATTAACACTAACACCGCAGCCACATGATGATTTAGCATTTGGATTTCTTACTTCAAAGTTAGAACCAATTATTGACTTTATATAATCTATCTCTGTACCAAATAAGAACATCATACTTTCATTTCCTATAACAAATTTTCCTTTTCCTGCATCTATTGTGATATCTAAAGGCTTCACTTCATCAGCCGATTTTATTGTACCCCAATCATATTCAAAACCTGCACAACCACCACCTTTTAAATTTAAAGTTATTGCATAGCAGTCATTTTCTTCACATATTGTGTTAATTTGTTGTTTTGCGGCTTCTGTAAGTGTACAAACGTTCATTTGGTCTCCTCGTTATACTGTATTTATAAGTTTATTCTATAATCTTTATGTAAATATAATTATGTATATTAGAGAATTCCAAGAAGAGACCCGGCATTTTCGAAAGTCAAAATCCGGTAGAAAACATAGTTATAAACGTGCAAAAACTATAGTTGTCTTAAAATGTGATAATTGTAGTGTTGAGTTTAGCAGGGCTAGAGGCAGTATGGATCCAAAAAGGCTATCAAATAACTATTTCCACGTCTGTCATAAATGCGATTCTAAAGTATTTGCTCAAAAAAAGGGAGTAGAAAAGAAGCAGGTATGGAATTTACCTGCTTCTAGTAGTATACCTATTGGTAAACTTTAATCTTCTTTTTTGTAAATTGTCCAGGCACCATATGCGATTGCAATACCTGCCGCTATTTTAGCTAAAGGAGATAAAAACAATACTAATAGTCCCATTACAATTAATACTGCACCATCCCAGGAAGTTCTTTCTTTCTTCCTATCGTCTATCCATTTTTTAATCATTACTCACCCTCCTTGTTTGTAAATTTGTAATAGCAGTCTCACTTCGGTTTACTTTTCGATCTAGTACTGAAATGGTTGTACGTAGTTTTCTTAGTTGTTCTTCTAAACTTTGTACATATCTGTGAGTAGGAATTTGACTTTCAAGTCCGTCTTCACTTACCATTACAACATGATCAACACCTTGCCCTTTAAGACCGCCAGTTACTCTGTTAGGATTTTTACCCGATGGCTGGTTCAAGTCTTGCTTGTTTTTCCGACCATACATTTTGCTCAAGTAATTCATTTGTGTTTCCTTCGTAATATTTATGCAGATCTATACTAGCTAGGTTCTTAAATTTGGATTCTACCATAATGTCTGCATAATCTAAAAAGCCTAATGCCCAGTCATTTACAGCACAATTCCACATCATATCACTATGTGCTCTTAGTTTTCCTTTCTTGTGCCCTTGTTCTTCCAGGGTGCGAAAGTCTGGTCTAAGTCCTTTGCTATGTAGCGGGAGAAGATCTTCTCTGCTAACACTATAATGGATAACAGGGCGAACACCCCGCCAGCTATCAATAATACGTTTGAATCTATCGTCAGTTGGTTCAATGTACTCTCCTCTTGTGTGACACCAATGGTGGTGAATATCTAACACCAGAGCGAGATCGTCTGCAAGCTCAAGACTGTGTTCAATTCCCCATTTGTTTTCGTCGTTTTCGATTGTAATACTATTTCTTGCTTCCGGTGTGAGGCTCTTAAGTGCGTCCTTGATACCGGCTGGACCTTTTCGGCCTGATATGTGGACATTGCACTTGAAGTCCTGAAACTTTTTGCCGTAGCCCATCCACCTAATGACGTCCGTGTGATATTCAAATTCTTCTATGCTCCTCTTTACAATGTCAGGATTATCTGACGCAAGTACAGTAAACTGACCAGGATGCATAGACAACCTGACATCAAGTTCACGAGCCTTTGCGCCGACGTGAGCAAAGTGCCTCTCACAATATTGTCGTACATCAGGCTTCCGCCAGAAATAAGACCAAGTAGGCTCAGTATATACAGGTAAGACGTCACTTCCCAACCTAACCATTCGTAATTCATTTGGTAATCCTCCTACGTACTCTATTAAGTTGTAATAACTTTTTATGTTGTGGACCATGATATCCCACAAGCGTTCTTCTGCAACATCTCTAGTTTGCCTGTTTAGCCAGGCAACTGTAGTGCTACGAGTATTTAGTGGTCGCTGAATTTCTTCCAGTAATTTCTTCTTGATCGTCTGATCATCGTGCATAAACTTGCATGCAAAGCCAATACGTTTTATCATAGTAATAATATAGCACCTTTTGTTATATAAGT
>MDTA01011432.1_pt1 | contig 15549 bp, 11 predicted proteins | sample 811151 | NCBI WGS metagenome assembly MDTA01 (sample SAMN05326648, study PRJNA326480) | marine metagenome | isolation source: seawater | place: Indian Ocean: South | collected 2010 | reverse complement strand
GCAATTGGATCTATCAAAAAAATGCTTGCAACGAGCTAAAAGCTTAATTAATCATTAATAATTAAATGAATTCAATAGAGCACTTTATTGATGGTAAAATTGTAAAAGGTTCTTCCAAAAGGACTGGAAAGGTATTTAACCCTGCTACTGGTGAGATAAGTTCAAATGTGAATCTTGCTAGCACTGCAGATTTAGATAAAGCAGTAAAAGCTGCAAAAAAAGCTTTTCTAAGCTGGTCTGAGAAGACACCATTATCTAGAGCCAGAGTTCTCTTTAAATTTAAAGAATTGATTGAAAAAAACTATGATGAGCTTACAAAAATTATAGTCTCTGAACACGGAAAAGTTTATGAGGACGCCAAAGGTTCTTTGACTAGAGGCTTAGAAGTCGTGGAGTTTGCTTGCGGTATACCACAGTTGCTTAAAGGAGAATTTACAGAGAATGTTGGTACAAATGTTGACAGCTGGTCCACTAGACAACCACTCGGAGTATGCGCTGGCATAACCCCCTTTAACTTCCCTGCAATGGTTCCTATGTGGATGTTCCCTATAGCAATTGCGTGTGGAAACACATTTGTTTTAAAACCATCAGAGAAAGATCCATCCTGTTCAATGAAATTAGCAGAATTATTTTTAGAAGCTGGTCTTCCCCCTGGCGTGTTTAATGTTGTTAATGGTGACAAAGAGGCTGTTGATGCAATAATTAATAATAAAGATATTTCCGCAGTAAGTTTTGTTGGCTCAACGCCTATAGCCAAATACATTTATGAAAATTGTGCAAAAAATGAAAAAAGAGTTCAAGCTTTAGGAGGTGCAAAAAATCATTGTGTAGTAATGCCAGATTGTGATTTAGATCAAGCCGTTAATGGTTTAATGGGAGCAGCCTATGGTTCTGCCGGGGAAAGATGTATGGCACAATCCGTTGCGGTAGCAGTAGGAAAAATTGCCGATCCTCTTGTAAAAGATTTATCTAAAAAAGTGGAGTCACTAAAAATTGGTCCTGGATTGGATAAGAAATCTCAAATGGGTCCACTAGTTACAAAAGATCATTTAGAAAAAGTTAAAGGTTATGTTGATATAGGATTAACAGAGGGTGCCAAGTTAGTGGTAGATGGAAGAAATTTAAAATTACAAGGTTATGAAAATGGTTTTTATATGGGAGGTTGTTTATTTGATCATGTCAAAAAAGACATGAGAATTTATAAAGAAGAAATATTTGGACCAGTTCTATCAGTTGTAAGAGTAAAAGATTATAATGAAGCATTATCATTAGTTAATGATCACGAATTTGGAAACGGCACAAGTATTTTTACAAGAGATGGAGATACTGGAAGATCATTTGCAAGTAATGTAAAAATTGGCATGGTAGGTATAAACATTCCAATTCCAGTGCCTATGGCATTTCATAGTTTTGGAGGCTGGAAAAGATCTTTATTTGGAGATCAAAGTATACATGGACCTGAAGGAGTAAGATTCTATACAAAATTAAAAACAATAACTTCAAGATGGCCATCAGGAATAAAATCTGACCCAGAATTTGTAATGCCAACAATGAAATAACTATGAATAAAAAAATTTCTTTAATAGGTGCTGGCCAAATTGGCGGAACACTCGCACATCTAATAGCTTTAAAAAATTTGGGTGACATAGTTTTATTTGATGTTGCCGAAGGCATAGCTAAAGGAAAAGCCCTGGATATTGCTCAATCATCTGGGGTTGATGGTTTTAATGCAAAATTAATTGGAACAAGTAATTATAAAGACATAAAAGACTCTGACGTAATAATAATAACTGCTGGTGTTCCCAGGAAACCAGGTATGAGCAGAGATGATCTTTTAGGTATAAACTTAAAAATAATTAAGCAAGTAGCTGAAGGAATTAAAAAAAATTCACCAGATTCATTTGTTATATGTATAACAAATCCTTTAGACGTGATAGTTATGGCATTACAAAAGTATTCGGGATTAGCAACTCATAAAATTGTTGGAATGGCAGGTATTTTGGACTCATCAAGATTTAAATATTTTCTTTCAAAGGAATTAAATGTCCCTATAACAGATGTTGAAACCCTAGTTCTTGGTGGTCACGGAGACACCATGGTTCCACTGCCAAATCACACAACAGTTGGTGAAAAATCATTATCAATTTTATTAAAAGAAAATAAAATAACAAAAGAGAAACTAAATTCTATAATAGACAGGACAAGGAAAGGTGGAGCAGAAATAGTCAAGCATCTAGAAAAAGGCTCAGCCTTTTACGCCCCAGCTGCATCCGGAGTTGAAATGGCAGAATCATACTTAAAAGATTTAAAAAAAAAATTACCTTGTGCCGCTTATTTAAATGGCGAATATGGGTTTAAGAATTTGTATGCTGGTGTACCTGTTGTTATAGGTAAAAAGGGAGTTGAAAAAATTATAGAAATAGATTTGTCCGATTTAGAAAAAGAACAGCTCAACTCCTCAATAAAATCTGTACAAGATTTGTATAAAGTAGCAAAAAGTATAGATAAGGAATTATAAAATTTATTTTTTTATAAGAACAATTCTTCTTCCCATTGCAAAAATTTTAGGTGAAATTTTAGTAAGAAAATTATCAATTTTATGAAATAAATTTAAAAAAAAATTATTCATGGGAACGTAGAAAGTTCTTGAACATACCCCACCTGAATTCAGAAAAACAATGCATTCAGAAAAACTTTCATATTCAATTCTAAAATAAGATCCTAAATTTTTTTCAAAAGAAATTAAATTATCAAAAACTAAATGTGGAACAGCAATATTTCCTGCCCATAAATCATCAGCATCTGTTACTGGCACGGTTTCACTCCATGGATTTTTTGTAAAATCAAATCCTTCATGCTTCATTATGATTGTAATTAGTTGGAAAACAATAGAGCAGTTAGCTTCTTGTATTACTAATTTTCCATTCTTTTTTAAGATCCTGTGCATCTCTTTAAAGAATTTTAAAGGATAAGGAACGTGATGAATCATATTTGCAGCTATTACAAAATCGTAAGAATTTTCTTCAAACCCGGTACTTTGAGCATCTATATTTTTCAAATCCAAATGTTTACCCTCAGAATAGTCACTAGTTTTAAAGTTTTTATTTGAAATAAATTTTTTCGATAATCCTGCTCCCGCACCAACTTCAATTCCTTTTTCATCTTCATTAATAAATTTATTCATCCATTCATATCTATTTTTTACTAGAAAAAATAAGTTTTTATTTTTTTTTGAATTGAAATATTTTACTGCTTCTTCTACGTGGCCGACTTTTTTCATTCGGTCCTTATTTTTTGGAAATTTTATTTTTTTAGTTATTTTTATCATTATTTAATGAAAAAATAGTATATTTAATAATTATGAAATGCAAATTTTTATAAAATAATATAATAATCTACAGGTGTTAATTAATTTAGAATATCTTAGAAAAAAATATTTAGAGAAAAATTTTCATAACAATGAAGAACTTTTTAATTTTGTTTCGACAGATGTAATATTTGGATTTTCTGAAATTTCTGATATTTTAAAAAACGATAGTGAAATTAGATCGGTTTTAGAAATTGGTTCTGGCGCGGGCATATTACTTAATGAGTTAAAAAAAGCTTTCCCAAATATTGATTTTTCAGGTGTAGATCCAAATGAAAGTGGTTTTCACAGATATAAGGAAGTTTACGAAAGTTTGAAAAAAAAAGAATTTATAATTGAAAATTCCCAAATAGAAAAATTTGAAACAACAAAAAAATTTGACTTAGTTTTTTCAATAAATGTCTTTGAGCATGTAAGAGATTGGAAAAAATATATCGAACAAACAAATAAATTACTCAACAAAAATGGTAAAAATATTATTTTAGCACCAAACTATGATTTTCCTTACGAGCCTCATTTTGTAATACCAATTATAATAAATAAAAAAATAACAAAATTTTTTTTTAAGAATAAAATAAAAAGAAGTGAGATAAAAACCAACGAGATAGGCTTGTGGGAAGGCTTATATTTTTTAGGAAAAAAAGAGGTAGAAAGATATTTAACGACAAATAATTACTCATATTATTTTGATTTTGAAATTAAGCAAAGGATGTTTAACAGAATTACCCAGGATAAGGAATTTAAAAGAAGGCAAGGTATCGGAGGACGTTTAGCTATTTTTGCTAAAAATTTATATTTGGATAAATTGATATTTGATTTTTTTAAAGTACCATTTCCATATATGAAATTGATAATAGATAAAAAAAATAGTTAAATTTATGATTAGGTCAAATATCTTTTATATAATTTTAATTTCTTTTTATGCCTTTCTAGTTAATTGGGTCAGCGGAAATGTAGGCGTTATGCCAATTGATACTTTTAGCTTCATGGATACAGGTAATAGTATTCTTTATGGAAAATATCCAATTAGAGATTTTTGGATTTTTTCAGGTTTCTTATTAGATTATATTCAGGCATTATTTTTTATTTTATTTGGAAAAAATTGGGCTGCCTATGTCAGTCACGCTTCTTTTTTTAATATCATTATATCTTTGTCAGCATATATCACTTTTACAAATTTAAAAATTGAGAGAATTTATAGTTTTTTTTACGCGTTAAGTGTAGCAACACTTTGTTACCCAGTAGCCGGCACACCTTTCGCTTATCAACATTCATTTATACTATCTTTAATTTCAATTTTTATAACTTGTTTAGCGATTAAAGGAGAAAAAGATATTTTATGGTTTGCTTTGCCCACGCCAATGCTGTTGTCTTTCTTATCTCAACAAACACCTTCATCTTATATTAATATTTTATTAATTTTAACAATATTTTATCATTTTTTTTCTGAACGAAAATATGTTCAAATTAAAAACTTTATTTTTGGTGCGTTAACTATTTTTATTTTATTTATTTTATTTTTAATAATTACAGGAACATCGATTAAAGATTTTATAATACAATATATCTTATTTCCTTTATCAATTGGAAGTGGCAGAATATTAAATGAGCAATCAGCATACCTAAGTTTTTCAGATCAATTAAATATTAAAAGATTAATTGGTGATTTTAAATTTATTCATATATTTTTAGTAGCATTAATTTTTATTACTTCAAAACAAATTTTTGCAAAAACTTTAAAATTAAAAAAATATTTATTAAAAATAAATATTTTATTAGTTGTTTCAACTATACTGTTTATCTTCCATCAATTAATAACAGCAAATCAAATATTTATTTTTTGTTTAATACCTGTAATAGCAGCATATGTACATATGAATTTAAATTTTTTAGAAAATAATAAACTTTATTATAAATTTTTTATTATTTTATTAATTATATTTTGCACAATCAAATATCACTATAGATTTAACGTTGAAAGAAAATTTATGGACCTGCAAAGTGTTGATTTATCTTTAGCAGTACCAGCTAATGAACTAAGTCCAAAACTTAAATATTTAAAATGGATAACCCCATTCTCATATTCTCAAAATCCAAGGGAAGAACTAAAATTTTTAAATAAAGTTTACATGCATCTTAAAGAGGATAGAAGAAACAAGCTTATTATTACTCATTATCATTTCTTATCTTTGTTATTAAAAGAGGATATAAATTTATTAAATAGATGGTATTTGCGTCACCACACCCACCCACAAGTTGGTAATAAATATTTTAAATATTATATAAATTTAGTAAACAAAAACTTGAAAAAAAATAATATAGAAGTTGTTTATTTAATAAGTTCTACTGAAAATGAAATGAAATTTGAGGATTTTAAAGCATATTTTACCTCAAAATGCTTTGAAAATAATAATGTGATAGAAAATAGATTTTATTTCTATGAAATTAAAGATTGTAAATAATTAAATGAATATACACGAACATCAAGCAAAAGAAATTTTAAAAGAATTTGGCGCACCCGTATCAAATGGGTTTGTTATACTGGATACAAATGAATTGGATAAAATAATTCAAAAAATTAAGTCTCAGAAAATAGTTATAAAAGCACAAATTCATGCCGGCGGAAGAGGAAAAGCGGGCGGTGTAAAGCTAGTTGATAAATTAGACTGTAAAACAGAAATTAAAAAAATGTTTGGTAAAATTTTGGTAACACATCAAACAGGACCAGAGGGAAAAGTGGTTAAAAGAATATATTTACAAGAAGCATATGATATTGAAAAAGAGTTTTATTTATCATGCTTAATAGATAGACAAAGTTCAAAAATTGCCTTCATAAGTAGTACAGAAGGTGGTGTTGATATAGAGTCTGTAGCAAAAAAAAGTCCAGAAAAAATAATAACTACTAAAATCGATTTAAAAAAAAATCTTAATGAAACAGATATCAATGATATAGTAAAAATCTTTCAACTAGATAAAAATCAAAAAGAAGACGCAATAAGATTAGTAAATGCTCTTTATAATATTTTAATACAGAAAGACGCATCACTTATAGAAATAAACCCATTAGTTATTACCAAACAAAAAAAATTACTATGTTTAGATGCCAAAATGAATTTTGATGATAATGCTTTATTTAGAAGGCCGGAAATATTTAAATTAAGAGATTTAAATGAAGAAGATTCTGCAGAGATTGAAGCAAGTAAATTTGGTTTAGCTTATATAAAGTTAAATGGCTCAATCGGTTGCATGGTTAACGGTGCTGGATTAGCTATGGCAACAATGGATATAATTAAATTAAATGGAGAAGAACCTGCAAATTTTTTAGATGTTGGAGGCGGAGCTTCAAAAGATCAGGTCGCAGCTGCTTTTAAATTAATTTTGTCAGATAAAAATGTTAAAGGAATCTTAATAAACATTTTTGGGGGTATTATGAGATGTGATGTGCTTGCTCAAGGTTTAGTTGAAGCTGCAAAAGAATTTGATTTAAAAATTCCGCTTGTAGTTCGTCTTGCAGGAACAAATTTTAAAGAAGGAAAAGATATTTTAGATGAGTCAGGTTTAAAAATTCTGTCCGCGTCTGATTTAAATGATGCTGCAAAAAAAATTGTTGGAGCAATAAAATAACCAATGTCAATTTTAGTAAATAAAAATACCAAAGTTATATGTCAAGGGTTTACAGGAACACATGGAAGCTTCCACTCAGAACAAGCCATAAAATATGGTACAAAATTAGTCGGAGGAGTTACCCCAAAAAAAGGTGGACAAAAACATTTGGGACTTCCTGTATTTGATACGGTATTGGAGGCAAAAGAAAAAACAGGAGCGAATGCTACAATGATCTATGTTCCTCCAAAATTTGCGTCTGCGGCAATCTTAGAAGCAATTGAAGCTGAAATTGATTTAATAGTCTGTATCACAGAAGGAATTCCAATTTTAGATATGATTAATGTCAAAAAATTATTAATCAAATCAAAAAGCAGATTGATCGGACCTAATTGTCCAGGAATTATTACTCCCGAGGAATGTAAGATTGGAATTATGCCTGGAAATATACACAAAAAAGGCTCTGTTGGAATTGTATCTAGATCTGGAACTTTGACATATGAAGCTGTAGCACAAACATCTAGCAATGGAATGGGGCAATCAACATGTATTGGCATTGGAGGAGATCCAATTAATGGAACTAATTTTATAGATTGTCTTGAACTTTTTTTAAAAGATAAGGACACACAATCAATCGTGATGATCGGAGAAATAGGAGGATCCGCAGAGGAAGAAGCGGCAGAATTTTTAAAAAATTCTAAAATTAAAAAACCAACTGTAGGCTTTATAGCAGGACTAACAGCCCCTCCGGGTAGAAGAATGGGGCATGCTGGAGCAATAATTTCAGGTGGCAAAGGTGGGGCAAAAGATAAAATTGAAGTAATGAAATCTGCGGGTATAACTATATCTAAATCTCCAGCTGATATTGGTAGAACTCTTTATGAAAAACTTAATAATTAAAACTTCTTTTTTTTGTGCTATTATAAACAAAATTAAATATGTCTACTAATAAAAATAACAATATATTTGAAAAAACTTCATTTTTAGGTTCGAACAGTTCTCAATTTATAGAGGAACTTTATGCCGATTACCTTAATAGGCCAAATAGTATACCAAGTGAATGGAAAGATTTTTTTGAAGGATTAAAAGATAAAAAAGAAGAAATTTTAAAAACAGTTTCGAGTCCTAGCTGGTCTCCAAAAATAAAAAAGAAAAAAAAAACTAAAAATGGTGAAAAATTTTCTGAAAATATTAGTAATTTTAATTTAGATCAACCAGAAAGCTCTAATGTTTTAGAAGCAGCCCAAGATTCTGTAAGAGCCAATATGCTAATTAGAGCTTATAGAATAAGGGGACATTTAATTTCAGATTTAGATCCACTTGGATTATTAAAGCATTATGAACATCCCGAATTAAAACCTGAAACTTATGGTTTTTCGAATAAAGATATTAATAGAAAAATCTATTTAGATGGAGTGTTGGGTTTACAATCTGCAACCCTTAAAGAAATTATTAAAATTGCTAAAAAAACTTATTGTCAAAAAATTGGTTATGAATTTATGCATATGGGGGACCCTGATGAAAAAAAATGGATTAGAGATAGAATTGAAGGAAAAGAAAAGGGAATTAATTTTACAGAAAATGGGAAAAAAGCAATATTAAATAAATTAGTAGAAGCCGAAGGATTTGAAAAATTTTTACACGTTAAATTTGTTGGAACAAAAAGATTTGGTCTGGATGGTGGAGAGTCATTAATTCCAGCATTAGAACAAATTATTAAGAGAGGAGGACATTTAGGCGTTAAGGAAGTAAAAATTGGAATGCCACATAGAGGCAGGTTAAATGTTTTGGCAAATATGATGCAGAAACCTTTTAAAGCCATATTTAAAGAATTTTTTGGAGAGAGAATAGAATCTAAAAGAGATTTTGAAGGTGATGTAAAATACCATTTAGGCGCATCTGCAAATAGAGAATTTGATAGAAATTTAGTTCATATTAGCTTAACAGATAATCCATCTCACTTAGAGGCAGTAAATCCAGTAGTATTAGGACAAGTAAGAGCTAAACAGTTTTTTCATAAAGACAAAGAAAGAAAGAAAGTAATTCCAGTTTTAATTCATGGTGACGCAGCTTTTGCTGGACAAGGTGTTGTTGCAGAGTGTTTTGCTATGTCAGGATTACCTGGTCATAACACTGGAGGCACCATTCACATTATTGTTAATAATCAAATAGGTTTTACCACTGCCCCAAGGTTTGCTAGATCTTCTCCATATCCTTCCGATCTTGCAAAAATGGTACAAGCCCCAATTTTTCATGTTAACGGCGATGATCCCGAAGCAGTAGTTCATTGTGCGAAAATTGCAACAGAGTTTAGACAAAAATTTAATAGAGACGTTGTGATCGATATGGTTTGCTATAGAAGATTTGGACACAATGAAGGAGATGAGCCTTCATTTACACAGCCTTTAATGTATAAAAAAATTAAAACACACCCTACAACTTTGCAAATCTATGGAAAGAAGCTTGTGAATGAAGGTTTAATATCAAGTGAGCACGTAGATTTAACAAAGAAAAAATTCAGAAACTTTTTAGATAAGGAGTTTGCTGTTGCAAAAGACTATAAAATCAAAATGAAATGGTTCGATGGAGTTTGGTCACGTTTTAAACCAGAAATAGGAAAAGATAGACGTGGAGTTACAGGAGTAGATAGAAAAGAGTTAATATCTGTAGGTAAAAAAATTACTGATATTCCAAAAAACTTTAATATTCACAAGACACTATTAAAAATATTTGAGAATAAAAGAAAAATGTTTACAAATAATTATCCAATTGATTGGTCCACAGCAGAATTATTAGCATTTGGAACACTTTTGAACGATGGTTTTTCAGTGAGATTATCAGGACAAGATTCTGGAAGAGGAACTTTTAGTCAGAGACATTCAGTTTTAAGAAATCAGGATAACCATGATAGATATGTTCCTTTACATCATATTTCAAATAAGCAAAAAAAATTTGAGGTTATTGACAGCCTTTTATCTGAACTAGGAGTTTTAGGTTTTGAATTTGGTTATTCATTATCTGAACCCGAAACATTAGTATTATGGGAGGCTCAATTTGGCGATTTTGCGAATGGAGCTCAAGTAGTCATAGACCAATTTATTTCTTCTGGGGAGTCTAAATGGTCAAGAGCAAGTGGTTTAGTAATGCTATTGCCCCATGGTTATGAAGGTCAGGGGCCAGAACATTCATCTGCAAGATTAGAAAGGTTTTTACAATTATGTGCCCAAGATAATTTGCAAGTAATTAATTGTACAACACCAGCTAACTATTTTCATGCTTTAAGACGACAGATGCACAGAGATTTTAGAAAGCCACTTATAATCATGACACCTAAATCTTTATTAAGACATAAGAAGTGCGTTTCAAATATTGAAGATTTTACAAAGGTAAATTCTTTCCACAGAATTTTAGAAGATAGTGCTTACTTAAAAAACAGTAATTTAATTAAACTTAGCAAAGACAAAAAAATTAAAAAAGTGGTTATGTGTTCTGGAAAAATTTATTTTGATTTAATTGAAGCCAGAGAAAAAGCTAAAGAAGATAAAATTGTGATTATCAGGGTCGAGCAGTTGTATCCTTTTCCGGTAAAACAACTTGGAAAACAGTTAAGAAGATATGAAAATGCAAAATTCTTCTGGTGCCAAGAAGAGCCAAAAAATATGGGAGCATGGAATACTGCGAGATATTATATTGAGAGAACTTTGAAAATCATTCAAGTAAAAGGCGAAAAAGTTAAATATGTGGGCAGAAATCCTGCGGCATCGCCAGCCACTGGAAATTTAAATAAACATCTTGCAGAACAAAAAGAAATATTAGAAAAGGTATTAAGCAAATAAATGTCAGAAAAAATAGTAGTTCCAGCTTTGGGAGAGTCAGTTAAAGAAGCAACAGTATCCAAATGGCTTAAATCTGTTGGAGAAGAAGTTGACTCTGACGAACCACTTGTTGAACTTGAAACAGACAAAGTTAATGTAGAGGTTCCGTCACCATCTAGTGGTGTTCTTGAAACAATTGACGTTAAGGAAGGATCTACAGTTGAGGTGGGAGCTCTTCTGGGTAGTGTAGGAGAAAATAATTCACAACCAGTAAAAGAAATCAAAGAGAAAAAATATGTGCCCCCACAAAAAAAAGAGGAAAACTTTTCAATTTATGAGGAAGAAGTTGATAAAACTAAAATTAATAAAAAAAAAGAGGATACTAACGGCACAGAACCACTAGTTTTAGAAAAAGAGGAAGCTGAGCCTGTAATTTTGGAAGATGAGAAATCAGAACCAGCTCTTATTTTAGAAGATGAGCATGAAGAATATAAACCTGAAAAAAAATTAAGAAAAAAAACAGCCTCCCCATCTGCTAGAAAGATTGCGGAAGAAAAAAATATTAATTTAGAAGATATCCAAGGAAGTGGAAGACATGGGGTAGTTTTGAAAGAAGACTTAGTAAATCTTATGGGTTCAAAACCAAGTCCAAATTTCAAAAAAATGAAAGATGGACCTGAAGAAAGAATAAAAATGACTCGTTTAAGGTTGACAATAGCTAAAAGACTAAAAGAAGCTCAGAATAATGCTGCTATGCTCACAACTTTTAATGAAGTTGATATGTTTAATATAATGGAAATTAGAAAAAACTATCAAGAAGAGTTTCAAAAAAAATATTCTACAAAATTAGGTTTTATGTCTTTCTTTGTAAAAGCTTGCATCGGTGCTCTAAAAAACTATCCCGCAATAAATGCTGAAATTCAAAATGAAGAGATTGTTTATAAAAATTATTACAACATCAGTTTTGCAGTTGGTACTGAAAGAGGATTGGTCGTTCCAGTTTTAAGAAATCCTGACGAAATGTCTTTTGCGGATATAGAAAAAAATATTCTTACATTAGGTGAAAAAGCACGCAATGGAAAAATTACAATAAACGATTTACAAGGTGGAACTTTTACAATTACTAATGGCGGTATTTATGGCTCCATGTTATCTACGCCAATATTAAATCCACCTCAATCTGGTGTTTTGGGAATGCATAATATTATCCAACGTCCAGTAGCTATCAATGGAGAAGTTATAATTCGTCCAATGATGTATTTAGCTTTATCTTATGATCATAGAATTGTTGATGGAAAAGAAGCAGTTTCTTTCTTAAAAAATATAAAAGATTCTCTAGAGGAGCCAAGAAGGCTTTTTCTTAACATTTAATACCATGGAAAAAATATTTGACGTCTTAGTTATTGGTGGAGGGCCTGGTGGATATGTATGTGCTATTAGGGCAGCGCAGCTTGGATTAAAAGTTGGATGCATTGAACTTAGGGGAACACTCGGAGGCACATGTCTAAACGTAGGATGTATTCCATCAAAAAGTCTTTTAAATTCTTCTGAGCTTTTCTCAAAAGCCAAAAATAATTTTGCAAATATTGGAATAGAAACTAGCGATATAAAATTAAACCTAAAAAAAATGATGATAAACAAACTGAAATCTGTTCAAGTTTTAACTAAAGGAGTAGAGTTTTTGTTTAAAAAAAATAAAGTTACATATATTAAGGGTAAGGGAGTTTTGTTATCAAAAAATAACGTAGTAGTTTATAATGAAGGAAAAAAAACTTCTTATAACACAAAAAATATTGTTGTCGCTACTGGCTCATCTTCAGTATCTCTTCCCGGTATCAATATAGATGAAAAAAACATAATTTCATCAACCGGTGCTATTTCTTTAGAAAAGGTTCCAAACAGTTTGGTAGTTATTGGAGGCGGATATATCGGACTTGAAATGGGCTCAGTATGGTCAAGGTTAGGCTCAAAAGTTACTGTGGTTGAATTCTTAGACCATATCACTCCAGGTATGGATAAAGAGATATCAAAAGAATTTGAAAAAATTTTAACTAAACAAGGTATAAAATTTAAATTAAATTGCAAAGTTACAAAAGTTAACAATTCAGAAAATGAAATTTCCGTAGAATATATTGATAATAAAAATAATAAAAAAGAAACTTTAGAATGTGATAAAGTACTAGTGTCGGTTGGTAGAAAACCTTACACAGACGGATTAAATCTGTCGAAAATAGGAGTTAAAAGAGATGATAAAGGAAGGATAATAGTAAATAAAAAATTCCAAACTTCTGTAGACAATATTTATGCTATTGGTGATGTTATAAAAGGTCCAATGCTTGCACATAAAGCTGAAGAAGAAGGAATTGCAGTTGCAGAGAATTTAAAGGGCCAATACGGTCATGTAAATTATGATGTAATTCCAGGAGTAATATATACTTCCCCAGAAGTTGCCACAGTAGGTAAAACAGAGGAAGAACTTAAAAAATCAAATACAAGTTACAAAGTTGGAAAGTTTCCGTTTCTGGCAAATTCAAGAGCAAAAGTTAATAATGAGGCAGAGGGATTTGTAAAAATTTTAGCAGATTCAAAAACTGATAAAGTTTTAGGAGTGCATATAATAGGTCCACATTGTGGTGACATGATTGCAGAGATGGCGTTAGCTATGGAATTTGGAGCTAGTTCAGAGGATATTGCAAGGACTTGCCATGCTCATCCAACTCATACCGAAGCAATAAAAGAAGCTGCGTTAGCTGTCGACAAAAGACCTATTCATTTTTAAAATATTATTTTGTCAATTCATGAAAGTACCAGTTCTTATACCAAGAATTTTTGATCATCCTCATACATATTTATCGGGGAAAATTGAAAAGTTAAAACCAGGATGTTTAGTTCTAGTACCATTTGGAAAAGAAAAAGAACTAGGAGTAGTTTGGAACGAACAACAGGAAACAAACCGAAATTTTAAACTTAAAACTATTTTAGAAAAAAAAGATATATCGTTTGGAGAAAATTTAGTTAAATTTATTAATTGGTTTTCTCTTTATAATTTGGTTCCCAAAGGAATGGTTTTAAAAATGTTTTTAGGGGATAAATCGCTTTTTTTAAAAGAAAAAAATTTTTCTTTTAAAAACGAAATTAAGAAAAAAATCAAATTTACTTTAAATAAAAATCAAAAAAAATGTTTAGATGATTTAAATAGTTTTGGAAACAAATTTAATGTTAGTTTGCTTCAGGGAGTAACAGGTTCTGGCAAAACAATTGTATATTTTGAAAAAATAAAAGAGATAATTAGTAAAAATAAACAGGCCTTAGTACTTTTGCCAGAAATTTTTTTGACAAATCAGTTTGACCAAAGATTCGAGGATTATTTTGGTTTCAAGCCAGCAATTTGGCATTCAAAAATTTCGAAAAAAAAAAGGAAAATAATTTGGCACAATATCATTAATGGAAAAATAAAGTTAGTTGTTGGGGCAAGATCATCTTTATTTTTGCCATTCAAAAATCTTGGATTAATAGTAGTTGATGAGGAGCATGACTCTTCCTACAAACAAGATGAAGGTATCAGATATAATGCGAGAGACATGTCAATCTCTCGTGCTTCTATAGAAAATATACCTGTAATTTTATCTACATCTATCCCTTCTTTAGAAACCTATAATAATGTAAAAAATAAAAAATATAATTTCACAAGATTAAAAAAAAGATATAAAGATTTTTCTCTACCTTCTACTGAAATTGTAAAATTAAATTTAGATAAAAAGAATAAAAATATTTGGCTTGATATTAAAACTTTAAGTCTAGTAAAAAAATATTTAGATAAAGAGGAACAGGTTCTTTTCTTTTTAAATAGGCGTGGATACGCACCTTTTATGATATGCAAAAAATGTGGATATAAACTTTCATGTCCAAACTGCTCAATTTTTTTAACTTTTCATAAGCACGTAAATAAAGCCATGTGTCATCACTGCGGTCATAAAGAAACAATATATAAAAATTGTAAAAAAGGTGAATTAAAATGTGATTTTCAGATGTACGGACCTGGAGTTGAAAAAATATTTTCTGAATTAAAAAAAATATTCCCAGAAAAAAAGATTAGTATTTTATCAAGCGATTTTCTTAAGAAAAAAAAAGAAACCGAAAATTTATTAAGTGATATTGAAAAAAATAAAGTAAATATTCTAGTTGGAACACAGCTGATTTCAAAAGGTTTTAATTTTCCAAATTTAAATTGCATTGTAGTTGTAGATGCAGACTTTTCCGGAATGGGATTCGATTTAAGATCAAATGAAAAAAATATTCAATTATATAATCAGCTTAGTGGAAGAGCAGGAAGATTTAGTAAAAATTCACTTATTATTTACCAAACCTTTAATCCCGAAGACCAAACTTTAAAAAATATTTTAAAAAATGAGGAAGATGAGTTCTTAGAAGAAGAAATTTATTTAAGGAAAGAAAAAAAATTACCTCCCTTTACCAGACTTATTGCTTTTATTATTTCTTCTAAAAATGAGAAAGAAAGTTTTCTAGAAGCTCAAAAAATTAAGCAAGTTTTGTCATCACTGAGAAATGTGGAAATAATGGGCCCAGTTACATCTCCAATATTTAAAATTAAAAACAAATATAGAACAAGACTTTTATTAAGATCCAATAATAATAATTTTATTCAAAAGGAAATTAAGAAAATCCTAAAATCGATAAATATTTCAAAAAAAATAAAACTTACAGTTGATGTTGATCCTATAAATTTTAGTTAATATGCGTTTC
>MDTA01077062.1_pt1 | contig 15550 bp, 17 predicted proteins | sample 811151 | NCBI WGS metagenome assembly MDTA01 (sample SAMN05326648, study PRJNA326480) | marine metagenome | isolation source: seawater | place: Indian Ocean: South | collected 2010 | reverse complement strand
AGACAAACTAGTCACAGCAAGGATTGCCTTACTATTGAAACACCCTTTCTTTGGCAACCTTGCTACTAGATTGAAACTTGTTAATGCCGATGACTGGTGTCCAACTGCTGGTACAGATGGTAGACATTTCTATTACAACACTAAATTTATAGATTCTTTATCTCCAAGAGAAGCTGAATTTTTATTTGGACATGAAGTACTACATAATGTTTTTGAACACATGATGGTAAGGATTGGTGACAGAGATCCACAACTTTGGAATATTGCGGCTGATTATGCTGTAAACCAAATATTAAAAGATTCTGGTATTGGAGAAATGCCTACAGGTAAAAAAGGAGAGAACAAAGGATTCCAGGATGAAAAATACAAAGACTGGCCTGCGGAAAGGATATATGATGATCTTTTTAAACAAGCCAAGAAGAACGGTAAGAAGGCTTTAGAAAAAATGGGTCAGCTCATGGACGAGCATGTAGACTGGGGCAAAGATGAAGGTCCAGGCAAAGATAAAGGCAAAGACGGAAAAGGAAAAACTAAAGGTAGACCAGTATACACAAAAGAAGAACTTAAAAAGATTAAAGACGAAATTAAAGAAGCGATGGTAAGTGCTGCTCAATCTACAGGAGCAGGCAGTCTGCCAGGTGCATTACAAAGATTGGTTGCTGATCTTACAGAGCCAAAAATGGACTGGAGAGAAATACTGCAACAGCAAATAATGAGCACACTGAAATCAGATTACACTTGGATGAGACCAAGTAGAAAATCATGGCATACGAGTGCGATATTGCCAGGACAAAACAATGATGAAATGATTGATATATGTTTAGCTCTTGATGCATCTGGTAGTATTAGCAATGAACAATGTAAAGAATTTTTGACTGAGGTAAAAAACATTATGGATCAGTATAAAGATTTTAGAATACATTTATGGACTTTTGATACAGAAGTGTTTAATCCAAAAATTTTTACTCCCGATAACGCAGATGAATTACTAGAATATAAATTAGGATCTGGTGGTGGTACAGAATTTGAATGTAATTGGGAGTACATGAAAAATGAAGGTATTGAGCCTAAAAAATTTGTTATGTTTACAGATGGGTGGCCTTTCAACAGTTGGGGAGATCCTGACTATTGTGATACAATATTCCTAATTAATAATCCTTATGACAGAGGAATAAATGCTCCATTCGGAATGACTGTGCAGTATGAGGATTAATCCACTTAATTTTTTCCAACGTGAATTAAATTTTTTGCCGCCACATTTTGTGAACACATTGGTAAAAGCAAATGAATATGATGTTGAAAAAATGCGTAAATGGATTTACGAACATTGTCGTGGTAGGTATTCTATTACCAAAGATGTAAAATTTTCTGGTAATCAAAGTATAGCAATCACAGTGATAGGTTTTGAAGAACCCGGCGATCTAACTTTGTTTGCTTTGTCGGGCATAGCTCAGAACAATTAAAATTAGCCGTTGCAGTCGATAATTAATTTTAGTATAATATGCGTATATTATATTAATTGCAATTAATAGGAGAAAAAATGGCAAAAGAAGAAACTAAAAAAGCAGACACAGTGGAAACGGCGACGGCCCAACCCGAAATGCCTGCACAAGATCCAAATGCCTTATCGCTTGGAGATTTAAAAAATCTTTCAACTATTTTAGATGTTGCTTCTCAAAGAGGTGCATTCAAGGCCGCGGAGATGGCGAACGTTGGATTTATATACAATAAGTTGACTGCGTTCTTAACAAAAATAGAAAGTCAAGGCGCTCAACCTGGCACAGCACCAGTTGCACCAGCAAGTGCAGAGACTAAACAAGGATAAACAATGGCAAACCTAATGAACCTAAATCAAAGCATGGCCATGGGGCCAGGCGCTGATAATCAAGAAGGATCAGTAAAGAAAATATACTACAAACATGTAGGTGAACTTGCTGACGAATCAAAAGCAAAAGTGGTTGTGATATACCGTACTGTGCCGCAAGAGTCAAACAACTGTTTAGTTGTAGGCACAAAGTTTTTACCAGATGTGTATCATAATTCTCTTATGAGAGCTGTTGAATCTGAGGCTGGGCAGGCAAGTGAAGAACTTGGTGTGTTCCTTGCTAGACAATCATTTCCAGATGGTACAAACATGTTGTCAGTGTTACACAACGACAACTATATCAAAAAATTCAAAACAAAAGATATAGTAATGACATATGGACCTACTGACGAAGGAAGAATTACTCTGAACAAGTTGAATGAGATGATTGCAAAAGAAAAAGGAGTCAAAGTAAGTGACTTGGCAGTCGAAGACGATGCTCCAAAAGCATCACCGTCAGACACAAAATCAGATGCCAAGAAAACTACCGCCAAAAAATAGTAGTTGGCTACAACTTACAAGAGATTTTGTTAAAGAATGGCCGGAAGTTTTGGAAGGATTACACTTTCAAAATCTCCCGGTCAAGTACCTCCAGTATGTAAATTTAATATTAAAAAATAATATTACAATCCATTACAATATCAAAAAAGAATTAAAAATTAAAAAACAAGATTCAATTGCAAAGTTTTTAAAAAAAACTATTGAAATAAATTATCCAAAAATAAAAAGTATTGATTTAAAATTTGATATTCCTGTCCTAAAAAAGGATATGGAATCAAAAACTTCTGCTATATTAGAAAGAACCTTTAGAAAGTAAGTCTAAGTTTTTTGCCACCTGTAGTGCATTTTCTATATCGCTAATAGGCTTTTTTCCTGTTTTTACACACTCCACAAAATGTTCCAACTCATTCCTTAAAGGATTAGATTCAATGCTGAAAGTTGTGACTTTAGGTTCATAATTAAATCTATCATCTAGCCAAATATTTTCTATCAACTTCACAGTTTGTTTTTCTTCGTCCCAAAATATTAATCCCTTTTCACCAGTAATTGACATTGTTCTTATTTTTTCAGGATAATACCAACTAAGGTTAAACTTCACTGAAACATTTTTACAAATAAAACTTATTTCATCTCTATCATTTTGTTCATTGTTACTGAAGTTTTCTCCAATACAAATAACGTTTCCAAACTCTTCATAACCAAGCAGATAATGAATAATACTTACATCATGCGGTGCTAGGCTATGTAGGGTGCTAATTTTTTTTTGGAATCTTCCCCAATTCAATCGATTTGACTCAATATGTTGTATTGTTCCTATTTGTGGTAATAACTCTTTTATCTTTTTGACACGATCATTATATAAAAAAATGTGTCCAACCATAAGTGTTTGATTACCAAGATTATCTTTGATATCTAAACACTCTTTTGTTGTCATTGCCAAAGGTTTTTCAACATACAAATTTTTATTCTGTTTAAGAAGTTCTAATGTTTGTTTGTAATGTTCCCAAGCTGGTGTGGCCAATATGACATTATCATAGTTTATATCTGCTAGAGTTTTATTATTTTTAATATCAATTATTTCAATGTCTTCAACACCGTCTATAGTTTCAAGTTCTTTTTGTAACTTACTGCCCCAATAACCTGCACCAACTAAACTAATTTTCATAAAACTCCTTAATAGATTCAATTATATAACTTTGATTGTTTTTAGTCAATGTATGATAACATGGAAGACTTAAAATATTTTTACAGATATATTCTGTGCGAGATAGCCTGCTTCCATCTGTGAAAGCTTTTGTTCTATGTGTTGGAAATTTATAATGTATATTAGTAGAGATACCTTTTTCTTTTAAAAACTTTTGTAACTTATCTCGAGTGCCTTTTGGTGTTTCAATTACATAAACATAGTAAGAATGTTTACCCCATGGTGCCTCTACAGGACACTTCACTATGTTATGAAGCTCATCTGTGTATCTTCTACAGATTTGTCTTTTTTTGTCTAGCCATTCATCAATCTTTTTTAATTTTGCTTGTACTATTAAAGCTTGTAAGTTATCAATTCTAGCATTGTAACCAACTTTGTCATATTCAAATTTTGTCTTCCTTCCATGATCTCTATACATTTTAACTTTATCAATCAATTTTCTTGGTCCAGTTACAGCACCAGCATCACCCATTGCTCCTAAATTTTTTACAGGATTGAAACTAAAACAAGTTAGGTCTACTAAACTACCTACTTTTTTTCCTTTATATTCAGCACCAAAGCTTTGAGCTGCATCTTCAATAAGTTTGATTTTGTATTTGTTTGCAAATTTTTTAAATTTATCAATGTCAGGCGTTTGTCCATACAAGTCAACAAACAATATCGCAGCCGGCGGACAATTTTCATCAAACTCTGGTATTTGATCTAGGTCCAAGTGATAGTATTTGTCTATGTCTACAAACTCTGGCCTTGCATCAACATTGACTATTGCCTCTGTGGTTGATACAAAAGTATGACCCACTGTCCAAACTGTGTCACCAGTACCAATGTCTAAAGCTTTCAAAGCACAAGTCAAGGCATTTGTTCCTGATCCTATTGAAGCACAAGCTTCAGCTCCAGTATAATCGCAAATTGCTTGTTCAAAATTTTCTACGGTAGGACCTGTAATAAAGTCTGAACGTGCAATTACATTTCTTATTGCTTGGTCAATGTCATTTTTACATTCCTTATACTGAGGATATAAATCAACAAATGGAATATTTTTTTTCATAATAGTTTTTTAGCCACTCAAAGTCGTAAGAGTTTTTAAGTTGTTTATATTCACCACTTACCTGCTTGTAGTAGTCCTGAGCATCATTTGATCCTTTTAACACCCAATCTGCATTTTCACCTGATCCAAGGGTAAGCCATTTTTTTAAACGAAAGTTATTTTCTACTGTAGGCTTATTGTGTAATAGTTTTATTACTTCTCGAAAAGCTGTTCTCCAGCTCAACCAAGGTGTTTCATTGAAATGATTTATAGCACTCAGTTGCGGCACCCAGTCATGCGGTTGGCTTAAAGTAAAATCAAGTCCTGGGTTTGGCGTTTTCAATACTAACTCCTTATTGTATAAAAGCACTGCACCATGACCATATTCTAGATTGTTGACAGGATTTTTACAATTGAAAATATAATGACAAGGATTTTTTAACCTGTCAGGTTGAAAGTCAAATTTAAAACTATCTACTATTTCAAGTTTTGGGAACACTGCAAAAAAGTAATCAGTTTCGCTCTCGGCTGCTGCGTATATGTAAGCTAAAGTTTGACCTTGAATATTTTTGATCCACTTTGCTCTAGGATACTTTTCCTTTAATTGTTTGAATCTTTTTTCTGCACTTGGTTCGTCGTATGATATAAAAATAATATCCATTGGTCTGACTTTATATTCTAAATCATAGTGTACGTGTCTAGATATATCATAAAACTGTTTGATATCAGGTCTGTTTGGCACTAGCATTATATCTTTTGTTTTACCCCAAGTGTACAATTTTACATCCTCCCAAAAACTTGGAAAAAAATTAGGAACAAGTTTTTCATCTAGATCCTTATTGATAAGCCATTTGTAATAATTAGGCTTGTCAGATTGCAAAGCTGCATATGGATTTTTCAAACTAAATTTTGTTTTTGGAATCCAATTCTGGAAAAGATTATCATGAGCATGATAATTTATATCTTTATAATCTCTGAGATATTTTAAATTAGAGATTTGACGTTTTAGAGCTTGTGTGGGAATCAGAAACACGTTTCCTTCTTTATTAGTGCCACCTAATGGATGGGTGTTATACCAAACATGAATTTGATCTTTTTCGTGTTGCTCAGGAATGTAATCTAAATCCATTGTGTTAAGATTCATAAAACTACTGAAGAACCAAAAGTATTCGGTCTTGATATCATTTACAATACTTTTTAGAACTTGTAGGTAACTTCCTGTAAAAGGAACTACTCTAGTGTTTACAAAAGGAGATGGATTATATTTTGAATCTCTGAATCTAACCTGTATGCTGTCGAAGCCATTCATAATAATTTTTAAGTCCTTGTTCGAGTGTGTGCTTTGGGGCGTAGCCTAATAAATCTTTTGCTCTTGTGATATCAAGTGTACCACGAGCAGGATAAAGGTCATGCGATCCAATATCGTTTATATCTGACTTACTGCCTGTAACTTCAATTATTTTTTCTGCTAGTGTTCTAAGACTGGTGGCGTTTCCATTTGTGATGTTAAAACTTACATTTGATACTTGTGACAGTGCGGCTTTTACAATACCGTCTGCGGCATCATCGCGATATGTAAAGTCAACTTTGTTATTTCCGTCATGTAATGTAATCGTGTCATTACTAATTGCTTTCTCAAAAAATTTACTTACTACACGATCTGGCAAATCTCCTGGTCCATAAACACCAGATGGTCTTACTACCACATAATTCAAACCTTCACTCTTTGCATATAACTTTGTAAGTCTTTCGCCTGTCAATTTTGCTTCACCATAAATGTTTATTGGTTTAGTTTTTGAATCCTCTCTTGTGCCATCTACAAAATCTCCATAAACCATACTGCTACTAATGTAGATCACTTTACGCACACCAAATTTAGCACAATGCCATAAAACATTTACAGTAGTGTCAATAACCTTTGGTACGCCATGTATAGGATCATTTTCAACAATTTTAGCTCGTGGATATGTTGCAAGGTGTATCACAATATCTGGATGATATGAAAAAGCCTTTAGACATGTACCTCTGTCTAAAATGTCCCCATGTACCACACTTACTTTATCAGGATTCCAATTCCTTGTACGCCATTGAAAAAGTTTTTGTAATTTATCTTTAGCAATTATTCCATATGTGTCGTGATTATCAACCACAGTAACACTATGCTCCTTACAAAGCATCTCAACTATTTTTGAACCAATAAAACCTTTACCGCCTGTAACTAAAATTTTCATACTCTACCAACTTGTTGCGTGTTCAACACTCCATTTGTTTGAATTGCATTTTTCACCACACTCTTGTGGTGCATCGCCAAACGCCATATCTAAAAATAATTTTTTCCACATTGAATCATCCATTACTTCACCTAGTGTCTTAGTGTTATCAATATAGTCAAAGATATTTTTATTATGCTCATATCGCAAACCTGTCCAACAACAAGGATAAAACTTGCCTTCTGCATTCAAGTACAAGCCCTTGTTTCCAATCATGCACAAAGGCAAAATTGATTTGCGTCCAATATCTTCGTTGTTGTATCTGTCTAAAAATATTGGGTGTGTTTTATCAACCCAAATTTTATTTGTGAATTTTTTAGTTGTTCTCGTAAATCTGCCTGTGGCAATGTATTTGTCGCTTGGCTGCAAAGGATCATCTTCTGGATACGATTCGTAATTTTTTCCAAACTTTGTACTCAGTGTCAATTGAAATTGATCAAATCCTAGACTTTTGGCCATTTGTTGCATATGCTCTAGTTTGTCCTCGTTGAACTTAAAAGCTATTGCTGCCCATGTTTTGTAAGCACGACTACTTCGCATTATTTTGATACCTTCCATTATGCTATCCCAGTTGCAATTTACCCGATATAAATTATTAGACTGCTGATCCCATCCGTCTAAACTAAAATGTATATGATCTTTTTCATCTAATATATCCGCAAGTTGTCTCCACCAAGTTTTTGTTTTATAGGATCCATTGGTGATAATCAAAAATTGCACTTTAGTGTTTTTGCTTTTGAACCAACTTAAGATAGCTAAAAAGTCTTTTGCGTATATTGGATCTCCGTCATCACCACAAAATGTTATCTTTCTGACATCTGATAAAAGTTTACTTTTAAAATTTTCTTTAAACCAACCCAAACTTAAATCCTTATTTGTTAATCCTTCTGGCACTTCTTGCCGAGAACATCTTGGACATTTCAAACTACATTTTGAACACAATTCTATGTGCCAGTGTTCTAATGGCCATTCGTTTATATTTTTCATCCCAATACATTCACACCATATTTTTTGGTAAATGCTTTACCATCATTTCTATCATTTACAATTGGCTGCCCTTTAATGTTCAAACTTGTGTTCAAAAGTATTGGACAACCTGTTTGTTTTTTCCATTCTGTAAGCAGAGCATGAAAGCCTGGATTATCGCTTTTACGCACCGTTTGAACCCTACTTGTGTTATCGTAGTGTATTATGGCAGGGAAGTCTTTACCATGCGTACACGCCGCTGTATATTGCATATAAGGGGTGTTTTTGACGCCAGTAGGTAGGGTAAAATAGTCATGCACATCCTCTTCTAATATAGCCGGTGCGAATGGTCTAAACTTCTGCCTTTTCTTGATTCCATTTACCAAATCTTTTATTTCTGGACCACGTGGATCAGCTAACAGGGATCTATTACCAAGAGCTCTTGGACCAAACTCAGCTTTACCACTTGCCACTCCAACCATCTTATTTTCTTTCAATTCTTTTATCAAACTATCAACAGGATACTCGCCATCGATATTATGACCCAAAAAAGGATTTTGCCACTGTAAGTGTTGTTTTTCACTTGCGGCTATACACCCAATCGATGAGCCAGCATCGCCAGGATTTGGAATAATCCATATGTTATCAAATAAACCAAGATTTGCAAGCACTCTGTTCGCCGCACAATTTAATGCTACTCCTCCTGCATAGACAAGATTACGTGATCCATACTTACTTGCTCTTTCCCAAAGAGCGGCAAGACATTCTTCAGTGACAGCTTGAATACTAGCGGCAAGGTCCATCACATCTGCTTCTGGATGCCAATCTCCTAAGCCTCTATGTAAGTTTTGTTTTAATTTAAAAGGATGTTGGTGAACAAAGTCATTGTATATGTCGTCTTTATAAATTGGTTTGCCATATGCAGCCATGCCCATTAAAATGTATTCTTCTTCAGCAGGCTTCAGGCCACATCTATGAGTAAACGCAGAATAAAGTATTCCTATACTGTGGGGATATTTGATAGTTTCTTTTCTTTCAATCCAAACTTTCTCAGCAGTTGAAATACTTACAGTGTCCCATTCACCAATAGCATCTACTGTCAATATAGTTGCATCTGTAAATGGAGAAGTAAAATATCCCGCCGCCGCATGACTATCATGATGTTTGACGTATTCATCTATCTTGATACCAAAGTGTTCTAAATGCCAGCTGGGTAGTTCTGTATAACTTAATGCTGTGCCATATTGACCTGCATAAAATTGTCTAGTCTTTTTCAACCATGGTTTTTCGTAGTACACAACTTTGTTAAACGGACCGTAAGTCATTGCTTCGTTTACTATTGCTTGATTCAAATAGTGATCATTCTTTATTTTTGAATATCTTTCTGCATGAGCAGCCCATAAAATTTTGCCTATGCCGTCTTTGATCTCTACAACTGCCATAGCAGCGTCATGATTCATACAATTTATTCCTAGAATTTTCACTGGCCAAACTCCATACCAAAAACAAAACCTAAATTTTCTTTGCCATCATGTTTCTCGTAGGCAGGAGAAATAAAAAAATTATTTTGTTTATATCTTATCATCGGAATAATATCACTAGTTGAATAGCCTGACACTAGTCCTATTTCAAACGATCCTTTTTGTAATAATAATTCTTTGCCAATATAGGCACTAAAGTTGTCCTCAGAATTATAAAATATGCCTGCTATTGAATTACCTTTTGTGCATCTTGCATGAGGATGTATTTCATTGTAATTTGCTTCAAGTCCAACATGCATTGACAAGGCTAAAAATAATCCTATACAACTCATCTTATTTTAAACCACCTTTTTGCTCTAGCCAAATATTTTTCCCACTCCTCCAACTCAATATCATACTCAAAATTTTGTGTAGTTAAATTTACTTGTAATTCTTTTGCACCATTCTTTAAATGAAAATTTCTTGCCATATCAGTTAGAGGCGAGAGTGTTATTAATCTATTCAAATGGTTTGATTTTTTAATCATTTTATAAACTTCGTTGACTATAGCCCTACCGCCACCTTTTTTCTTTGCCCATACTGTGTACGCAATAGCTATACTTCCTTGAACTCCTGCACGATGGACTGCTTGCATGGCAGCGTCTTTACTCATTCTGTCCATTTCTTCAACGCTTGTTGGAACTTCATGTGTAAAAGCAAAACACATTATCGCCGCAATGTCTCCTTCTTCGTCTTTTAGTCCAAATATTTTACGGCCGTATGCTTGGCGGAACTCCAAGTCTAATTCTGGACGTACAGGATCCTCCTTACAATCAATATAAGGCAACTCCATAAGTTCATACTTAGGCTCTTTTTCAAGAATGTTTCTTATTTTACTTTTTAACTTTTCCATCTTTTATTTGTATATAAAAGGATCTTTTTTCTTCAATTCTTTTAATCTTTTACGATAAGCTCTTTCCTGCTTTATCTTCTTGATTAAATTTTTAATCCAGGCAATCATTATTTTCTCCTTAGTTTTGGGTTAAGTTGTTCAATTCTATCTATATCTGATTCTAAATTTTTTATTTTATTCAAATATGAATTACTTTTTTCCGTTGTATCACGTAATTTTACATCTTGTGTAGCCAATTGTTTTTGTAGCTCTTCAATTTTAGATGTGTATTTTTTGGCCTGCTCTTGTGGATTTTTATAAATTTTCAAAGCAAGTTTATTATCGTCAAGTTCAACTATTTTTCTATCCAACTCGCCCTCCAATTGTTTAATCTTTTCAGCATATTTTTTTGACTGTGTGCGCCAATATGCTTTCTCTTTTTCCAAATCAGTAAGCTGTGTAAATTTAATTGCATTACGTCCTCTTTTTGGTTTGTTTATTTCGTTCCATTTGTCTTGCATTAATTTTACAGCATCTTCGTGTGCTTTGTCTAGAGGGTGTGTAGTGCCTCTATCATATTCATTCAGCCATGCCCACTGGTTAAAGCCCATCATGCGTTCACCAAAGCTAAACCAATTGGTAAAATCAATTTCGTTGTATAGTTTATTCATAAATTTATCTTGATCTTTTTTATGATCTAAATCCTTATAAAATAGTGTGTTGTCGGCTAATGTAAACAAATAAGGAATCTCATAGTTTTTAAGAATGTTTTGTAACCAAATAATTGACTTCCAACTTAGATAAGTCTCATGGTAATCGTTTGCTGCATACCTATATAAAGAATCTGCAAACGGCTTTACATTTGATTTTTTTGCATCTTCTTCCTGTTTGGCCCAATTGTTCAATTGGTGCTGAGATCCTTGTAATTTTTTGTACACTTCTTCTTTCCTGGCCGATGTACTCCATGGAGATATTGCTGCCCAACGAGTGTCCTCTAATATCTTATTTCTTGGCATTGCCCAGTCGTATCTAGAAGTAAATGTCCACATTACAACCACTCTTATTTCATATGGTTTGTGATTCATAATTTCGTTGAAGATTTTTCTGGCTATTGCACTATTGCCTATACCTACACTAGCTGTACAAATGTAATCATCCCAACCTGGCTTAATTTTGTATGCCCATGCTTTCTTAGATGCAGCCTTACCTTCCACATCGTCACTTAATTCACTTCCAAATGTGAAACTACAGCCACCTGATATCAAAGTTTTTTTATCCATATATTCCTAAAACATTATTTAAAAGTGGAAAAATTTCTCCAAAATTTTCTTTCCTATATTGGTCAGTTTGTTTGATTCTACGTTTTCTTTCTGATCTAATATCATCTGAATCTCTATCAACAGCGTTCATATATCTAATAGTTCCTTCAAAATCTTTCAAATTGTTATATCTACTGTTTACGATATTTTTTACTTGCTTTGGCAAAGTTTGAATATTAAATATGTCTGGCTCAAAACAAGTGTTCACATAAAAAAACTTTGGTGCAAATTGTCTTACCCATAAATTTAATTTTGCTAAACTGAAAATGTTGAATATATTAATTGTTGAGCAAATTTGAAACTCCATATTATGTGTTTGAAAAGTTTTGAATTGATTAAGATTATAATTTACTTCTTTCCAATTTGCGCCATATCTTTGATATTCAAATTGTTCGCCGACATCATCTATACTAAAAGCTATTTCAACACGTTTGAAATGACGCCATAAATCAAATATTTCTCTTGCGGGCAATTGAGTCCCATTTGTATTATAGTGTATATCTTGGTTCTTAGCATATCCTTTTTCTACACAATGTTCTAAAATTTTAAAGTGATTTTTAATCATAAATGGCTCGCCACCAGTAAATTCAAAGTATTCAGCTTCAGCTAATTCGTCTTTTACATCTTCAAAAAAGGTTGGATGTTTTTTGGGCCACCCTCCCTCTGTTAAATTTTTACGGGCAACTGGATTTTCTCCATAGTCAAGTTCTTCTTGTGCCCATTTAGACGAACTCCAAGATCCACAAATTCTGCATTTTAAATTACACACGTTTCCTAATTTGAAATCAATAAATTTTAACACAGGCTTATCTTCTGGCGTCCAGTTTTGTAAACTTTTACGCATTTTGTAAATTGAATTCATACGTTTAGATACTTTTCCAGCATCTTCTTCTGCCCAACAATTTGAACAACCCTTTGGTCTTTCACCATTCTTGAATTGTTTTCTTAGGTCTTTCATGTATTGATTATTTTGTATTTCTTTTAGGCCTATTTCATAAACCTTCACTCCGGGCACATTACCCTTATACAAACAGCATGGAGATGCTCCACCATTTACGTCAATTTCTAAATGCGTCCAAGGTAATGGACATAGATTTGTTTTTAAATACTTGTCCACCATTCTAAAGCCTTTTTGTTTTTTGCTAATATTTTTTTGATATCAGTTTTTCTAATTTTATCTAAACGTTCAACTTCTGCTTTTCCTTTTTTTTGCCCTATTTTATATTCTTCTTCACTGTAAATAAGTTCATTATTCCTTTTTTGTGATTGCATTTCGTCAAGTTGATTAAAGAAATTTTTCAAATGTGGATTCTTATACTTGATTGTTTTACTCCTTGCGTCATCTATAATCTCACTCATGATATCATACGGCATGAATAGTGGCGCCATAGCATTATCGTTTGTAAAGTTAAAAACTTGTTTTGTTAACAACTCAATGTTTAGGTCGTTGCTTAAATGAACCATATTCTCTAGATCAAAAAGTCCAGGCAAAGTTATTGTAAGATCTAATTGCATTCTCTGATGTTTTGTTTTTACAAATTTCAATCCATATCTAATATTTTCTAACCATTGTTTGTATTTTAATCCTGTTCTTATGTATTCACCTACTTCGCCTGTGCCGTCAATTGATGCACAAATTTGGAAGTTTGGATAATATTGAAGTATGTCATCAAATAAGTTGTATTTGAAATATTGTATTCTACTCATATTAGAATTGTATCTTGCTAACACTTGATCTTGATATCCTAATTCAATAATCCTTTGCATTGCCTCCCAGTGTATTTTCCACATCAGAGGCTCTCCACCACACCAATACAATTCAGTAATACGTTTTTCCTCAACTGCCTGTGTAAATTCTTTAACGATTTCTTGATCATGAAATTTTTCTAACTGTGCTTTGATATCTTTTCTACCCCAAATTCTATAGCGATCGTAGTCTCCTTTTCCGTGTTTTTTATTTTCTGTTTCCCAAGAACTTGATAACATATCACCACACATCCTACAACTAAAGTTACACAAATTAGAAAATCTGTAATCAAAACTTTCAGTTTGCATTGTTGTTGCTCCTGTCTCGTCTGTTGATTCATATGCCTGATCAATCTTATCTTTATACAACCAATTAAAATGTTGTCTATATACTTGTTCATTTAAAAGTTTATGGTTGCATACAGCACACTGCGGAATCTCTTCTCCTGCTAACAGTTTTAATCTTACACTTTTCATATAATCGGAGTTCCAGTGTTCTTTTAGAGTGGTCAAATTTATTTTGTCATTGTTTCCTTTGGGATCAAATGTGTCAATGTATTGTTTAAAATTAGTCGAAGACTCTCTAGAACTGCAACATAGACGTCTTTCCATTTGTGGAGAAAGGTACGTATGCGTCCAAGGGGCCATACAAAATGTTTTATTACCGTCGCTAGGCTTAATTTTTTTCATATTTGTCAAATAACTCTTTCCATTCAGGAAATACGTCTGTAAACGTTTCATTTCTAATTTTATCGTATTTTCTTGTTTCACTAAAAAATGTTGGTAAGTGTTCTGATTTATCTCTCCTAAACAAGTAATCTAATGCACTTTCATAACCTTTTGATGCACGGGTAAGATGGTCTTGTGATTTGAGCCATTGCATATGCTTTTCATATTTTTCTTTTATCATCTGTTTATATTCATTAGGCAATAGGTCCATACGTTGCCACAAAGGATATTGAAGTAAATTAAAATTAAAATCTTGCGGTTTAATAAGCCCTTGTTCAACCCAACTCCTATGAAAATCTGCTACGTGTAAAGAATTTGCAAGTCCTACTGTTGAACTAATATAAAAATCAACCTGCGGACATACTTCCATCATACGTTTCCTATTTGCAACAGTTTCATTCCAAACAGTTCCTTTACGCATAAGTTCTGCTCTTGGTCCTTCTGCATCTAAACTTGCTCCTATAGATACAGAATCAAATTTATTCCATAATTCAAATATATCTGTGCCTTTGAATTTTGATTTACTAAAATTAGTATTGTAAATTAATCTTACGTGATACATTTTACGTTTATCTAATTCTTTGAGTATACGTAAATGTTCTTCCATAATAATTGGTTCACCGCCTGCAAAGTAAAATTGTTCAACATGATCAAATTGTTTTAAAAGTTGTTCCCATATATCATTACTACTTCTTCCTGCTTTCATAATTTTTGCATGTGGTGGCGGTTGTCCAGTTAACTTTTTATGATCTTCATACCAGTTAGAACTAAACCAAGTACCACAACTTCTACAAGCCATGTTACACAAGTTAGAAAAACGTATATCCCAATATTTTATAACAAAGTCAGCCGAGCCATCTGCTTTTGTTGTATCCACCATATCAACCAAATGTCCAAAATGTTTGTTTGAACTTAACCGTAAACTAAAGAAACCAGATTTTTCTTGATCATAACATTTAAAACATTCACGAGATGGTTTATTTGCCAACATGTTGAGACGCATTTGTTTCATTTTTTCGCCATTAAAAACTTCTTCCATAGAATTTTCATTGACATTACCCACCGGCAACTTATCTAAAGCAAAGCAACAAGGATAAGCTCTACCATCTGGAAATGCATGTAAATGCATCCATGGCAACATACAAAAGTTATCACTATCTATTAGTAACTCCTTTTGCTTAGGAGTCATATCTTTTATTTTAAGTTTTTCAGGCTCTTTAGCCCCGTACTCATATGCCACGATACCATTCTCCTATTATTGGGAAAGTTTTTTCAAAGTTTTTTCCACGTCTTTTATCATACTGCATAAAAAAATTCTTGAAGTCCTTTTGTAGTTTGTTCTGTTCAGCGGCTCCAGCATGTGGAGTTTTCACTACATCTAAATAATCAATTAATCTTTGCGTGTGATTAATTTCCATTTCTTCTAAATATTTTTTGTTTTTGTTTAAAAATCCTTCAATATTTTGTTTGAATTTATTACGTAAGTCGTCAGGTAAAACTAATGGCGATTGGAAACTTGGAAAACGTAAAATATTCAACGTGAAATTCAAAGGAGTTTTATACACTCTATTT
>MDTA01182705.1_pt1 | contig 15552 bp, 16 predicted proteins | sample 811151 | NCBI WGS metagenome assembly MDTA01 (sample SAMN05326648, study PRJNA326480) | marine metagenome | isolation source: seawater | place: Indian Ocean: South | collected 2010 | reverse complement strand
TCACCAGCTTCATCATTTGTTTTGCTAGCAACTTCCTTAACCATTTGCGCACCCATATTTTCAAATTTATCCTCTAAATCAATTTCTTTCGCTACTGAAACACCATCTTTAGTAATTCTTGGAGCACCATAAGATTTGTCCATCACTACATTTCTTCCTTTTGGGCCTAATGTTACCTTAACAGTGTCAGCTAAGATATTTACACCTCTAATCATTGCTGCCCTTGCTTCAGCATCAAATTTAACAAGTTTTGCCATTTTATTTCTCCTTTTAAATTATTTTACTTACTTGAAATACCCATAATGTCTGACTCTTTCATTATGCTGTATTCTTTTCCATCAATTTTGACTTCAGTTCCTGACCACTTACCAAACAAAACTTTGTCACCTACTTTAACATCCATTGGAATAACTTTTCCATCTTCGGTTTTTGCACCACCACCAACAGCAACAACTTTACCTTCTTGGGGTTTTTCTTGTGCTGTGTCTGGTATGATTATTCCACCAGCAGTTTTTTCACTACTGTCTAAAACCTCTATTAGAACACGATCGTGTAACGGTCTAAATTTCATAAATTCTCCTTTATAGATATTGACTTCATATAGATATTGACCTTGCTATTTCAAGATATACTTAAAAATAAGTTGATTAAAAAAGATAAGAATTTGTAGGTTTTTTGGGTTATAGATAAATTTAATGACCAAAAATTTAGATAAAGAAGGGTTAAGCTCCATAGCAGACAATTATCAATTATTTTATATTGATTTATGGGGGGTTGTGCATAATGGGATTACTCTTCACGAAAAAGCAATTCTTACTTTGAAAGAAATTACAAAGAAAAATAAAGAATATGTTTTATTAACAAATGCTCCAAGGCCTAATAGTGCTGTAAAAATTTTTTTAGAAAAAATGGGAATGGAAAAAGAGATTAGAGATCATGTTTTTACCTCAGGAGAAGCTGCCTTAAGTTATTTGAGCAAAAATCACCCAAATGATAAATTTTTTCATGTAGGTCCTCCTCGTGATTTTGATTTATTTAAAAATTTTAAAAAAAATAAATCTGAAGAAATTAGAGAAAGTAAATATATTCTTTGTACCGGATTATATGACAACTACGATGAAGAATTAACTTATTATAAAGATTTACTTGAAAATTATACTAGTAAAAAAATGATTTGTACTAATCCAGATTTAATAGTCGATAGAGGTGATAAAAGAGAGTTCTGCGCAGGATCTGTCGCAATGGTTTTTGAAAAAATGGGTGGGAAGGTTATATATTTTGGAAAACCTTATCCTGAGGTTTATAATCAGTCTGTAGAAAATAAGAATAAAAAAATACTTTCAATTGGTGATAATTTAAATACAGATATAAAAGGGGCAAATCTTTTAAATTATGACTCTTTAATTATTTCAAATGGAATACATAAAGATGAGATTAAAGAGAAAGGAATTGAAAAAACAGCTAAATCTTACGAAGCAATTTGTAATTACATTCAATCAGAACTAAAATGGTAAGATTAATTAAAGAATATCAAAATTTTAATATCAAAAAAAAACATAAAAATTCTATTATTTTGATCGGTAATTTTGATGGTCTTCATTTAGGTCATCAGAAACTTTTTTCATTCGCAAAAAAATATAAAAAAAAATATAAAATTAAAATTGGTGTATTTACTTTTGAACCAATGCCAAAAATGTTTTTTAATAAAAGTTTAAAAAATTTTAGAATATCAAATAAAATTCAAAAAATTACTTTACTTAAAAAATTTGGTGTAGATTTTGTTATTGTTAAAAAATTTGATAAAAAATTTTCCAAAACTAAAGCAATTGATTTTATCAAAAATATTTTAAGTAAAAAATTAAAAGCAAAATTTATTTTTGTTAGTAATAATTTTAGATTTGGTAACAAAAGGGAGGGTAATGTAAAACAATTAATTAAATATGAAGATATCTATAATTATAAAATAATTAAACCTCAACCTCTTTTAATGAGAAAGAAAGTAATTTCGTCTACTTTAATTAGAAATTTTTTACAAAATGGTAAATTAAAAAAAGTGAATAGATTATTAAATAGAAATTGGTCTATTGTAGGGAAAGTTCAAAAGGGAAGGCAATTAGGTAAAAAATTTGGTTTTCCTACTGCAAATATTGATATTAAAGATTACGTGATAGCAAAACCTGGAGTTTATGGAGTTAAAGTAAAAATACAAAAAACCAAAAAATACATAAAGGGTATAGCTAACCTTGGATATCGGCCAACATTTAAACAGAATAAAATATTACTAGAAGTTCATTTATTTAATTTTTCTGGAAATTTATATAATAAGTATTTAACAGTAGATTTTATGAAATTTATAAGAAAAGAAAAAAAATTTAAAAATGTTGATCAATTGAAAAAACAAGTTAAAGCCGATCTTTTAAAAGCAAAAAAAGTTAAATGAGTAAATCACAAATTAATCTTCCCAAAACTGCTTTTTCGATGAAGGCAAACTTGCCAATACGTGAACCAGAAATTTTAAAATTTTGGGAAAAAATTAATCTTTACAAAGAATTGAGAAATTCAAGAAAAGGAGAGGAAAAATTTATTCTACATGATGGTCCTCCATATGCTAATGGAAACATTCATATGGGAACAGCTTTAAACAAAATTTTAAAAGATATAATTGTAAAATTCCACCAAATGGATGGAAAAGACTCTGTGTATGTTCCTGGTTGGGATTGTCACGGGTTACCAATCGAATGGAAAATTGAGGAACAGTATAAAAAAAATAAAAAGAGTAAAAACGATGTGCCTGTTATTGAATTTAGGAGAGAATGTAGAGCTTTTGCGGAAAAGTGGATTGAAATTCATAAAGATCAATTCAAAAGATTAGGAGTAGTCGGTGATTGGGAGAATTACTATTCAACTATGAGCTATGATGCTGAAGCACAAATAGTTAGAGAGCTTGGAAAATTTTTAAAAGAGGGAAGTTTATATAGAGGATTTAAACCTGTCTTATGGTCAACAGTTGAAAAAACGGCATTGGCAGATGCTGAAGTAGAGTATCAAGATCATAAATCAGATACAATTTATGTATCATTTCCAGTTGAGTCCTCAAATGTAAAAGAGGTTAATAATAGTGATATTATTATTTGGACTACTACTCCTTGGACAATACCTGCCAATAAAGCTTTAGCATATAATGAAAGTTTAGATTATTTGGTAATTAAAATTTTAGATGAAGGTGAATATAATAATAAAAAAATCATTGTTGCGGAGGATTTATTAGAGTCAGTAATTAAAGATTGTAAAATTCAAAAATTTAAAAATATTAAAAAATTTAAAGGAAAAGAATTTAAGGGAACTGTATGCAAACATCCATTTTTAAATATTGGATATGACTTAAAAATTCCAATGCTGGAAGCAAGATTTGTTACAACTGAGCAAGGAACAGGAATTGTTCATTGTGCACCAAGCCACGGTCCTGATGACTTTAATCTTTGTTTAAAAAACGGAATTAAAGCTATAGAAACTGTTGATGGAGACGGCAAGTATACAGAGAACGTAAATTTATTTGAGGGTATTCATATTTTTAAGGCCAATCCAATTGTCATTGAAAAACTTAAAGAACAAAAAAATCTTTTATCAAATGGTGAGTTAATTCATTCATACCCTCACTCATGGAGATCTAAAGCACCATTGGTTCATAGAGCAACGCCTCAATGGTTTATTTCAATGGAAAGTCATAAATTAAGAGAAAAAGCTCTTAAGGCAATAGATGAAACATCTTTCTATCCCAATAAAGGTAAAGAAAGATTAAAATCAATGATAGAAACACGACCAGATTGGTGTGTATCTAGACAAAGGGTTTGGGGAGTTCCATTGCCAATTTTTGTTAATAAAAAAACAAATGAAATTTTAATAGATGATGAAGTTTTTGAAAATATTGCAAAAATATATGAGAAAGAAGGTTCGGACTGTTGGTTCTCTGATGATCATCAAAAATTTTTAGGAAAAAAATACAAAGCTGATGACTTTGATAAATTAAGTGACATCGTTGAAGTTTGGTTTGATAGTGGTTCTACTCATTCTTTTGTACTAGAAAAAAGAGATGATTTAAAGTGGCCAGCATCAATGTATCTTGAGGGCTCAGATCAACATAGAGGATGGTTTCATTCTTCCTTGCTAGAGTCATGCGGCACAAGAGGCCGAGCTCCTTTTGAGTCGATCCTTTCACATGGTTTTGTAGTTGATGGAAAAGGGTTAAAAATGTCAAAGTCGTTAGGAAACGTAATTGCACCTGAAGATATCTTAAAAAAATATGGAGCTGATATACTTAGAATTTGGGTCGCGTCTTCAAATTATGCTGAAGATTTAAGAATTGACTATTCAATATTAGATCAACATTCAGAGTCATATAGAAAGATAAGGAATACATTCAGATATTTACTTGGTAATTTAAATGACTCTTTTGAGAATATAAATTTAAAAAAAATAAACGTTCAAGAATTACCAGAATTAGAGCAATTTATGCTTCACAAAATTTATCAATTAGATTTGAATTTTAAAAGATATTTCAAAAATTATGATTTTCACAATCTTTATAAAGAATTGTTAAATTTTTGCACTGTAGATTTATCATCATTCTATTTTGATATCAGAAAAGATTGCTTATATTGTGATCCAGAAGATTCTAGAAAAAGAAAATCAACACTTCTTTTGTTAAATATCATTTTAAATTCATTATTAAAATGGTTCGCTCCAATATTATCATTTACAACTGAGGAAATATATCAATTAGTACTCAAGAGTAAAAAAAGTATTCATTTGGAAAAATTTTTAAGTTTTCCTAAAAATTTTGAAAATTTTGATTTGAACAATAAATGGTCTCAATTACTTAAGATAAGAGATATTTGTAATTTGAGTATAGAGGAAAAAAGGGGAAATAAAGAGATTGGGTCAAGTCTGGAGGCATCTTTAGTTGTTGAAATGAATAAAGAAAATATTAAAAAAATTGAAGGAATAGATCTAGCAGAGTTATGCATAACTTCATCTATTGAAATAATTAGTTCTAATTCGGAAGAAATAAAAGTTATTACAAAAAAAGCTGTTGGGAACAAATGTCCTGTTTGTTGGAAAATAAGTCCCTCTCCGTGTAAGAGACATAGCAATTAGTTAAATGGTTAAGAGAAATATATTTAATATATTAATAGTTTTATCAATCTTTACTATTGATAGAGCAACTAAACTTATAATGATAAGAGCAGCTGAAACAAATTATGATCTTAATATATTAGTTACACCTTTCTTAAATCTAAATTTAATTTGGAATGATGGTATTGCTTTTGGTTTATTTTCATTCAATGAAAAAGTTTATTATAATTTGATTACATTTATTATCTTTGCGATAACTCTGATAATAATTTTTTTTATGTTAAGATCAAAAGGATTAGAAAAAATAGGATTTTTAATGATAATTGGAGGTTCTATGGGAAATTTGTTTGATAGACTTTATTATTCTTCTGTTCCCGATTTTATAGATTTTCATTATAATAATTTTCATTGGTTTATATTCAATGTTGCTGATATATTTATAAGCCTAGGAGTTATAGTACTTTTGATATTAGAAATATTTTTAAAAAAAATTAATGAGTAAATTTTTTATTTTAATTTTGATTTTAACATTTACTGCTTCATGCGGTTCGACTAAAGATGCCTTTAAATTGAAAAAGAAATCAAGTGCTGATGAATTTTTAGTTGAGAAAAAGAATCCTTTAGTTTTACCTCCCAATTATGGACAACTACCACAACCAGCTAGTGGACAAATAATTAATGAAAATTCCAAAGAGGATGATGAAGAATTTAAATCAATCTTAAATAATAAAGCTTCGTCAGAAAAAAAAGATAATAGTTCAAAACCAACATCAATAGATAAGATAATTTTAGAGAAAATCAATTAAATTCATGTTTAGTAAAAACATAAATTTTGAAAATTTTAAAAAAAAAAAATTTAAATTTAATCAAAAAAAATTAAAAAAAATATTGAAAGATTTAATTAAAGGAAATAATCAAATTATATTTTCATTAACAAAATTTTATAAAGATAAATATAATAAAAAAATATTACTTAAATTAAAAAGAAAAAAAAAGATAAATGTAATTGGAATGGGTGGATCTATATTAGGCTCAAGAGCAATATATAATTTTTTAAAGCCAAAAAATATAGAATTTAATTTTATTGATAGTTTTCAAAATGAAAATTTAAAATCAAAACTTCAAAGTAAAAACCTTAATTTGATTATATCAAAGTCTGGAAATACTTTAGAAACTATTTCAAATTCAAATATTTTGATAAATAAAAAAAATTCAAATTTTTTTATTACCGAAAATAAAAAAAGTTATCTTATGGAACTTGCTAATGAATTAAAATCTGAAGTGATTCATCATAATAACTATATTGGAGGAAGATATTCAGTTTTATCCGAAGTTGGAATGTTGCCTGCTGAATTAATGGGGTATAATCCAAAGAGATTCAGAAGACTTAATGATTTAGTTAAAAATAAAAGTTTTATAAATAATTTAATTTTAAATGTATCAAATATAAACGAGTTAATTAAAAAAAAAAAGGTTAACTCAATAATCTTGAATTATGATGATAGGTCTAAAGACTTTTTTAATTGGTATCAACAGTTGGTAGCTGAAAGTTTGGGTAAAAAATTTAAAGGTATTTTACCTGTAGTTTCAAAAATGCCCGCTGATAATCATAGTTTGATGCAATATTATCTTGATGGAGCTAAAAATCACTTTTTTACTTTCTTTTTTGTAAAAGATAAATCTTTTGAGTCAATTAATAAGAAAAATTTATTATATTCTTATAAATATTTAAATGGAAAGAGTCTTAATGATATTTCTTTTTCTCAATTTTTGGCTACTAAAAAAATTTTTGAAAAAAAAAATATTCCTTTTAGAAGTTTTTATATAAAGAAAAGAAATGAGGAATGTTTAGGTGAACTATTTTCTTTTTTTATACTTGAAACAATCTTACTTGGAAAACTAATGAAAATTAATCCATTTGACCAACCTGCTGTAGAACTTATTAAAAAAGAGACAAAAAAAATTTTAATTTCCAAAAAAAATTCTTGAATTGCCGTAATCGCGCTTATCAAGTAATTTAAGTTTTTCAGAAATTTTTATCGTGTCTTTTTTGTGTCTATGAATTATTAGTATACCATTCATTTTTAAAATTTTTTTCTTTAAAATAATTTCAATAATATCATTAATTTTTTCTTCTTTATATGGAGGATCAATAAAAATAATGTCTACTTTTTTTTTTAAATCAAAATTTGAATTAAAATATTTGAAACAATCATTTTCATAAATTTTACAACTATCTTTTACTTTTAAAGCAATAATATTTTTTTTTAAGATCATTAAAGCTTTTTTGTAATATTCAAAAAAAACAACATATTTTGCTCCTCTGGACGCACACTCCAAACCAAATGAACCCGTACCAGAAAATAAGTCTAAAATAATTGAGTCTTCAAGAGATATATTAATTTTTTTAGAATGTTGTAACAAATTAAAAATTGACTCTTTAACCATATCTTTTAATGGTCTTGTTAACTTGTCACTAGGAAGAAATAGTTTTTTACCTTTATGCTTTCCGCCAATAATTCTCATTTATTAATTACTTTATAACCAATATCTTTTCTGTAATAGCCATTAGACCAATTTAATTTTTTAATAAGATTTAAAGCTTGATCTCTGCTAACTTTAAAATTTTGAGATTTAGTAACAAAATTTAACACCCTTCCTCCATTGGAAATTATTTTATTATTTTCTTTTTTTGTTCCCGCATGAAAAATGAATTGATTTTCAGACAAATCAAATTTTTCTAAGTTTTTTATTTCAATTTCATTTATATATTTTTTAGGATAGCCTTTGGAGCATAAGACTACACATAAACTTTTATAATTATCCCATTCTATATTAATTGCATTTAATTTTTTATTTAAAACAGCTATTAAAATTTCTGCAAAATCAGTTTTTAGCTTTGGAAGTATAGTTTGACATTCAGGATCACCCATTCTTACATTATATTCAATTAAAAATGGTTCATTTTCAATGACCATAAGTCCTGCATAAAGAAAACCTTTAAATTTAGTTTTTAATTCTTTTAGTCCCTTGAGAGTTGGTTCAATTATCTTTTGAAGTATTTTTTTTTCTAATTCTTTATTTTCTAATCTTGATGGAGAATATGCTCCCATTCCACCAGTATTCATTCCTTTATCACCCTCAAATACTCGTTTATGGTCTTGAGCAGTTCCAAAAGTTTTGTAATTTTCACCGTCAGAAATTATAAAAAAACTCATTTCTTCTCCTTTTAAAAATTCCTCTATTAATAATTTTTCTGCTTTTCCAAATTTACCGTCAAAAATTTCATCTACTGCCTTAATAGATTGATTTTTGTCATCACAAATATACACACCCTTTCCTGCTGCTAATCCATCAGCTTTCACAACTAAAGGGTACCTACAATTATTTAAAAATTGATAAGCTTCATTTTTATCATTAACTATTTTAAAATTTGCAGTTGGAATTTTGTAATTTTTACACAAATTTTTTGTAAAAATTTTTGAAGATTCTAGTTGGGAGGCTATCTTATTTGGGCCAAAAACCTTAATTTGATTTTTTTCTAAATAATCTACAATTCCTTCTGATAAAGGTTTTTCTGGACCAATAATTACTAGTTCAATTTTTTTTTCTTTTATAAAGTTTTTTAATTTCTCAAAATTTTCTATCTCTAAGTTTACATTTGTTGCAATCTCACTTGTCCCAGCATTTCCAGGAATGCAATAAATTTTCTTTATTTTCTGGGATTTTCTTAAAGAATAACATAAGGCGTGCTCTCTTCCACCACTTCCTATTATTCCAACTTTCATATAATTATATATAAACTAAAAATGTTTAAAAAATTAGCAAAAATAAGATATTTACCAAATAATTTTGAGGTAATAGAAAATGGAGATTATGTTATTTGTTCAATATCTGGCAAAAAAATACCATTGGATAAATTAAATTATTGGAATGTTGAAAAGCAAGAAGCATATTTTTCTTATATAGAGGCCGAAAAAGAAAGAGAGAAAAAAAATTAAATTACTTCCATCTATTGTGTGTCCAAATCCATTGATCTGGGTTTTTAAGTATCATTTTTTCTAAAACTTTATTTAATGATAATGTAATACTCTCAATTGTATCCTCTTCTTTAAACTGTAATGCTTTATAAAATTTTAGTTTAAATTTTGTATTTTCAATACGTTCTATATAAACAGGAATTATCTTTACTCTAAATTTTTTTACAAATTGTGCTGGAATACTTGTTGTAAACGCTTTTTCATTAAAAAAATTAACCTTTATGCCTTGAGACACTCTTTGATCTATCATTAGAGCAATTGAATATCCATTTTTAAAATCTATTAAAAGCTGTTTCATCCCTGAAATTCCTTTTTTAATTTGTTTTTTACAAATATATTTTTTTCTAATCTTTTCCATAATAGGGTTAAGAAAATAATTATTTAGAGGTCTATAGACAGCAGCTAAATCAATTCCAGATTTTTCAATATGCATTGCCATTAGTTCAAAATTGTTAAAATGACCAGAAATGAATATAACTTTTTCATTTTTATCTTTTATTTTTTCTAATTCTTCTTGATTTTCTATTATTATTTTATTTGAAAATTTTGTTGAATTCCTAAATTTTTTAATAAATACATATTCAGCTAAAATTTTTCCGTAATTATTCCACATATTATCCAAAATTTTTTGTCTTTGATTTTTATCAAGATTTGGAAATGCTTTAATTAAATTTTGATGACTTATTCTATTCGATCTAAATAAAGGGCCAATTAATCTTAAAAATTTACCAGATAAAAAAGTAGAATAATTAAGTCCTAGTAATTTAAAAAAAATTAAAAATAAAATAATTATTATAAATTGAAAAAAATATTTTATACTATTCATAAATCTTAGACTTTATATAATTAATTAGATCTGACTCATCATCAAATTTTATTTTTACTCTTAAAAATTTTATTTCACTAGAGAATTCCTCGGGTATTTTTACAAAATCTTTTTCAGTTGTTATAACGTTTAAGTTAAATTCTTTTGCTTTTTTTTTGATCATTAAAATATCATTTTTTTTATAATTGTGATGATCTGGAAAAATTATTTCACTTTTTATATTGAAATTATTTTTGATTAGTATCTCCTTAAAATTATTAGGAGTTCCTATTCCAGAAAAAATTAGATAATCGTTTTTTAAATTAAAATCATTAATATTTTGTATTTCATATCGTGAATTAAAAATTTTAATTTTTGGGTTAAAGGTCTTTATAAAATCAATAACTTTATAGTTTATAGAATTAATATTTTTCAAAAATACTACATCATAATTTTTTAAACTTGTCATTTTTTCTCTTAAAGGCCCAGCAGGTATCAATAAACCATTTCCAATTAGATTATCAGAGTTAAAACAAACAATTTTACAATCATAATTAATATATTTATCTTGTAACCCATCATCAAAAATTAAAATTCTTTTTTTATCTTTAATAGCTGTTGAGAGAATTTTAGATCTACTTTTTTCAGTTATTAAAGAGGTCTGTTTATCTAATAAAATTTGCTCATCTTTTTGAGAAGAGTACATTTTTTTACCAGTCGCTATATCATCAAATCCATTTTTTTTTAAAATTTCATAAAGTTTTATAACGGAAGGAGTTTTGCCAGTTCCACCTATATATATATTTCCTATACATATTGTTTTTAAATCTTTAGATTGAATTTTTGGTGTAAAATTTTTTAAAAAATTATTTAATCTTATCAATAAAGTAAATGGTAATAGAAAATATGAAATGAAATTTGGTTTTTGCAAATCCCAAAATTTTGGTTTTATAATTTTCATTTTATTATTAAAAGTTTATTTCTTTGTAAGTATTTTTTAATATTTTTTTACCAATATTTTTTAATTTATTTTGTATCTTTTTTGTTTTATTTTTTTTTGACAATAAGATAATCAGATTCTTGATTAAATCTTTTTGATTTTTAATTTTAGTTGATATTTTATTTTTTTTTAAAAAATCATATATTTCTGTGAAGTTCGAATAGTCAGGTCCGTGTAAAATGTGACAACCATATCTAACTGCTTCTAAAGGATTCTGTCCACCATGCTTAATTAATGATCCGCCTAAAAAAACATTATTACATTTATTATAAAAAGATTTTGTTAAGCCATAAGAATTAACTAAATATATATCTGTATTTTTAGGTATTTTTTTTTTTGGTAAATGAGTATGGACTTTCAATTTTAAATTGACCAGATCTTTTTTTATATCATCAACTCTCTCTACATGTCTTGGAATAATTATTGTTAACAAATTTTTAATTTTTTTTTTTAGTCTTAGATGTACTAAACCACAAAAAATTTCTTCAGTGTTATGAGTGCTTGATGCGCACCAAGTTTTCCTCGATCTTACAAAGTTTTTAGTAGCTTTATCTATTGGTGTGTTTGTATTTTCAGTTTGAGAAAATTTTAAGTTACCAATAAGTTTGATATTTTTTGCTTTTAATGCTTTTAAATATCTAAAAGACTCATTGCTTGAAGACAAACATAAATTAAAATTATTAAAGATTTTTTCAGCAAATCCAGGGGCAAGGCGCCAACGATTAAAAGATTTTTTTGTTATTCTTCCATTGATAAGAATTATTGGTATTTTTTTTTCTTTTAAATTTAAAATAGTGTTTGGCCAAATCTCAGAGTCTATAAAAAAGGCTTTTTTTGGTTGCCAATAATTAATGAATTTTTTGGAAATAAAATTTGTATCTATTGGAAAAAATTGATGAATAACTTTTTTTAATTTCAGAGATTTAATGATATTTGTTGAGCTTAAAGTATTTGATGTAATTAAAATTTGCCTTACTTTTTTATTTTTTTCAAATTTTTCTAATAATGGTACTATACTCGTTATTTCCCCTACACTCGCTCCATGGAACCAAATTAAATTTCCTCCTATTTTTTTTTTAGAGAATAAACCAAGTTTTTCTTTAAACCTGTTTATATCTTCTTTTTTTTTTAAGAGTCTTATTAAAATTATTAACGGTGACAATATAAAAGTAAAATTTATCAAAAATCTGTACAGAATTAACATTATGATCTTTGAATTTGTTTTTCGTAAAAGTTTTTATATTCTTTTGAAGTTGTTAATAGTTCTTCATGTTTTCCTTCACCAATCACTTGACCTTTATCAATTACGTAAATTTTGTCGGAGTTAAGTATTGTTGAAAGTCTATGTGCAATTACTATTGTCGTTCTTCCCTTTGTGAGAAAATTAATGGCTTTTTGTATCTTATCTTCAGTTTCAGCATCTAAAGAGGAAGTTGCTTCATCAAGAAGAATTATTGGACTTTTTTTCAAAATTGCTCTCGCAATTGAAAGTCTTTGTTTTTCTCCACCTGACAATCTAACTCCATTTTCACCTATCACAGTATCAAATTTCTGAGGTAATTTTTCAATAAACTCAATAGCATGAGAATATTTAGCTGCTTCTTTTATATCATTTTCAGTCGCATCTCGATTTGCATAACCTATATTATTTTTAATTGTATCGTCAAATAGAGTAGTGTCTTGGCTCACTAGAGATATATTTTTTCTTAAAGAGTAAATTGTTGAGTTATAAATTGATTGATTATCAATCTTTATATCTCCATCATTAATATTATAAAATCTTGGTATTAGATTTAATATAGTTGATTTTCCAGCTCCACTATGTCCTACTAGTGCTGTCATTTTCTCACCTTCAATATTTAAACTTATGGAATTTAAAATTTGTTTTTGTTCTCCATAATATTCAAATTTAACATTTTCAAAATTTATTTTTCCTTTTTTAATAATTAAATTTTTTAAGTTTTCTTTTTCTTTAATTTCTGGAATATCATCAATTATTGGTAAAACTCTTTTAGCACCTGATAGACCTTGTTGAATTGATATATTTAAAGTGGCTAATGATCTCACTGGTTGATAAGCAAGCATCATAGCTGCTAAAAATGAAAAAAAATTACTCACATCTAACTCATTTTTAGCTATTAGTTTGGCTGAAATAAAAATTAAAAAGGCTATCATAATACCTGTTAAAAATTCCATGATTGGAGATGCTCTAACAAAAACTTCATTAATTTTTTTAGAAGTTTCTTTTAAATTATGAATATATTCATTGGCTCTTTTTTTTTCATACTCTTCCTTTTGAAAAATTTTTGTAAGTTTATGATTTTTAAATATTTCAATTAAATAAGAATTTAAAACACCAGCTTTACTCATTTGTTGGGTTGTGACTTTACCAATTCTTTTACCAAGTGTTCTTGCTGCAGTACTTGCTAGTGGTATCATTATAATTGCTATTAAAGATAGTTTCCAATTTTGATAAAACATGACCGATAATAAACCAATTAAAGTCAAGCTATCTTTAAAAAGATTTAAAATTGCAGTACTCACAAGATTGGTAATCATGCCTACATCATTGGTTAAGTTTGTTACAAATTTTCCAGAATGTTTATTGTCTACAAGTTTAGTATCAGCTCTTATTAGAGAGGCAAACATATCAATTTGAATGTCTTTTCTTACCTCTTCAGACACTCTTATCATTATTACTTTTGCAATGTAAAGTGATGCTCCTTTAACAGCAAAAGCAGCAACGATTAATGATGGAATAACATAAATTAGAGATTGCTTTTGTTCTATAAAAAGTTGTTTTATCGCTGGGTCTAACAAGTAGGCTACTGCGGAAGTGCTCCCTGCTAGCAAAACAGTAAAAAAAACGGAAATGATTATATTTTTTAAATATTTTTTTGTATAATCTTTATATAATCTTTTTAAGATTTCTAAATCACTCATTTTAAATTTTTCCTGACAAAATACTTATATAGATCAATAATCCTAAAAAATTGTTAGATCTAAAAATTTTTAAACAATTTTTTGGATCTTTAATATTTAGTTTTTTTATTTGAAAAAATATTTGAATAAAAACTAGGATTAAAAATAAAAAAAAATATTTATTTAAAGACATGACATAGCCTAATATTAGCAAGCTTATAAAAAAAATTGAATAACATATATTCAAAAAAAAATATGGGTTAGTTTTAAATTTTATTGATGTAGATTTGACTCCTATAATTTCATCATCTTTAATATCTTGAAACCCGTATATGGTGTCGTAACCAAGTGTCCAAAATATGGCTCCTAAATAAAAAATTAATGGTATTATACTAAAAGTAGTATTAATAGATGTCCAACCGAGGATAAGACCATAGTTAAAGGTAATTCCTAAAAAAAGTTGAGGCCAATAAGTATATCTTTTCATAATTGGATACGTGAATGCTAAAGGCATTGATGCTAAAGCAAATAAAATTGTCGTAAAATTGAAATTAATTAAAACTAAAAAAGCAAACATGCAAAGAGTAGCTGCATAAAACAAACCGAGTTGTACAGAGATTTTTCCAGAAGCTATCGGTCGATTTTTTGTTCTAAAAACTTTTTTATCATAATTTCTATCAAAAATATCATTAACAATGCATCCAGCAGATCTCATAAATATTGAACCAAGAAAAAAAAATAAGAGATATAAGAAATAGATATTTAAACTATTTGAAAAATCATACGCTATTGTAAGACCCCAAGCACAAGGCCAAAAAAGAAGCATGTAACCTATGGGCCTTTTAAGTCTTGTAAGTTCTAAAAATAAGTTTAATTGGTTCATAAAATTTACTTGTAAATAACAAACGCAAGATTGATAATCAAACTGATTCGTATGAATATAGATTATACAGTAACTGCATTAATGTTTCCCGCTATTCCACTTTTAATGAGTGTTTACAGCAATAGATTTCACACTTTAAGTAAATTAATAAGAGAATTGCACGATGAGCATGTTTATGAAAAACATATTCCACCTGAGTGGAAGAAACAGTTTATTAATCTAAGTGGCAGAATAACATTATTAAGATGGACAATTATGTTTGCTGCATTTGGTTTTTTATTTAATATGCTTACTGTCTTAGGTCTTTATTTAAATGAAATTTTTGTAGCTAGATTAATTTTTGGATCTTGCTGTTTGTCTATGATAATTTCGATTTTATTTTTTATAAGAGAAATACATTTATCAACAAATGCTCTAAAACTTCACATGTCAGATATGGATGTTGATGTTGATTAAGGAATAATTACAGCAGGACCTAAAATTTTTCTATTTTCCAAGTCTGTATGAGCCTCTACAATTTCATTTAAAGAATATTTCTTAAAAATATTTAAAGTAAATTTTTTATCAATAAACATTTCAAAAACTTTTTTTGCTGCCTCATCCAGCTCTTCCCTTGTTGTTGTATAGTGGGCAATACTAGGTCTAGTCAAATATAAACCTTTTGGTGCTAAAGATTTTGTTACATTACATGGATCCAAAGGTCCTGATGCATTTCCAAAAGAAACCATCATACCTCTTACTTTTAAACATTCTATTGAACCATCAAATG
>MDTA01212365.1_pt1 | contig 15558 bp, 14 predicted proteins | sample 811151 | NCBI WGS metagenome assembly MDTA01 (sample SAMN05326648, study PRJNA326480) | marine metagenome | isolation source: seawater | place: Indian Ocean: South | collected 2010 | reverse complement strand
GTAACATTTGAAATGACTGCAGCACCTACTAGAGCAACCAATGCTTTTTGAATAGTGCTAAGTTCAGCAGCTATTTCTTTTAATCTGGAAGGATTTTGAGTTCCTTCTTGTTCCTGTAATAGATAAGCTCTTCTTTCTTGAAGTTCAACAACACCCATCTGACCAATTCTTTCCTCCATTTCACTCAGTGTTTCAGAAGTAAGATCAGTAGCTAACCCCAAAGATAGAATTGTTAAACTAAATAAATAAAATTTTTTCATAGCTATATTCCTCAATTATTTGCTATCTAGAAGTTATATTCACATAAATTGAATATATATACAACTCCGGATGACAATGATACTTCATTTTTCATAAAAATTAAAAGTATTTATGTGTTTTTTTTAAATGATAGCAAAAATGTATATTTTATACACGTTATTTCAAATAATTTATCAATTAATTGGTCTAAATTTAACTAATAGGTCATGAAGTGAATTTCTTCTGACCAGTCTTGCACCTGGATCTTTTGTAAGAGGTTTCCAGGTATAGGCGATTGAGTTCCCAAATATTGGTATATTAAAAAATATTCCTTTATCAAAACTACCTTCACCAAATTGTTCCGCCGATACATCGGTAAATGTTGCAAATGCTCCAAATCTTACCCCGCTCCTAAATGTTCTTGAAAACTCAATTGTTGATCCAACATCACCTGCCAAATATTCTCCTGCTGAAATTTTTAGATCAAATGGAATTAAACCATAATTTCTATAATAAAAATTTCCTATCAAAAAAGTATTCTCATAATCTAAATGTCCAAAACCCCATTCATAATCTCTTTTCTTTACTTTAAAAAGTTCAGCACCAAAAGAATAATTAGTATTTGGAACAAAATACAAATATTCCATTCCAGCGCCAGAGAACATATCTTCCAAGATTCCAGTTGTTATCATCAAATGATGGTTATCTTTTGGTGTTAAGTGATAGTCAAGCTGAGCTCTACCAATCAGGATGCCTTTATCCATATTTTTTAAATACTGCTTTACATCTGATCTTACCTGAGCAGGAAATGTATCAAGCGGTGGAAATCTTAAATCATCAAAATTGTTTGCAAGACTATATTTTAGGTTAGTATTAAAAAATAAATTTTCCCGCAGAATAAACTCTGAATCATTTTCTACGAGAAGAGCACCTTTAAAGAACTCCTCACGGGAAGCTATGAAAGGCTTAAATCTCAAATTTGTTGACTGATTAAATCTTCTTGAAGTCTTTCTTTCATATATTGTTCTTGAATTTCTTCGAAATACATCATCAATCTCAGATACTCCCATTAGGTCTGCAACCTTGACGTCTTTTTTGATATTTTTTTCAATTCCAGCATTTTTTGATGCTTCTGAAATAATTTGTTCAACTACTTTCATATTAGGATGAACAAATTGTGTTAATTCAAGACCAATTGATTTGGAGCTTTCGCTAATTTTACTCACCCCGATACCATTTTTCTCTAAATTCTTAATTAATTTAGTGTACTTATCATCACTTGCAGTGACTTCTACATTTTTGTATTCATAATTTTTAATAGATTTTTTTGGATCATTTTTATATATAAATCTTAGTGAAAAATAATTACCTCTCTCATATGAGGCGCCAATTGTAAAATTATTATTAATGGAATAATCAATGCCAAATGAGATTTCACTATTTTTTTCATCATATTTTATTTTTTCGCTGTCTACATTAGTTGGATCTGTTTCTATTTTTAACAGTATGTTATTTCTCAAGCTATAAGAAATACCAAAAAAAGGAGATGCTGTTTTACCTGAAAAAAAAGTATTTGGATTAAATTGGCCTCCTCTTCCAGTCTCATAATCAACAGGCCTGTTCTTAAAACTTTCATTTATATAGCCAAATGGGTTAGAAAATTTCTCACTTGATCCAGCTAGTTGACCCCACCCAATTCCAAAATGCATATCTAATTTATTTATACCGTAGCTGGATACAATATATTCAGAACTGTGAAAGCCAGTTCCTGCAAAATCATTTAATCCTACTGCAATTGCTGGAAGCAAACCTTCTTCTTTTATTCTAATTTTTACGTTGAATCCTTTGTCCTTGTAATCCTGATATTCATATCCTGGATAAGGCAATCCTTGAATATTGCTATAAAAAAAGGAGGCCTCAAACCAATCATAAGGATTTGACGAAAGTGTTATTTTTTGATCTGGCGTACCATCATATAATGTAATTCCATGCACGCCTTCGTCATAGAGTCTTGCCGTTGGTATATTCACTAGACCAACTACGCCATGATTGTTGTATGTATTGTTGCTAAAATTATCCGCTTTTATTATGAATGAATAAAAAAGTGCAATAAAAAAAGAAATCTTAAGCAGAGGTTTAATTACAATTTGTATCATTCATGATCTCTATCTAATTATTATCGATAGCAGATAAAGAAGCTAACGCAACTCCAAGATTTCCTAAGATCGAGACATATGCTTGAGTTGCAAGTCTTCTAGTAGCGGAATTATCAATTTTTCTTGGAACAAATATAACTGAACCAGGATACATTTTTAAATCATTTGGTTGGTTTGCAAATAAATTTCTTTGTTTAGAATACCTTTGTGTCTCACCATTTGGATGAAGAATATAAATCGATTCATTATCTGCAAATCTCTTATAACCGCCTGACTTCTCAACAAAATAATCAACACCTTGATTTGCTTCAAATGATACGGCACCCTCCGAAGAGACTTCACCATAAACAAAAACACTGTTAGTTTTTTCTGGTATGACAAGCGTATCTCCTGCTCTTATGTTTAGAGAGCTTGCACTATCTTCATTTAATAAATCAATAACTATTCTCCCACTAGGTGTTGTATTTTTAATATCCTCTGTAAGCTTTATTATTGGTGTTAAATCAAAAGTTTGACCAATATTTAGTTGACTCAAAGCGATGATATTATCTAAAAATTCGTCATAAAGTAATTCTTGAGCTTTTTTATTAATTATTTTTGCATCATTGTTTTCATAAACTGCTCCAAATGGGTATGCATTATCAGTAAAACCACCAGCTTTATTAACAAGATCATCAATGTTTTCACCTGCCGCCATAATGTATTTACCAGGTTTATATACAGCCCCAGAAATTGTTGCAGTTCTATATGAATACTCTCTTACATATATTAAATCTCCCTCCACAGGTTCGATATCTTCAAATTGAGAAATATTTTTAATAGGAATAGACTTTAGTGAGCCATCAAGCATTCTTTCAAGAGATATATTTTCCATGTCTGCTGTTTGTTTAATTCCATTGGCATATCTAATGGCACTATCCAAATTTTCGTTGTCATTCATCTCATATAATGCAGGTCTTTTTATTGCGCCATCAATAGATACGACAGTTTTTTTTGCTTCTACAAAGACAACATCACCAGATCTTAATCTTTTTGTCAGGCTATAATTTCCATCTATTAAAATGTCATAAACATCTAATGTTTCGATAACTTTTCCGTCTCTCAAAAGGTTTATTTCTCTAAAAGAACCAAATTCATTAATGCCGCCAGCCATAGTAAGAGCATGGAGAACATTTGAATTTCCTGTCATGGTGTAAACACCTGGTTTTTTTGCGTTACCTGACACCAAAATATTTACATCTCTTATTTCATCAATAGTTACGAACAAATTAGTACCAACGAAAGCATTTTCTACATTTGATTTAAGTAATTCAGATGCCTGTATGAGATTTAAACCGGCAACATTAAACCTTCCAACATCAGGAATATTTATTGTTCCATCACGATTAATTAGTAAGGATTCAACCTTATTCATTTGACCAATAAACTGAACTTTTAGAACGTCCCCAGAATCAAGAGTATATGATGAATCTGGATTGGGTTCATTTATTGGCATAAAAGAGGTTTGAAAAGTTTTAAAAAAGTCGAAACCAAATAATTCTAAATCACCAGGTAGAGATAAATCTTCATTTGTATTCAATCTTCTTTCTAGCTCTTCTAAATCAGCTTCAAGTCTTGTTTTAAGTTCAATTAGTTCCTCAGTTTCTTCGAGCTTACTTGAATATAAGGAAGATCTATAATTTTCTTTTGATTGTTCTTTATTCTCATCAGCTCTCTCAAGAAGATCATCTTTTATGTCTTCAGGCAAACTATCTAAGTAACTTTCATCAAGCTGTTGTGCTTGAATAAATAACGAAGGTACTATGAGTAGTAATAAAAATTTTATCTTATTCATGAATTATCTATTTAGTATCCCAAATTATATTTTTCCTGCAAAATTATATCTATTTTATAACATTAAAGACATATTAATCATAATAAGCCAGGAATACTGACTGATTCTATAGATAAGGAATCTTTAATTATGGAGGTAATCACATTATCAACCTCTTTATCGGTTATTGTAGATTGCCTAGATTGAAAGATAAATCTAAAGCCTATCTTAATTTCACTTATTTTTTCATTTTTATAATAATCAAATACATAAACGTCTTTTATTAATTTATTTTGATAATTTAGAATGAGTTTTTCTAAAATTTTACATTTAGAAAAATCTTTTACTGAAAATGATAAATCTCTAAATGAACTTGGGTACTCAGATATTGGTGTATATTTTTTATCATTTATGTCTTTGATTTGAAATTTCTTAAAAGAACTGTCTACTTGAAAAACTTGATCAATTTCAACTTCACAATAAATTATTTGATTTTTAGATTTTGTGGCAAGATTTTCTCTTGATAATTCTTGAATGTTATATTGATCAGTTTTTAAATTGCTTAAAACTTTTTGTAAATATTTTTTATCAATTTTTTTTGAAAAATCCAAAAAGTTCTTGTCAATTCTACCACTTGCAATAATTCCTAGAACTTTTTTACCCATTCTATTTTTATTGGAATAAACATCAGAAATTTCAAATAATTTTATGCAATCTTTTTGCCTTCTTTCATTAAATATTAAATTATTAATTAAAGAATCTTTTAAGTCGGCTCTTAAATATTTTTTATTTGAATCAATGGGATTGTCAACTAATACCGAATTATTTGCATCATGCGCTACAAATGGATTATTGATAACCTCATAAAAGCCCTCTTTTATCAAAATATTTTTTATCTTTTGTTCCTCAAAACTAATATTTATTTCTTTTTCAAGATTAATTTTAAATGGCAGCCTATCTATGTTGTCATAACCAATTGCTCTTGCGACCTCTTCTGCAATGTCATTAATTGTTTTAATGTCATTCCTATGAGAAGGAACAATTATCATTTTATTCGTAAATGAGAATCCTAACTTGTTTAAATAACCCAAGCACTCATTTTCATCAATATTAACTCCAATTATTTTATTTATTTTTTTAATATTAAATGGAATTTTTTTCTTTTCTGTTGTTTGAATAGATGATGAAAATAATTTGGCATCTATAACTGTGCAGTGTTCTGAAACAATTCCAAGAAACCTTCTTAGGACAAATTCATGCGAATCAGGATCTGTATTTCTTTCAAACTTGTATGCTGCTTCTGAATTTACATCATATTGTATAGATTTTCCAATTATTGTTTCGGGATTAAAATGAGCGCACTCGACTATTACTGATTTAGTATCTTTTTTGCATGAAGAACTTTTATCACCAACCACGCCAGCAATATTAATAACATTGTTATTCTTATCTTTAAAGACTAAGTCACCTTCTTGTATTTTTATTTTTTTGTCTAGTAAAGAGTCAAACTCGAGATCTTCATCTGAGTAACAAAGGGTTATTGGTGCAATGATTTTTGATGAGTCATAACAATGAGTAGGCTGTCCCGTTTCATAAGATAAATAGTTTGAAATATCAGTAAAAAAATTTATTTTTTTTACTCCTAGGTCTACAAAATAATCTTCAAGAAACTCTTTATAGTTTTTGGGCAGTTTGTCTATATCTATCTTCAAGAAGGAAATATTTTTGCATGAATCTTCAGCGAGGTTACGAAATTCAAATGGTAAAATTGGTATTTCTTCTCTATAAATATCTACATTAAAAGATACATCATAGAATACATTTAAGTCTCTAAGTAAACCATTTATAGAAAGACAGTCTCCTCTATTAGGTGTAAACTCAAAATCAAAAACATCATTACATATTTCATGTTCATGCCCTAATTGGAAAAGCCTATCAGATAAATCATCAATATGAGGCTTTTTGTTAATATATTTTACGAGGTATTTATAAGGTACTTTCATTTAAACTGATTTAAGAAATCTAAGTTAGATTTATAAAAATCTCTAATATCATTTACGCCAAATTTAAGCATAGCTATTCTTTCAATACCTAATCCGAAAGCAAATCCTGAATATTTGTCAGAATCTATTTTACAATTTTCAAGGACAATTGGATTTACAACTCCACATCCAAGAATCTCAAGCCACTTTTCATCTTTTGATAAAATATCAACTTCTGCAGATGGCTCAGTAAATGGAAAATATGAGGGCCTAAACCTTAATTTTACAGAATCTCCAAATAAAGCTTTAATAACTTTGTATATCAGATCCTTTAAATTCGCAAAGTTTACATCTTGATCTACATAAATACCCTCTATTTGGTGAAACATTGGAAGATGAGTAGCATCATCATCTTTTCGATAAACCTTACCTCCTGAAATGAAGGCAAAGGGTGGATTTTTTTCTAACATCCCTCTTATTTGGACAGGCGAAGTGTGCGTTCTTAAAACGCCAGATTTATTGTTGATATAGAATGTATCGTGCATTTGTCTTGCAGGATGAGATTTTTTGATATTTAACATATCGAAATTAAATTCTTCAGTTTCAATCTCTGGACCGTTAACAATTTCAAATCCATGGGATACTAAAAGATTCATTATTGAATCCTTCACTTGATTTATAGGATGATATGATCCTATATCTTTAATTAAATCTGGAGAAAAGATATCTTTTGAATCTGGCATTAGACTAGCTACTAGCTAGTAGCAGTTTCAATAATCTTCTTAAAAGTTGAATTGTCAGTGATAGCTAGATCAGAAAGTGTTTTTCTGTTGAGTTTAATATTTTTTTGTGAGAGAGAGCTTATTAGTTTTGAATATGGCACCCCTAATTCTCTGCACCCAGCATTAATTCGTGAAATCCAAAGCGATCTAAAAGATCTTTTTTTGTTTTTTCTATCTCTAAAAGCATACTGTAGAGATTTAATGTTAGATTGTTTTGCTGTTTTATATAATCTGCTTCTTGCTCCATAGTGACCCTTAGTGGCACTGAGAACTTTCTTATGTCTAGCTTTAGCAGTAACTGATTTTGTAACTCTTGGCATGATAATTACCTATTTATTAGCCTTGAGGCCATTTTTAAGACTGTACCAGTCATTTTATTGAGGCCTCTGTTGTGTCTTTTTCTTTTAGTAGATTGCTTTGTTAGTATATGGTTTCTATTTGCACTTCTGCTTTTCAAAGAGGAGCCTGTTTTTTTAAAACGTTTAGCAGCCCCAGAATGTGTTTTAAGTTTGTAGCCCATAATAATTATTTTTTTAATGGGGACATAACCATTAACAATTGCCTTCCTTCAAGAGATGGCTCTTGGTCAACTTGAGCAATGTCATCAAGCTCATCCTTAAGTTTTTGTAACAATTCGAGTCCCATATTACTGTTTAAAATTTCTCTACCTCTAAATCGGACCGTTATTTTAGTCTTATCTCCAGCATTAATAAAGCTTTTAATTTTTTTTAACTTTATATTATAGTCACCAATATCAGTAGATGGTCTAAATTTAATTTCTTTAACTGTATTTTTCTTAGATTTTGATTTTGAATTTGACGAGCTCTTTTTCTTTCCAAAAAGAAATTTACCATAATCTAATAACTTGCATACTACTGGTTCAGAGTCAGGAGGAGAGACTTGAACAAGATCGATCGCTAATTTTTTAGCAGCATCTAAAGCCTTATCAATGGAGTAAAGACCAAGCTTCTCCCCATCCACACCTATAAGCATGACTTCATCCGCTTGAATCTTGTCATTCAAGGGTGTTTTTTGTTTCTTAGAGAGAGCTATTTGAATACCTACTTAGAAAAATTAATAAATAATGTCATTACTTTGGAGAAAAAGAAGAAAATCTGTTGTAACAAGTCATTTGATGCGAATTTTAAAGCAATTAATATAATTTTCAAATAATTTTTTATTTACTATGGTTGTAAAAAGCTTTTTTCCCAATTATTTTTTTTAAGTTCATATACTTCCCTTTTGTTCTGTCTGTTGTCATCTCCTTTCCAAAACTCAAAATAAAATGGATTAAAAGAGTATCCACCCCAATAATCTGGACGAGAATCAAAGAAATTTTTAGATGTAACTACCTCATCAAATTTATTTTTTACGTCATCTGGTGAGTTAATTTTTTTTGATTGGTTTGAAATTACTGCAATGATATTTTTTTCGTTTGATCTATTATTGAAATGCATATCTGAAATTAACTGAGAAGATTTATAAATATTTGCCTTGATTCTTGTTTGAATATTAATAGTGTTCCAATAAAAAAGAGCTGTGATTTGGTCATGACTCTCAAATGATTTGGCTTTTGGTGACAGATAATTTGAGAAAAAAATCCATTCGTCATCAATGATGTACTTTAAATTTACAAATCTAGACTGGACTTCATCAATTTTTTTATCGAAAGAACTTATTGAAACTGCTTCAATATTTGGTTGATTTTTTTTAATAGCTTCTTTGTAAAAACTTAAAAATTTTTTATACGGAGTAGCACTATTTAAATTTTTAAAAGTAATCATTCTGTATAAAAAACTTTTTTATTTGAGTTATCCTCAATAAATTCATATGTTAATGTTCTATCCAAAGCTTCCTTTAGCTTGAATGGTGGTTTAAATGATGAGGACTCAACTCTTGAAGTAAATGAGGAATCACTTACAAATTTTTTTACTCTAATGGAACTGATTGGTAAAGACTTACTAAATAAGAACGATACAAAGTCAAACAAATATCCACCTATGAGACCAAAAAATAATGGAATTCTGAGGCCAATGCTAGAACTTCTGAATAACTTCTTTTTTGCATGTAGGACTAATTCATTCATTGTAAAATCAGGCTTATCAACGTAATTATAAATACTTAAATTATTATTTTGTTTGAGAGCATATATTATGAACTCTGCTACATTATCTACATATGCCATAGATTTTTTATTTGTTCCTTTTCCAATCATGATGAATTTTTTTTTATAAATTTGATTTAAGAGATTATATACATTCCCTCTGTTACCTTCCCCAAAAATAACTGTCGGTCTTATTATTGTAAGGACTCTATTTTTAGGATCATCTTTTTGCCATTTTTTGTATATTAACTCAGCTTCATACTTTGTTCTTCCGTAGTGATTAAAAAAGTTTGGTTTGCCACTTTCGTCTGTATTTAAATCAGCATTACCGTATATAGCAACACTACTTATAAATACTATTTTTTTAATTTGATATTTTTCAGCTATAGAACAAATATTTAATGCTCCGCCTACATTAACATCGTCATACTTTGATATCGGCTTAATATCATCTCTGTGGACTGCAGCTAAATTAATTATAGTTGTAGAATTTTTTAATCTCTCAAGCGAATCTATTGATTCCACATCTATCTTTTTAATTGTCTCTTCTTTATCATTAATATCATACAAGTTAAAATTAAAATCGTTCTTTTTTAATATTTCAGATAATTTTGTTCCTAAAAAGCCAGCTCCACCTATTACGCTTATCTCTTCTTTCATCATGACATCCTAGAGAATTGTTTAAGTTTATATTTTATCTTTTTGAACCAAAATGAGATACCTGGTTTGAAACCATTATTTTTTAAAGAATTAAAGATTTCTATATTTCCTAAAATAACATTCTTGATATTTTTTGTTGTCTCACCACCAAATCTCATTTTGATCTTTGGGCCTGGCATATAGATAGTTTTAATTTTTTCTTTTTCAATGAATCTCAACATCAAATCATAGTCAGCAGCAAATTTGAGTTCTTTATTAAACACACCAAACTTTTTGAAAATTTCTTTTTTTACATAAAATGTTGGATGAGGAGGTACCCATCCAGATAAAAAAGAATTTTTTTTATAATCTTCGCTTTTCCAAGATCTTTTATATTGGGAGTCATTTTCATTCACTACGAAGACTAGATCACCATACACAGCATCGATTTTGTTATTTCTGAAGCAATTCACAATGTCCTCTATAACATTATCATTAAAAAACCAATCATCAGAATTGAGGAAACCAATAACATCACCAGATGAGTTCTCAATTCCTTTATTCATAGCATCGTAAATACCATCATCATTCTCTACAATAACTTTTGAAACATGAGGAAAATTATTGACTATCTCAATAGTATTATCTGTAGAATTTCCATCAATAATTATGTGTTCAATTGAATTCCAGGTTTGAGATTTTACAGAGTTAAGTGTTGTATAAATGGTATTCCCACTGTTATATGTTACTGTGATGATAGATACTTTCATGAAACCTAAATATTTTAAAAGTTTTAGGAAGATTCTTCGAAATATCTTAATCGTTCAATATCATCCTCTTCCGTCTTATCACCATATTGAATTTCAACGATATGACATGGCTCTTTATTCGGATTGATAATTTGATGCCATGCCTCTTTCTTTATGAAAAGTGAGTCTTCTAAATTTAGAGAAATTTCTTTGTAATCATCTGCAGCACCTTCGCTATAGTTAACAATACATGCTCCTTTACTAACAAACCATATCTCGCTTCTATGAAAGTGTCTTTGAAAACTCAAGCCCTTTCCAGGATAAACTATAAGTTCTTTTACTTTTACATTTGTATCGCCAGTATCAGTAAATAAGTTATAGAATTCTCCCCATATTCTCTTTTCACCATCATACTGAAAATTTTTAAGGATCCAACTTGATGAATTCTTTTTATCCGAACCTCCAACGCCAAATTCAAAATTGATACCCTCTACATTCATCTCAGGTATATTTTCTTTATTTCTATCACCACCATTACAAAATATTATTTCATCTTTAGGGTGGAGTTTTTTTACTTTTTCAAGTCCATTAATACAGCTTCCAATTTCGTCATCAACAAAATCATAAACATCATCGATCATAGTAAGGTTTTCAAGAATACATTTTCTTTCTTCAAAAGGCATGAAGTATTTATCTTTCTTGTTTGCAAGCCATTCATCACTATTTAAAAGGACAACTAACTTGTCACCAATAGACTTAGCTGACTTGAGGTATGAGATATGGCCAGAATGAATAGGATCAAAACCGCCACTAACTACAATTATTTTCATACTTTAATTCTCATTATATATGTCTCTACAAAATATTTTTGTATTTGATTTTGATAGTTCGGAATCATATCTGTTTGTAATAATTAAATCACAATCCTCATTAAATTTTTTAAAGTCATTATATAACTCATATTCGGGAAATAAATCATTATTATCTATAAGTGGTTCATATATTCTTATTTTTATTCCTTTCTTATGAAGCCCATCAGCAACTTTCAAAATAGAGGATTCTTTAAAATTTTCAGACCCTTTTTTCATTACAAGTCTATAGAGGCCTACATAGGAAGGATTCAAGTCAATGATGCTTTGAATCAAAAAATCTTTTCTTTTTAAATTTGATTCTACTGTTGCAGAAATAATTGATTGAGGAACGGTATCAAATGATGATAAAAGTTGTTTAGTATCTTTTGGTAAGCAATATCCACCATATCCAAAAGATGGATTGTTATACTCCATGCCTATTCTCTTATCCATGCAGACACCATCAATTATGTTTCTTGTACTCAAATCTTTAGAAATAGCGAAAGAATCAAGCTCATTAAAAAATGACACTCTCATAGCTAAATAGCTATTAGAGAATAATTTTATTGACTCAGATTCACATGAGCTAACGATTAAAACTTTTGTATCTTCTTCATTTGATAAAGACTTAAGAACATTTGCAAAGGAGACTGCAGATTCATGACAATTATTGTGTCCCACAATTATTCGTGAAGGATGCTGGTTATCATATAATGCTTTTCCTTCTCTCAAAAACTCTGGTGAATGAAGAATATTCAAATTAGTAAATTTATTTTGAAGATCAATAGTATATCCAATTGGAACAGTCGACTTAATAACAATATTTGCTGATTCTGTGTTTTTAGATATGTTAGAGATGATTTTAGTGATGGTATCGGTAATAAATGATTTTTTTTCAATATCATAGTCAGTTGGTGTTGCTATTATAATGTAATCTAGCTCATCAAATGTTTCTGGTAACTCCTCAGCTGCGTTCAAGTTCAAGTCATTTGTATTAATATAATTTGAAAGATCTTCATCAGGAATTGGTGCAACATTTTTTTTAATCAAATCAATTTTTGATTTATCTATATCATAACAATAAACAATATTTTCCTTGCTTAAAAGATAGGCCAAGGAGGCTCCAACATATCCCATGCCAAAAACAAATATTTTATTCTTTTTAATCATTATTTTTTATTTCTCGGATGAGTTGAACCAATCAATTGTTCTATTTAATCCTTCTTTTAAAGATGTTTTAGCATTCCAGCCATATGAATTTATTTTTGATACATCAAGTAATTTTTGTGGAGTTCCATCTGGCATGTTTGAATTGAAAAAAAGCTTACCATCGTATCCAGCGACATCACATATTAATTCAGCAAGTTCTTTAATTGTTATATCAATCCCTGTTCCAATATTCACATGAGAATTATCAATTTTTCTTTTATCAATGTTCATATAAAAAATACATGCATCTGCAAGATCATCTGAAAAAAGGAATTCCCTCTTTGGTTTGCCAGTCCCCCACACTTCCACAACATCACTTTTTTCTTTTTTAGCAGTTAATATTTTTTTTATCAATGCTGGTATGACATGTGAGTTTTCTAGATGAAAATTATCATTAATACCATATAAATTTGTAGGCATTACTGATCTGTAATCAGTTGAGAATTGTCTATTAAATGATTCACAAGTAATTAATCCTGCTATCTTTGCAATTGCATATGGTTTATTTGTATTTTCAAGTGGGCCAGACAATAAATATTCTTCTTTTATTGGTTGAATACAATCTCTTGGGTATATACAAGAAGATCCTAAAAAAAGAAGTTTTTCTACGTTTGTAGAATGTGAGCTTTCAATAATATTATTTTGTATACTCAAATTTTCAAGAATAAAATTCACAGGATATGTATTATTTGCATGAATACCACCAACTCTTGCAGCACATAGATAAACTTCATCGAACTTATTTGTAATAAAAAAATTAAGAACAGCTTCTTTGTCTAGAAGATTGAGATTCTCTTTTGACTCTGTATATATCTCTATATCTTCTTCTTGCTCTAATCTTCTTTTGATTGCAGAGCCAACTAAGCCCTTATGTCCAGCTATAAAAATTTTTTTTTTAGAATTCATTTTTAATATCGCTATCCATCATTTCCTCAACAAGCTCATCAATAGAAATTTCTGGTATCCAACCTAACTTTTCTTTAGCTTTGGAGGGATCCCCAAGCAATGATTGAACTTCAGAAGGTCTAAAATATTGCTTATCAACTCTAATAATTTCGTCGCCTTCCTTTATAAAATTACTGGTTGAATTATTCTTTGAAACTATTCCAACTTCATCAACTCCTTCTCCTTTGAAATCAATTTCAATTCCAATATGATGACAGCATTTTTTTACAAAATCTCTTACAGAAATTTGCTGTCCAGTAGCAATTACATAGTCCTCGGGATGATCCTGTTGTAACATTAACCACTGCATCTTTACATAGTCTTTGGCATGTCCCCAATCTCTAAGAGAATCAAGATTTCCTAAATAAAGCTGTTTCTGCTTTCCATGAAAAATTCTAGATAAAGCAATAGTTATTTTTCTTGTAACAAATGTCTCGCCTCTTCGAGAAGATTCATGATTAAACAAAATTCCGTTGCAACCAAAAATACCATAACTCTCCCTATAATTCTTTGTAATCCAAAAGGCGTATAACTTTGCAACTGCATATGGAGATTGTGGATTAAATGGAGTTTTTTCTGATTGAGGAGATTCTAATACATCACCATATAATTCTGAAGTTGAAGCCTGATAAAATTTTGTTTTGTCTTCCATTGATAAAAATCTAATAGCATCTAGAATTCTTAAGGTTCCAAGTGCATCTACATTTGCAGTGTATTCGGGAGCTTCAAATGATACTGCTACATGAGATTGAGCACCTAAATTATATATTTCATCAGGTTTAATTTCAGAAATTAATCTCACAAGAGATAAAGAATCAGTTAAATCACCGTAATGAAGGATAAAGTTTCTATCCTCAACATAGTTTTCTTCAAATATGTGATCAATTCTTTGTGTGTTTATGATGGATGATCTTCTTTTGATTCCATGAACTTTGTAACCTTTTGATAGTAAAAATTCAGCAAGATAAGAACCATCTTGGCCAGTTATACCTGTTATTAAGGCAATTTTTTGAGAGTCTTTCATACTAATATTGTATTTAAATAATCCTTATACTCTGACTTTGGTAAATTTTCTATAATGTCCTCAAGTTGACTATTAGAAATAAAGCCTTTTCTTAGGGCAATTTCTTCGATACAGCCAATTTTGATACCTTGGATATTTTCAACAGTTCTTATAAAAGTCGATGCCTCAAGCAGACTTGATGGATTTCCGCAGTCAAACCAGGCATAACCCCTCCCAAATTCAATTAATTTAAGCATATCTTTTGATATAAGTATATTATTCAAATCAGTTATTTCTAATTCATTTCTTGCTGAAGGAGCGAGTTCATCTACATACTTAAGTGATTTGTTTGGATAATAATATAATCCAGTTACTGCAATATTTGATTTAGGATTGCTTGGCTTTTCCTCTATTATAAATTTGTTATTTTCATTGGATATTATCCCGAAACTCTTAGGATTACTTACATAGGTACCAAATACGTATGCAGACTCTCCATCATCATTAATTTTATTAAAGTAGTCTTGCATGCCAGAACCATAAAAAATGTTATCACCCAAGATTAGATAAACATTACTGTCACCAATAAACTTTTTACCAATTTTTAAAGCCTCTGCTATTCCGTTCGCTTCTTCTTGAGTCTCATAACTAATTAAGATGCCTAATTTTGAACCATCCCCAAATAGCTTTTTATAGATTGGCAAGTACTCATTACTTGAAATAATCAAAATATCTTTAACTCCAGCCAACATTAGTGTGGATAATGAATAATAAATCATAGGTTTGTTGTATACAGGTAATAGCTGTTTTGAATTTACTATATTAGATGGATAAAGCCTTGTACCTTTTCCACCCGCCAAAACTATTCCTTTATTTTTCATTTTTTAATTCTATCAAACCATTTTGTGTTTTCTAAATACCACTCAATGGTATGTCTAATTCCGTCATCAAAACTTACAATTGGGCTCCAGCCTATCTCCTCGGATGTTAGATGAGAATTAATTGCATATCTGTAGTCATGTCCTTTTCTGTCATCTACAAATTCTCTTTTGTATTTCTTTTTAATAGAAAAATCATTAAACATG
>MDTA01065320.1_pt1 | contig 15559 bp, 13 predicted proteins | sample 811151 | NCBI WGS metagenome assembly MDTA01 (sample SAMN05326648, study PRJNA326480) | marine metagenome | isolation source: seawater | place: Indian Ocean: South | collected 2010 | reverse complement strand
CCACGATATTACTGGCCAACAATCGTTAAACTGCCAATATAAAGTACCCATACAATACGGCATATTTCTTCTATGGGATTCAACTGCTGATTTTATTGCTTGTGCCTGCATGACCTGACTCAGCAATATTAATGATTCAAAATTGTCATTTGTATTATAATACTCTTCTATATACTTCATAAGATTTTTTGTACCTAGAGACGCCTTCTGATGTGCATTCATCACATCGGAGTCTAAGCGACGATCTTTCTCATTAGTGAAGCTTTCAATTGTTGCCAAATCAGGAAAAGACTGCATACCATACTCTGACATAAATCTTCCAACATTATTCTCAAACTCACCAAAACCATCGCCACCATGCCATACGCCCCAATAGTGATTATCTCCACTACCATATATTTGATCTTCATTAGGAGATTTTGTGCTGTGACCCGGAGAAGTTGGCCAATATAGTCGTTCTGGATCAACCTCCTTGCATAGATGAGGAAGCAGATTATGATATAATTTATTATAATCTTCCCAAACAGATTTGGGCAGTGTCTCTTTCCAACCCCAGCTTAACCATCCGGATGCAATTTCATTATTACCACACCATAAAAAAATACAAGCATAACCTTTTAATCGTTGTAGTTGATATCTTACCTCTTTTTCAATTGAGGTCAATATTTCATTATCTGCTGGATACATTGAACAAGCAAACATAAAATCTTGCCAAACCATGATTCCCATTTCATCACATAATTCATAAAAATATTTTGACTCATATATACCTCCACCCCAGACACGTAATGTATTCATATTGGCATCTATAGCGTTTTGTAATAATATCTTATATTTTTTTCGATTAACACGAGTTGTAAAAAAATCAGCAGGTATCCAATTTGCTCCCTTTGCATATATATGTTTTCCATTCACACTAATAGAAAAAGACTCACCATTTTCATCGGGTGTTCTTATAATTGTAACATCCCTAATACCATATTGTTTTTGAGAATGATATTTACATGATTCGCTTGAGATAGAAATATCAAAACGATGTAAAGTTTGATCACCATGCCCATGAGGCCACCATAGATCTGGAAAATCTATATTAAATGGTAGTTTAATGCTGTTTAGACCGTCTTCTAATGTTAATGAAGTGTTAACACTTTGACCTGTTCGTGATTCCGTAATCACTATTTCCACATGCTCAACTATATCTACTATGAACTTTATTTCCACAATCAACTCTGCTCTTTCATCATTAACATTGTTGCTTTTAATAATAACATCATCAATTAGCCAATTATCCCATCCAACTATCTCCACTCTTTTCCATATACCAGATGTAACCATACATGGTCCCCAATCCCATCCATATTGATAAGCAGCTTTCCTAGTAAACGGGCTTGTGCCTCCTGCGCGATCATTATCCGCAGGAAGGATATGGCTAAGAGAATCCATCTTGTCTTTCACTTCATTTAAAGGAGAACGAAAATGAACTATTAGCTCGTTTTTCCCTGGAAGAAGAATATCTTTTACTTTAGTTTCAAAGGAGTGAAACATATTGTCCGAACTTATAATTATTTTCTCATTTAAATAAATATCTGCATATGTATCTAGTCCATAAAAGCAGAGCTGGATATTATTTTTTAAGAAGAGATTTTTTTCTGGAATAAAATAAACCCTATATATCCAATCCTTATTAGATATCCACTGTAACTCAAATTCATTTTTCCCAAAAAAAGGATCAGAAATGATATTATGTTTCAGAAGGTCTAAATGAATGCTCCCTGGGACATTAGCTCTTAGCCATTTTTTACCTTTTGCATTGAATTCCCAACCAGCATCTAATGCTTGATAAATTATTTCTTTCACCTCTTAATCTAAATGAAAAAATAAAAAGCCCCTAGGTCTTAGGGGCTTATATGCTCCGGAGGAGGGACTCGAACCCCCGACAAAGTGGTTAACAGCCACCTGCTCTACCAACTGAGCTACTCCGGAAAAGTCTATAAAAAAGCTGGGGAATTTATAGTCAATTAGATCTCCTCTCAAAGCTACATTTCTTTTTCACCAAATAATTTATGATTCTGATCAAATAGACCACTCTGCTGTTGTTCAACTGTGATCATAACTATACCATCTCGGTCATGAGGCTCACCATAGACAGTATGAATTGATTTCAAACCTCCAAGCCATTTTCTATTATCACAAAGATAAACAAGGTCACCTACCTCTGCTTTCATCTTCAGCATATCATTTTTTGAAAATCTAACATAATTGCCATCAATATCTGAAAGTTCCCAATCGACAGTTACTAATTCTCCTTTAGTATCATTTACCTTCCCACCTTTAAAATTTGTCTTCAATTTTGCAACATCATACACAGTTAATCCATCCACTTTATCTTTTGAAGGGGGGGTAGTCAATAGGCTCACAATGACCCCAACACTTGCACAAACAAAAATATTATATAATGCACCAATGTAAGAATATCCTTTACCAGGACGAAGTTCAATCCCATGAGAGAATGGAGATATAAGTTCATGATTAAATTGACCAAGAATCATTAGCAAAGCACCAACTGTGAATGTTGCAATAACTGCTGGCGTAGTAAATCTTTTCCAAAAAATACCTAAAAAAACAGCTACAACTAACGGTGGAGTAAATGTAGAGTGAAACCAGCCATGTGCCTCATATATTGATTCAAACGAATTAAAGAATGGAACCAATAGAACACCAATTATTTTGATACCAATGGACGCATAGCGCGCTACCTCTAATTGTTTTTTTTCTGATTGTTTCTTCTTTACTAATGGCCTATAAATATCATTTACAACGATAGCAGATGAGGCATTGACCAAAGTGTCAGCCGTTGACATAAGAGCAGCGCAAAGAGCAGCAATAATAAAACCAAATACACCAGGACTCGCTACAACATTAGTTACTGCAACAAATACATCATTAGGCTCTAGGCCTGCAGGTAGAACTCCTGGCATTCCATTCGCAATTGCTCTTCCAATCCATCCTGCATTTGACACTACAATCGCTGATATAGGAAGTACTAGAAGGACATTAAACGCTGCAGCTTTTCTCCCTTCATTAACATTTTTTGCTGCCATAAAACGCATAATCAAACCCTGATTTAAAAAGAGGAAACCTATAGAGCCTGCTATTCCATCCTGCCAAAATATTCCAACAAAATTAAAATTAGGAGGATGATTAAAATGCGCTAACGGCAACTTTTGTTCCGGGGTTAGGTTATTCCAAAAGGAGGACAGCCCAATCGAAAAATGACCACCTCCAAGGTATTGCAAACCAAGTACAAAAAGGAGAAGGCCTGCAAACAATAATATAAGACCCTGGAACAAATCTGTAAAAATAACAGAGGTCTGCCCACCAAAGTGCATGTATATAGTAGTAGCTATAGCAATGATAATAACTGTCGCCATAAGTGGAATATCATAAATCCGATAAAGAGCAGTTGCCAGGGTAAGAAGCTGGATAGCGACATAACCAATCATATATAAAAGTGTCATTGTTGTGGCTAAATATCTTGCAGTTTTATTGAACCTTCTTTCAAAATATTCTGGGATTGATTGAACTCTCGTGTAGTATATTATTGGTAACCAGCCAAACATAAAAAGGGGCATGAAAAACCAATCATTCATATAAGTCATGGTTGATGAAAAGCCATATTGGTATGCTTTAGTAGAATATTTCACAAAACTATGTGACCCTATTCCTGTCGCAACTATAGAAATGGTAATTAGCCACCATGAAAATCTTCTACCACCAAAAAAATAATCTGAGGTATTTCTACTATATTTTCCGAAATATGCGCCAAATCCCATAACCAATAAGAAATATATTAGTATTACGATTCGATCAATGCCTGTTCCTGCAGATATTTCCATATTAGCCTTGAAGTGCCATTAAAATAAAAGTTGCATGTATACCAACATAATAAAAAAATCCAAACAGAAGGATAACAAACCATTTGTGGTGCCTAGGGTCATTTAGATCAAGTGCATTAGTTTTAACGACCAGAAAAATCCCAACAAGAAAAGCGAAACCGCCTACCCCGTATAAGTAAATAAATGGTAACCAAGTTCTTACAAAATCAAGCATTGATGTTCCCAAATTTTGAATCAAAATGAGGTTTGAGGGTGGTCCATGTTTCAACTAATCCCTCGATAACAACTTTTGTATTGCCAACTACAGGCATAAAATTAGTATCTCCAACCCATCTGGGTACAATATGATAATGAATATGCTCCTCTATTCCAGCACCACCCGCTTTCCCAAGGTTGGCACCAAAATTAAAACCTTCAGCATTCATTGCAATGCGAAGAATATTCATTGTTCCATTTGCAAACGTCATTATCTCATTATTACAAACGTCTGAGATTTCATTTGTATCTGAAGTGTGCTTATATGGTGAAATCATAATATGTCCGTTTGAATAAGGATAAAGATTCATTAAAATATACGATTGATCACCCCTATGTAGAACTAAACTATTCTCATCATCATTTGAGTCTGCTTTTTGACAAAATATGCATCCATCTTCTTCCTTAGGAGTTCGAATATATTCTATTCGCCATGGGGCCCAAAGTTTACTCATCCTCAGTTTTTTTTCTTTCTTTTATAACCTTTTGTTCAAATTCTTTCGGCATTTTTTCATAGTGACTAAACGATTCTGTATGAATACCTCTACCTCCTGTTAATGATCGAACTGTTGTTGCGTAATGATATAGCTCTGCTTGGGGAACTTGTGCTTTTATTATTTGAAAACTACCATCTGCATCCATACCCATTATTTTTCCACGTTTACCAGATATATCACCCATAATATCGCCCATAAACTCCTCTGGTATCTTTACCTCAATATCCATAATTGGTTCCAATAAACAAGGTTGTGCACCAAGAAATGCTTCTCTAAATGCATGCTTACCAGCAGTTTGAAAAGCGATGTCCTTTGAATCTACTGGATGCATCTTACCATCATAAAAATCTACTTTTATATCTACCACTTTGCAACCAGCAATAATCCCTTCAAGGCAAGCGGTATTTACTCCCTTCTCTACTGAAGGTACAAATACTCTATCAACATTTTGTCCAACTAGTGATTGTGTGAACTCAATACCTTCACCTCTTTTTCTTGGCTCAATTCTCATCCAAACCTCAGCAAATTGACCTGCACCACCTGACTGCTTTTTATGTCTATATTTAGACTGACCTTTCCCCATTATTGTTTCCCTATATGGGACTTTTGTCTCTTCAAGATCTATGCCAATACCAAATTTTCTTTTTAATCTTTCTGTTGAAACTGTTAAATGAAGTTCTCCTTGGCCAGAAATAATGGTCTGGCTTACCTCTGAATCCACCCTATAAACAAAAGTAGGGTCTTCTTCATGGAGTGTTGCAAGACCAATAGCCAATTTTTCTTCATCGCCTTTAGCAGTTGGTCTAATTGCCGCATGAATATTTGGGCTTGGTAATTCTAACTTTGGTAGAATCACATGATTACCTGAACAAAGTGTATTCCCAGTATGAGTATCTTTCAATTTAACAACCCCACCAATATCGCCAGCAGATAATTGGTCTACTTGGGTCCTAGTCTTGCCATTAAGCAAAAACATTTGGCCAAATCTCTCGTTAGTGTTTCTGTTTGTATTATGATAATCTTTACCTGTCTTAACCATACCCGAATAAACCCTAAAAAGAGATAACTCGCCTACATGTGACTCAGACATCGTTTTAAAAATTTGTAAAACTGAATCTGAACCATCCAAAGAGATTTCTATATCATTGCCTTTTTCATCATTTGCCATAATTGTTTTTCTATCATCAGGAGATGACCCATATTTTGCTATGAAATCACAAACACGAGCTACTCCAATATTAGAAGTAGAGGATGTGCAAAATATTGGGATGAAAGTCTGGTCTTGGATTGCTGTATGTATTCCATTCCTCATTTCTTCCTCTGTTAGACTACCTTTATCAAAAAACTTTTCCAAAAGAGTATCATCTGATTCTGCAACATACTCTATTAGCTCCTCGTGGAGCTTTTTAACTTTTTCTTGTAATTCATCAGGTAATTCATTTTCAGTCATTTTACCTGATTTATCATTCTGATATGAGATTAACTCTGTTCTTAGAACATCAATGTTCTGATTATAGCCCACTCCTTCATTAACTGGTAATTGCATTGGGAATACATTATTTCCAAATCTCTTACGTGCTTGAGAAAGAATATTCTCAAAATTAGTATGCTCTCTGTCTAAGCCATTTACTACTAGCATTTTGGGGATACCTAATTTGGTTGCATGATTCCACATTGTTTCGGTACAAACCTCCACTCCATTTACTGCATGAATAGTAATAATGGCCATATCAACAACAGCTAAAGATCCAAGCGCCTCTCCAATAAAATCAGAATATCCAGGAGTATCAATAATATTAAATTTTTTATCCATCCATTCCATATGCAGGGGAGTACTATGAATTGATATTTGTCGTGCTTTCTCTCCTGGGTGGTAATCAGATATCGTTGATCCATCTTCAATTGTACCTAAACGATTTATTTCTCCACCAAGCTTAAGCATTGCTTCAGCTAAGCAAGTTTTACCAGATGCTCCATGACCAACAATGGCGAAGTTCCTTATATCGGATGATGAAAATTGTTTCATAATATATCCTTATTAAATCATGTATTTATAGCTTCAAGGGTGCTGATTGTAAACACTAAGAAAAGTAAAATCAAGAAAATTAAAAATCTAACGTTCTATGGTCCTCTATATATGCTCTAACTGCAGGAATAATATATACTTTATCTAAGTCAAATTCTAAAAAACTTGTTGCCATTGTTCTCAGGCGTTGTTCTATAGGCTTCATTTTATTAACTACTAATACGGTTTTATTATTCACTTTACATGTGCCACCAGAAAAATCACCTCTTCCTTTTAGAATCTTTAATCCTAAGCGACTCGCAAGATTTTCAAATTCTATATATAATTTTTCATTCTTCATTATATTAAATCAGCTTTGCCATTTGTTTTTAAATATTCCACTAACAATCGCACCTCTTCAACTTTTTCCTTTGATACAACAAGGGTCGCATCTTCCGTATTTACAACAACAAGATCATCAACCCCAACCAATGCTGTAAACTTCGTATTATCAAATATAAGATTATTGCTACCATCAATTACTTTTCCATCACCTTTTATAATATTCCCGTTTTTGGTTGAACTCAAAACACTATCAAGAGCTTTCCAAGACCCAATATCGTTCCATTTAAAATCACCAGAAACAACATATATATTTTTTGCTTTTTCCAAAAGACCATAGTCAATCGACTCTGGTTCAATAAACTCCCATAAGTCGTCAAATGATTCACCTGCTGATAATTTATGTGCAATCTTTCCTATGTTTTCATTTAGCTCGGGAAGATGTTTTTTCAATCCCTGCATAAATGTCTCCACTTTCCAAAAAAACATTCCTGCATTCCATAGAAAATCACCACTTGCAATAAATCTTTCAGCTAGTTTTTTGTGAGGTTTTTCTGCAAAAGCTTTGACATGATAAGCATCAATATATTTCTCATCTATCTTATCATCATACTGTATATAACCATATGCAGTTGAGGGATAACTTGGTTTTATGCCTATTGTGACCAAATGTTCTCCTTTCTTAGCAAGACTATCAGCGGTATTAATTGCTTTTTCAAATTTTTTATGTCCAACAATTAAATGGTCTGCGGGGAAAATACCCATAATATCATCAGGATTATCTAAAGCAAAATATGCCCCCATCATGCCTATAGCCGGTGCAGTATTTTTACCAGATGGCTCTACAATTACTAAGTCTGGATTAATGCCATCAATATCATTAATAATTTGAGCATATAAGTCCTTTCTTGTTATTATATATATGTGCGTAATCCTTTTTATTTTTTTTAGGCGATCAACAGTCATTTGCAGGATGGATTTTTCTCCCACTATATTTAATAATTGTTTTGGTTTTTTTTCCCTACTATATGGCCAAAAACGACTTCCTGCTCCTCCTGCTAGGATAACACATTTCATACTAATTAAACACCTTTAGCTGTACTTTGTTGATCTCATATTCCCAATTTGTACGAATTTTAATGGTATCGGGAAAATCATAGAACCATTCAGAAGAACGATAAGGGTCAATTTCTCCATATGTATATTGTAGATTTTTATCTATATCGTGAAAAAACATTAGTGAATAATTACCTTCAGGAATATAATTTATTTTAATAATACCCTTAGAATTTACTATTCTTCTTAAAACAGGTGATGATTTTTCCATATTTCTTAATTCTGCCATTAAATATTCAGAGGGTCGTTCTAATGTGCTAATCTCCAATGACCCAAACCCTTGATAATCACTTGTACTAAAACTTATTGATAAGACAGAATCTTTTATTGCTCTACCATATCGGGGAACAATCCCATTCCTAAGAAATTGTAAACTATATGAAGTGTTTGGTTTCCAATTATCTTTTGGAAACAAATTTATAGATAGTGGCGTCTCATAAACGAATTCAGTTGGAACAAAAACTGAATCTTCTAATAGAGATAAAGGGGATTCCTCCTCTATTATCTTTATAGGATTTGAAAATACAATTCTTAGTGATAAAACACTATCAGAACGAATATTATGAATATATCTGGTTCCCGGTTGAGTCACTTTAAGATTTGTAGTATCTTTTGTTGTATCCATTTTAATCCTAATAAACCCTGAATCAATCAAGGCTCTATTCTGCTTATATAGACCTTTGGTATTTATAGAGACATAATCATTTACTGCATTAAATAAAATAAAATTTAATCTTGTATCATCTAGAGGGTCTTGAAAAATATCAAAATCAGATATTGATAAATCATCATTAGTCATATTGAATAATATTGTATCTGTAAACTCTGTTATGCTTCTTGAAAAAATAATACTACCCCAATTTTCCTTGATAAATTCTGCACCAGTCATTTTCACAGAGCCTATATAATCAGGAATTTTAATATTAATGTTATTAAGAGCATTCTGATTTTTGATATCAAGAACAGATGTTGAACTCAAACCATAGACCATTTTATCAGGAATGATGGGGATGCCAGATAAAGCTTTATCAATTGCTACAATTTTATATTTCCCAGGAGAAAGAAATTTGAATTCATAGTATCCTTCATCTGTGACATCTAGAACATAATCAGGCTTTCTATTAAAGAAAATATCAACATCATTATCTTCATGTAATTTCCATAGTTGGACAGAGGAATCTTTAGAATAATATACCTTTCCTGCGATGGAACCTTGGTCTATTTTTTCTCCAGTTGAAAATGCGACTTGAATACCTTGGGAGAGTTTTACATTATGCTCATCACTTAGTGTCCTATTAATTATGATGATATATGTTTGGTCATCTATAAGAGAATCTGGAAAATCAATGTAAATTTTCTTACCTTTGTAAATAAACTCTGGTTCCTTTAATAAATTTGGCAAAATATTGATGCTTTTTTCAATTGTACGTTCTTCGATATATTCTGAAAAATGTAATTCAACTCTCCCACCATTAAAATTCACAGTCCCATTTTCAGGAATACTGAGCAATAATTCTGGCGGTGTTATATCCTTAGGCCCTCCAGGTGGAGCCATTACTGCAGCACAGGATATAATAAATAAAAATGCGAACCTTAACAAAAATTTATTTATAGTATACAATCTTAATATCAACTATTTAATTAATGATAAATTTACAGGAATCTGTTTATTAAATGTTATTTCACTTTCAAATATATTTAAGGTTATACACCAGACTTTAACCCCTGCACTGTAGGCATTAAATAGAGCTTCTGAAAATTTAGGGTCTCTATCCCACATAGGCTGAAATGACACTGCATCTGACCTCTGGCATACAAATAAAATACCTGCCCGTCCACCATCCGATACTAAATCCATCAGTGCCTTAGCATGATCCGCACCCCTTTTTGTCACTGCATCAGGAAATTTTGCAATCCCATTTTTAACATAGGTAACAGATTTTATTTCTAGATAGAAGGGTTTGTTTTTTCTATCAGCTAATAAAAAATCAAAACGATGATTTTTTACCTTGACCTCAGGCTTCATTAACCTGTATGCATGAAACATTTTAAGGTCTTTATTGATTAATGATTCCTTGATAAAATAATTTGGTAATGTTGATACCAAAGAAATTAACTGTCCTGATATTCTTACCATGACAGTCGTATATGAAGTTTTTCGATTGACATTATTTGTTGGCCTAACCAAAAGTTCTACACCAGGCACAAGAAGTTCTCTAAGCCTACCAGGGTCTGGTAAGTGACTTTTGAATATTTCCCCATTAATCTTTACGTGGGTTACAAAACGATTGGGTCTTTCAATAAAAGTTGCACGTATCAAAGGTCCATCAATTTTCATAAGCTTATTTTTGATTGTTAACCATAATCCGTTATTAAATAATTCTTTGTAAATTTGCCGGTACTATAACTTAAATACTATGCCCCTTGTACCGCCATATATTAAAGAATTACAGAACTATAAGCCTGGGAAACCTATAAGTGAGGCTAAACGTGATTTAGGAATTAATGATATAATTAAACTTGCATCAAATGAAAATCCGCAGGGTCCATCCCCAAAAGCCATAGAAGCAATGCATAACTCCATGCATAACCTTCATCGATACCCAGATTCATTAGGTTTTGATTTACGAAATAAAATAGCTAAAAAATTTAGTGTAAAAATAGATAATGTCATTCTTGGCGCAGGGTCTGAAGGTATAATGTCTACTATAATGCGTACTTTTTTACTTAATGATGATGAATTGCTTAGTGCAAAAAATTCATTTATAGGTTTCCGGGTTTTAGCAATGGCATCTGGAAGAAAAATAAATTGGGTGCCAATGCAAAACTATCATTATGATCTTGAAAAGATGGCCTTAGAAATTTCAGATTATACAAAAATAATTTATATAGCTAATCCTGATAATCCTATGGGAACATATATTACAAAAAAAGAATTTGAAGATTTTTACCCATATGTACCAGACAGAACACTAATTATTTTAGATGAAGCATATTTTGAATATGCAATAGGGCAAGCTAATTATCCTGATTCAATGAATTATAGATATGATAATATTATAACACTGCGAAGTTTCTCAAAAGCATATGGTTTAGGCGGTGTGAGAATTGGCTACGGTTTAGCGCATGAGGATTTAATTCAAAATTTATTAAAAGTGAAAGTTCCTTTCGAACCGTCACTCTTAGCACAAGTAGCTGGAATCGCCGCCCTTGATGATACAAAATTTTTATCTAAAACAATTGAATTAAATCAAAAAGGGAGGAAGTTACTAACAACAGAATTTGAGAGATTAGGCATTGAGTATATCCCATCAGCTGCAAATTTTATAACTACTATTTGGAAATCAGAAAGTATAGCCTCTAATTTATCTTTAGCATTATTAAAAAAAGGTATCATTGTCAGACAACTTACTTCATTTGGATGGCCTAACTGCATACGCATTTCTATTGGACTTACTAAAGAAAATAAACGATTAATACAGGCCATAGAGGAATTATTGTGAAAACCCTACCTTATACTATAAAAGGATTTGATTATTGTGAATTGTATGTAAGTAATGCAAAGCAGACAGCTTATTTTTATAATAACACAATGGGTTTTCAAACAATCGCTTATCGTGGACTTGAAACAGGCAGCAGGGATATGGTAAGCTATGTTCTTAACCAAGGACACATCAACCTTATAATCACTTCACCACTTATAAAAAATACAGATATAGGAGCACATATTGACATCCACGGAGATGGTGTGAAGGATGTCGCATTTACAGTAGATGATGCAGAAATAGCATGGAAGACATCTATTGAAAGAGGAGCGCAGAGTACTATGGAACCGCAATCCATAAAAGACAGTAATGGGCACGCAAAAATATCTGCAATTCAGACTTTTGGAGATACAATACATACATTTGTTGAAAGAAAAAATTATCATGGGCCTTTTCTTCCGGGATTTAGAAAACATCAAGTAAGTGCAAACATAAAATATATGGGGCTTATGCATATAGATCATATTGTTGGAAATCAAGCTGATGGGAAAATGCAACAAGTATGTGATTATTATGAAAGAATTTTTAATTGGCACAGATTTTGGACTGTAGATGATAAAGATATCAACACTCAGTATTCAGCATTACGATCTATCGTTATGGCAAATGATAATGAAAAAATAAAAATGCCAATAAATGAACCTGCAGATGGAATAAAAAAATCCCAAATCCAAGAATTTATTGACTATTATGGGGATGCTGGTATACAACATTTAGCGCTATCTACAAAGAATATTATCCATACTGTAAAATTAATGCGCAATAATGGTGTTGAATTTTTACCGACACCTGATTCTTATTATGAGACACTAGCCAATCGAGTAGGTATTATAGAAGAAGATATAGAGCAATTAAAAAAATTTGGTATTCTTGTTGATAATGATGAAAATGGTTATATGCTTCAGATTTTCACAAAACCACTTCAAGACAGACCAACGCTTTTTTTTGAAATTATTCAAAGAAAAGGATCTAATAGTTTTGGTAAAGGTAATTTCAAAGCACTATTCAAATCCATAGAACAAGAGCAAGAGAAAAGAGGTAATTTATAAATGAAATTCGTGACATATAGAAACAGAAAAGATGAAAAACCCAGATTTGGTTTCAAAAAAAATCAATATATTTATGATATAGAACTTTGCGGAAAATGGCTGTATAAGCAGAATAAAAACTCTGATTTTTTAGATATTCCAAACTCTTTAAAAAATGCACTACAAAATTGGGAGCTAAACTTTGATAGCATAAAGAATCTTGATAGATGTTTGCCGCACCAAGATATTTTACATTGCAATGTATCTGGGCAAGCTATCGCTACCTTAGAATCAGAATTAAATCTTATGGCTCCTATACCCAATCCGCAATCCTTTAGAGATTTCTATGCATTTGAGCAACATGTTCGTTCAGCAAGAAAACTTCGTGGATTAAAAATGCATCCTGACTGGTTTAAAATACCTATCTTTTATTTTTCAAATGCTGTTGCTATATATGGCCATGGTTCCAATATAAAATATCCAAAAGGAACAAATGAGTTAGATTTTGAATTAGAGTTTGCAATAATCATAGCAAATGGTGGAACAAATATCAAAGCTAAGGATGCAAAAAAATATATTGCAGGATATACTATATGTAATGATTGGTCTGCCAGAGATCTTCAGAGGGAAGAAATGGCAATGAGCCTAGGCCCTGCTAAGGGAAAGGATTTTGCAACTAGCTTTGGTCCATATATGGTCACTCCTGATGAGCTTTCAAATGCTTGGGATACAGAAGGGAAATTACATCTTCGAATGACATGCCATGTAAATGATAAATTAATATCAGATGGCAACACCAACGATCTTTACCACCCCTTTGAAAAAATGATAGAACGGTCTTCCATGAACACTAAACTTCTTCCTGGTGACTATCTAGGATCTGGTACTGTTGGAACCGGATGTATTCTTGAATTAAGACCCGAAAACACTGGTGGCTGGATAAAGAAAGGTGATATTGTAAAGCTAGAAGTAGAACGACTCGGTGTTTTAGAAAATAAGATTGTATAATCAGCAATGCCTTTTTATCAAAAACGAGGTGAGATACCAAATAAGCGTCATATCCAATTTAGAAATGATGAAAATAGATTATACTGGGAAGAACTTGTTAGTAGAGGTGGATTTAGTAATATCTATTCAAATGTATATCATAAAAATCCACCTACATGTATTCAAGCAATAGGAGAAGTTGAGAATCACAATCTAGATTATATTAAGAATGAACATAGACATATGCACATTTTAACAGCCAAACTAGAAACAAAGGGAGATGCTATAAACTCAAGGATACCATTGTTTTTTAATAATGATATTATTATTTCAAAAGCACATGTTGATAATTCAATGAACTCACTATATAGAAATGGATTTGCAGATGAAGTTTTATTCATTCATGATGGAGAAGGTAATTTCCAATCTAACTTTGGTTATATTGCATTACATCCTGGAGATTATCTTGTAATCCCTAGAGGAGTTATATGGAAAATAAGTGTAAAAAGTAAAATGAAGATGCTTGTGATAGAATCAGAAGCTCCTATTGAAACTCCTGAACGATATCGTAATAAATTTGGACAATTACTTGAACAATCACCTTTTGCTGAGCGCGATATAGCTACACCAAAATTTCTCGATCCTGTAAAAGATGAGTCAATTAATGTTAAGGTAAAACTTCGTCATGGTATTCAAAAATATACCTATCGCCATCACCCTTTTGATATTGTGGGATGGGATGGATACTATTTCCCATATGTATTTAATATCAATGATTTTATGCCTATCACAGGAAAAATACATCAACCCCCGCCAGTGCATCAGACCTTTCAAAGCAAAGGTTTTGTTATTTGTTCTTTCGTACCTAGATTATTTGACTATCATCCTCAGTCTATACCTGCTCCCTATGCACATAGCAATGTTGACTCTGATGAAATCATCTATTATGCAGAAGGTGAATTTATGAGTCGTAAAGGGATTGAAAGAGAATCAATAACGTACCATCCAATGGGATTACCCCATGGTCCACATCCAGGTAAAATCGAGGAATCTATTGATGCTAAAGAAACCAAAGAGTTAGCGGTTATGATTGATACCTTCAAAAAACTCAATGTTGCAAAATCGGTTATGAATATTGAAGATGATGATTATACATATTCTTGGATCTCAAAATGATTCTTGACCCAGAAAAACTTTCCTTCCCAGAGGTCCACAAACTAATGATTGGATCTATAGTTCCTCGCCCTATTGCATTTGTTTCTACGATAGCCAAAGAGGGAGGCAATAATGTCGCACCATTTTCATACTTTAATGGAGTCTGCTCAAACCCTCCAACTATTATGTTTGCTCCTGCAAGAAGAGGTTGGGATGGCAAAGAAAAAGACACATTAATAAATATAAAAAATACCAATGAATTTGTAGTTAATATGGTTTCTGAGAATTTTGCGGATAAAATGGTATTATGTTCCACTGATTATGATTCTAATATAGATGAATTTGAAATTGCTGGCCTTACACCAGAACCATCCAATAAAATTTCACCACCAAGAGTAAAAGAATCAAAAATCAGTTTTGAATGTGAATTGAACCAGATAGTTGAAATTGGTGATGGCTCGCCAGGTAGTGGATTTATTGTAATTGGCACTATAGTTTTATTTCATATTGACGATAGTATCTACAACAATGGTCACATTATTATAGATAAACTTAATCCACTTGGAAGACTTGCAGGAAATTGGTACTCAAGGATAAGTGATAAACTAGAGATTATTAGAAGAATAAAACCAAAATAAATAAATTATAATCTATGGACTAATCTCCTTGGATTTTTATTTCAATAAGCTCTTCATTAATCACATTTATTGTCCTTGTAATATTACTTACTTGG
>MDTA01021601.1_pt1 | contig 15559 bp, 8 predicted proteins | sample 811151 | NCBI WGS metagenome assembly MDTA01 (sample SAMN05326648, study PRJNA326480) | marine metagenome | isolation source: seawater | place: Indian Ocean: South | collected 2010 | reverse complement strand
TGAGACTCCTGAGGGACCAAACATTGGTCTGATTTCTTCACTTTGTGTATACGCAAAGGTTAACCGTTTAGGTTTCATTGAAACACCATATAGAAAGGTGGAAGAAGGTAAGGCAGCTACTAACTCAGATGATGTGATATACTTATCTGCTGAAGATGAGGCTCAGTCTATTATCGCTCAAGCAAACGCTTCTATTGATGCTGAGGGGAACTTTACAGATAGTTTAGTTAAGTCTAGACTTCAAGGTGACTTCCCACTTGCAAATCCTAAGGACCTGCAATACATGGACGTAGCGCCTAACCAAATTGCTTCTATTGCAGCATCACTTATTCCATTCCTTGAACACGACGATGCAAACCGTGCGCTTATGGGATCTAACATGATGCGTCAGGCAGTTCCACTTATGATTCCGGACTCTCCGATTGTAGGAACTGGTCTTGAGGGTGCAGTTGCAAGAGATTCTAGAATCTTAATGCGTGCTGAATCTGATGGTGTTGTTGAATACGTTGATTCAGATGTTATCCACATTCGTCATAAGATGAGTGAAATGGATAAGCTTGTTTCATTCGATGACGACTTGAAAGTTTACAACCTTATTAAGTTTGCTAGAACAAACCAAGGTACTTGTATGAACCTTCGTCCTATGGTGATGAAGGGAGATAAAGTTACTCAAGGGCAAATCCTTGTAGAAGGATACAGTACTCAGAAAGGTGAACTAGCTCTAGGACAAAATATGAAAGTGGCATTCATGCCATGGCAGGGTTATAATTTTGAGGATGCGATTGTAATCTCTGAAAGAGTTGTAAGAGAGGACGTGTTTACATCGCTTCATGTTGATGAGTACACTCTTGAAGTAAGAGATACTAAGCGTGGAATTGAAGAGTTAACAAATGATATCCCTAACGTAAGTGAGGATGCAACAGCTAACCTTGATGAAAACGGTCTTATTAGAATCGGTGCGAATGTAAAAGGTGGAGATATCCTAATTGGTAAGATTACTCCTAAAGGAGAATCTGATCCTAGCCCAGAAGAAAAGCTACTTAGAGCAATCTTTGGAGATAAGGCTGGTGATGTAAAGGACGCGTCACTTAAGATGCCACCATCTTCTCAAGGTGTTGTAATTGATAAGAAGCTATTTAGTAGAGCAGTTAAAGATCGTAAGGCTAAAGCTGCAGATAAGGCAATTATCGAGACTATTGATATAGATTTTGACAAGGAAGCAGCTGAGCTTAAGAAGGCACTAGTTGATAAGCTAATGAAGCTTGTTGCTGGTAAGGTGAGTCAAGGAGTTTTCAACTACTATAAAGAAGAGCAGGTGAAGAAGGGAGTTAAGTTCACTCAGAAGATTCTTTTGAGCCTTGATTACCTAATCATTAATTCTGAATCTTGGGTACGCGATGCCGGATTAAGTGATCTTGTAAATAGAGTAATTCACAATTACACTATGAAGTACAATGATCTTCTTGGTTCATACCGTCGTAAGAAATTTCAAGTTACAGTAGGTGATGAGCTTCCAAACGGCATCGTTAAGCTTGCTAAAGTATACGTTGCTAAAAAACGTAAGCTTAAAGTAGGAGATAAGATGGCTGGACGTCACGGTAACAAGGGTATTGTTGCTCGTATTGTTCGTCAGGAGGATATGCCATTCCTTGAGGATGGAACTCCAGTAGATATTGTTCTTAACCCACTAGGTGTACCTTCTCGAATGAACCTTGGACAGATTTACGAAACTGTACTAGGTTGGGCAGGTCAGAAGCTAGGTATGAAGTTCGCTACTCCTATTTTCGACGGTGCTTCACTTGATGAGATTACCGCTTTAACTACTGAAGCAGGTGTTCCTGAGTGCGGAGTATCTTACCTATACGATGGTGGAACTGGTGAGAGATTTGATCAACCAGCTACAGTTGGTGTGATTTACATGATCAAGCTAAGCCACATGGTTGATGATAAGATGCACGCGCGTTCTATTGGACCATACTCATTGATTACACAGCAGCCTCTTGGAGGAAAGGCACAGTTTGGTGGTCAGAGATTTGGTGAGATGGAGGTTTGGGCACTAGAGGCATTCGGTGCAGCAAATATTCTTCAAGAGATCTTGACTGTTAAGTCTGACGATGTAGTTGGACGTGCTAAAGCTTACGAAGCAATCGTTAAGGGTGACATTATGCCAAAGCCAGGAATTCCTGAGTCTTTTAATGTATTAATGCACGAGCTTAAAGGTCTTGGACTAAGCGTTTCATTAGATTGATTAACCGTAGATATAACTGAAAATGTTCCAACAAAAGAACCCCCAGCAACAATCGAGTGATTTCTCGACAATTACTATTTCGTTATCGTCTCCGGAGACAATTCTTGAGGACTCTCATGGTGAGGTGCTTAAGCCAGAAACGATTAACTACAGAACATACAAGCCTGAGCGCGATGGTTTGTTCTGTGAGAGAATATTTGGTCCTGTAAAGGATTTTGAATGTCACTGTGGTAAGTATAAGCGTATCCGTTATAAGGGTATCGTTTGTGACCGTTGTGGTGTTGAGGTAACTGAAAAGAAAGTACGTCGTGAGCGTATGGGTCACATTTCTTTAGTTGTGCCAGTAGCTCACATTTGGTATTTCAAGAGTCTTCCTAACAAAATTGGTTACTTACTAGGACTTCCGTCAAAGAAGCTAGATCAAATTATTTACTATGAGCGTTATGCCGTTATCAACCCTGGTAACGCAAAAAATGCAGAAGGTGAGCCTTTACAAGTAAATGACTTTCTAACAGAAGATGAGTACTTTGATGTGCTTGATACTCTTCCAAAGGAGAATCAATATTTAGATGATAAGGATCCAAACAAATTTGTTGCAAAGATGGGTGCTGAAGCAGTACACGATCTTTTAGCAAATCTTGATCTTGAGTCACTTTCTTACGAATTACGTAATAAAGCAGATACTGAAACTTCTCAGCAACGTAAGAGTGAAGCACTTAAGCGTCTTCAAGTTGTAGAGAATATGCGTGATTCACAGCAACGTATTGAGAATCGTCCAGAGTGGATGATTGTTAAGGTTGTTCCTGTAATTCCACCAGAGCTTCGTCCACTTGTTCCACTTGATGGAGGACGATTTGCTACATCTGACCTTAACGACCTATACCGTAGAGTTATCATTCGTAACAACCGTCTTAAGAGACTAGTTGAGATTAAGGCGCCAGAGGTGATCCTTAGAAACGAGAAGCGTATGCTTCAAGAAGCGGTAGATAGCTTATTTGATAACAGCCGTAAATCAAGTGCGGTAAAGACAGAGTCTAACAGACCTCTTAAATCTTTAAGTGATAGTTTAAAGGGTAAACAGGGTCGTTTTCGTCAGAACCTTCTTGGTAAGCGTGTTGATTATTCAGCACGTTCTGTCATAGTTGTAGGACCAACTCTTAAGATGCATGAATGTGGTATGCCAAAGCATATGGCAGCTGAGCTATATAAGCCATTCATCATCAGAAAGATGTTAGAGCGTGGTATCGTTAAAACAGTAAAGTCAGCAAAGAAGATTATTGATGCTAAAGATCCTGTGGTTTGGGATATACTTGAAAATGTAATGAAGGGGCATCCGGTTCTATTAAACCGTGCACCAACTTTACACCGTCTTGGTATTCAAGCATTCCAGCCAAAGCTTATCGAGGGTAAAGCGATTCAGCTACACCCGCTAGCTTGTACAGCCTTCAACGCCGATTTCGATGGTGACCAAATGGCTGTTCACCTTCCATTAGGACACGCAGCTGTATTAGAGGCTCAGCTTCTAATGTTAGCTTCACATAATATTCTTAACCCTGCTAATGGCGCACCTATTACTGTACCATCTCAGGATATGGTATTAGGTCTTTACTATATTACCAAGGAGCGTATTAGCTCTAAGGAACTTGTAGTGAAGGGTGAGGGAACAGTTTGTTACTCTCCTGAGGAAGTTAGTATTGCTCACCAGGAGGGAAGACTTGATCTTCACGCTGCAATTAAGATGCGCTTCGTTGATGTCAATGGAAATGCTTCATTAATTGACACTACTTGTGGTAGAGTATTATTTAACAAGTACGTACCAAAGGAGGTAGGATACATCAATGAGCTTCTTACTAAGAAGTCTCTAAGAGACATTATTGCTAGAGTACTTGAGGTCGTAGGTGTTGCCAGAACTTCACAGTTTTTAGATGACATTAAGCACCTTGGATTTACAATGGCATTTAAGGGAGGACTATCGTTCAACCTTAACGATGTAATTATCCCACCTGAAAAGGAAAAGCTTGTAAATAAGGCAACTTCTGAAGTTGCTGAAGTGATGGACAACTATAATATGGGTCTTATCACTAACAATGAGCGTTACAACCAGATTATTGATATTTGGACTCATACTAATTCTCGTCTTACAAACATCCTTATGGATAGACTTGAGACAGATAAGCAAGGATTCAACTCTATTTACATGATGATGCACTCTGGTGCTCGTGGATCTAAAGAGCAGATTCGTCAGTTATCTGGTATGCGTGGTCTTATGGCTAAGCCTCAAAAGTCTTCTGCTACTGGTGGTCAAGACATTATTGAAAATCCAATTCTTTCAAATTTTAAGGAGGGACTTTCTATTCTTGAATATTTCATTTCAACTCACGGTGCACGTAAAGGTCTCGCCGATACAGCACTTAAGACTGCAGATGCAGGTTACCTAACTCGTCGTCTAGTTGATGTTGCACAAGATGTAATCGTTAAGATTGAGGATTGTGGTACACTTAGAGGAGTAGTTGTCACTCCACTTACTAAAAACGATGAAATCGTTGAGGGAATTGGATCTAGAATTGATGGTCGTGTTCCTGCAATCGATGTTGTTGATCCTAAGTCAGGTGACATCCTTGCTGCTGAAGGTGAAGAGATTACTCCAGAAATTGCTAGGAAAATCGAAGAAGCTGGTGTTGATGAAGTTGAAGTGCGTTCAGTACTTACTTGTGAAGCGCCAAGTGGAATTTGTGCAAAGTGTTACGGTCGTAATCTAGCCACTTCAAGAATGGTACAGAAAGGTGAAGCTGTGGGTGTAATTGCTGCTCAGTCTATTGGTGAGCCAGGGACTCAACTTACTTTACGTACTTTCCACGTTGGTGGTACAGCATCTAAGATTTCAGACGAAAACGAGTTTAAGACTAAGTTCGATGGTGTTGCGGAAATTGAAGATTTAAGAACAGTTGAGCGTAAGAATGCTGAAGGTGACACTGAGACTGTAATTGTTTCTCGTTCTTCAGAATTCAAGGTTTTAGACCCTAAGACTGGAGTTGCTTTCTCTACTACAATTTTACCATACGGTTCGATTCTATTCGTAAACTCAGGTGATAAGATTAAGAAGAATACATCTATTTGTAAATGGGATCCTTATAACAGCGCGATTATTTCTGAAGCTGTTGGTAAGATCAAGTTTGAGCATATTGATGAAGGTCTTACATACAGAGAAGAGCTTGACGAACAAACTGGTTTCCGTGAGATCGTAATTACTGAAACTAAAGACAAGAAGAAGAACCCTGCTATTCTTATCCTTGATAAGAAGGGAGAAATTCTTAAGTCATACTCTCTACCTGTAGGAGCTCACATATCTGTTAAAGAGGGTGATGTGTCTTCTTTAGGTCAGATTCTTTGTAAGATTCCTCGTATTGCTGGTAAGTCTGGTGATATTACAGGTGGTCTTCCTCGTGTTACTGAGCTGTTTGAAGCACGTAACCCATCTAACCCTGCAGTTGTATCTCAGGTTGATGGTATTGTTTCATACGGTAAGATTAAGCGTGGTAACAGAGAGGTAGTCGTTGAATCAAGAGTTGGAGATAAATATAAGTACATGGTTCCACTTTCTAAGCATATACTTGTACAGGATAATGACTTTGTTAGAGCTGGAATGCCATTATCTGATGGAGCAATTACTCCTAAGGATATTCTTGACATCAAAGGTCCAACAGCTGTTCAAGAGTACATCGTAAACGAGATTCAAGATGTATACCGTCTTCAGGGTGTAAAGATTAATGACAAGCATTTTGAGGTAATCGTTCGTCAAATGATGAAGAAGGTTGTAATTGAGGATTCTGGTGATACACGTTTCTTAGAGAAACAGAACGTTGAGAAATCTGACTTCCTTGCTGAAAACAATAGAGTTTTTGGAATGGTAGTAATTCAAAATGCTGGTGGATCTGAGGAGCTTAAGGAAGGACAAATGATTTCTGCTCGTCGCTTACGTGATGAGAATGGGTCTCTAAAACGTCGTGACCTTGAGCCAGCTGAAGCTAGAGATGCTATACCAGCAACATCTAGACCTCTGCTACAAGGTATCACAAGAGCTTCTCTTCAGACTCGTTCATTCGTTTCTGCAGCATCTTTCCAAGAGACAACAAAAGTATTGAACGAAGCTGCTGTTAGCGGTAAACGTGATGAACTTCTAGGTCTTAAGGAAAATGTAATCGTTGGTCACTTGATTCCAGCTGGAACAGGTACTAGAGATTTCCAAGATTTAGTTGTAGGTTCACAAGTTGAGTTTGATAACGCTCTTGAAGCTGCAGCTAATTCTGAGACTGAAGCACAAGTTGTAACTGAAGCATAAGTTGTAGCTGAGGAGACTTCTACAGACAATTAAAAGATTTATTTATTTTAAAAAAGGGCTTTCGATTGGAAGCCCTTTTTTTAATGCTTAAAAAAATCACTTTTTTTCTGAGTGTTGATCAATTGCACGTGCTGCAGCAAGAGCTGGATCCTCAGTGTTCTCTTTATCTTCTGGTTTTATGCCGCAATAACCAAAGAGACATTTTTCTTTGATGATTCTATCTACAAAATCAGGAACTAGTTTTTCCCAATTTCCTTCACCTGATTTTATCATTCTGAATGCATCAGTAGAGAAAATACTCAACACTTTTTCATCGTAGTCTTCTATGTCGACAATCTTTTTATTAAAGATGAGGTAGTTGTAGAGTGGTTGAAGTCTAGGGTGAATAGGAGTAGTGTCAGTTGTCCAAAGAGTTTTAGACTCTTCATCTTTCCATGGGTATAAGAGGATTTTTAAATCACGTGAGAATAAAATTCCAAACGCTTCTAAAATCCCTCCATTAAGGTCTCTATAATATCTCTCATTGAAGATTTCAGTGAGAGTAGCTGCTCCCATGATCACACCCATTCTTTTATTTGTGTGTCTAGAGAAGAATTCGATGAGTTTAAAGTATTTCTGGTAACTAGAGATGAGAACGGTTTGGCCTATAGAGCAAAGAATATCAGCTCTGTCTAAAAAATCTTGTTCATCGATATCTCCTTCACCCTTAAGGTTGTTCAATGTTATCTCGAAAAGTACTTGAATGTTGTCAGGGTCAACTTTAGGCTCCTCGCGGAACTTTTTCAGACCCTTAGCTATCATATCAATGTTAACCTTAGTAACAGGGCGAAAGCTTCCTCTGATTGCAAGAATATTTTTCTTGTATAGTATGTCAGCTGCTTGTCTGTTTACTCCGTCTGGTGTGAAGATTACAGCTTCAGTCATACCCAGCTTAACAAGTTGAAGTGACAAGATTCTGTTGTCTACACCTTCAAATGCAGGGCCGTTCATTTGGATCATGTCGATTTCCAAATGATCGCTCTCAATATTGTCGTAAAGAGATTTTAAAAGAACCTTAGGCTCGCTATGGAAGAAGAAGCATCCGTAGAGGAGGTTTACTCCAAGCTGACCAGTAGTCATTTGTTGCCGTAGAGCGTCAGATTCGTGAAGTCTTGCGTGAAGGAAAACCTCAGAAGGGGCTGCGTCAGATGAGGTTTGAAATTTTACACCAAACCAACCATGGCCTTGGCTAGTCTTATGAAAGTTGATTGTAGCAACGGTGTTAGCAAAAACAAAAAACTGCTTAGACGGATGCTTGTCGCGCTTGATTCTATCTTCTACAAGATTGTACTCGTGCTTGAGCATTTTCTCAACACGACTCTGGCAAACGTATCTACCTTTTTCTTCAGTTCCATAGAGAGCGTCCGAGAAATCTTTATCGTATGCACTAATTGCTTTAGCGATAGTTCCTGACGCACCTCCAGCTCGGAAAAAATGACGCACCACCTCTTGTCCGGCCCCAATTTCAGCAAAAGTTCCATAGAGGTCTGGATTCAGATTAATTCTGAGTGCTTTCTGCTTTGCAGATAATATGACGCGTTCTGAGTCCACGTAGTAGCAAAGGTAAGATACCTTTGTGGGGTGAAGAACAAAAAAATACACGAATTAGGGGTAGAATATATGAGGGTGACCTTGTTAGGAACAGGTACATCTCAAGGAGTCCCTGTAATTGGTTGTGAATGTGAAGTTTGTTCGTCAGTTGACGCAAGGGACTCAAGGCTTAGAACTTCTGCAAAAATCGAAATAGGTTCAACAACGGTTGTGATTGATACAGGTCCGGATTTTAGGCAGCAAATGCTAGTAAATAAGGTTAAGAGTCTGGATGCTATTGTGTTTACACATGAGCACAAGGATCATTTAGCAGGATTAGATGATATAAGAGCTTATAACTATTTCCAAAATCAATCCATGGATATCTACGCAAACAAGGACGTAGAAAAGGCTTTGCTGAGAAACTATCACTATGCTTTTGATCCATCGGAAACTAGCGGAGTCCCTAAAATGAGAATTCTTAATATTAATAGAGATCCATTTGAATTAGGAGGGGTTGAGTGGATTCCATTACCTGTTATGCATGCTGAATTGGAGGTGTTGGGGTTTAGGATTGGAGATTTTGCCTATCTGACTGATGTGAACTACATAAGTGAAGAAACTTTTGATAAACTCAAAGGGTTGAAGGTATTGGTTATAAGTGCTCTAAGGAAATTTTCGCATCACAGTCATTTTGAGTTGAATGAGGTCCTAGAAGTAATAGAAAGGCTAAAAGTGAAAACAGCATACTTGACTCATATGAGTCATTTGATGGGACTTCATTCTGATCTAGAGTCTGAACTGCCCGATGGAGTGTATCCTGGATATGATGGACTGGAAATAATTGGAAAATGAAGGCAGTGTTTTCTAAAATAGGACTTGCGTTAGTTTACCTTGGTAGTCTTGCGCCTTGGTGGGCTATAAGGATTGATGCTTCGATTTTCGCGTTCTGGATGACCTATGTGTTTAGGTATAGAAGAAGGGTTGTTAAGGGAAATTTGAATAGAGTGGGGGCTGAAAACGTTAGTTTATACAAGATTTATAGAAATTTTAGTCTACTAGCTTTAGAGTCGATGAAGCTGTTCACAGTGAGTAAAAGAAGAGCTGTAATGCAAGTTCGTTTTGAGAATTTTGAGTTGATAGAGGAGTTGTATTCAAAAGGTAAAAGTGTTGTTCTAGTTGGAGGACATATGGCAAATTGGGAGATATTTTCAGTTGTATTTCCAAATATTGTCAAGCATAAAACCTACGCTATTTACAAGAGGTTGAACAATAAAGTGTTTGACATAGCTATTAAAAAGTCTCGTAGTAAAACGGGAATGGAAATAGTTGAGATGAATGAGCTTAAGTCACTATTTGAGACTGGACATAATGAGCCCATTCTCTGCTCACTAGTCTTCGATCAAAGACCCAGGGTTGCTAAAAATGCAAGGTGGACTAAATTCTTAGGAGTTGAGACACCTTTTTATTTTGGGATGGAGAAGATTGCACTCAGGCTGAACGCGGCTGTTGTTTACTCAGCTATAACTCGAGACAAATCGGGTAAGTATACCATGAAGTTTCACCTTGTAGAGGAAGAAGTATTTAAAGTAGAAGAAGGAGAAGTGCTTGATAAATGTATTGGAATCCTTGAAGATGAGATAGTAAAAGCTCCTCATGATTGGCTTTGGACACATAGAAGATGGAAACATACAAGGCCCAAAGGAGTGGAGCTTCACGATCGAAAATTCACTAAGTTTAATGGATGGAGTTGATGAGCGATAATATCCCTTTAGCTGAAAGGATGAGGCCAAAAAGTTTGGATTCATACCTAGGCCAAACCCACTTAGTCGGTGTTGATTCCATACTTAAGAGGGCAGCAGAAAATGCGACTCTCCCTTCCATGATACTTTGGGGGCCTCCTGGTGTTGGAAAGACTACACTTGCAAGGATTTTAGCGGATAAAGCAAAGCTTCCGTTCCATCAGCTTTCTGCAATTAATAGCGGTGTCAAGGAGGTAAGAGAGGTCATTGCAAGAGCTAAATCTGGAGGGATGTTCGCTGGCAAGTCTATTTTGTTTATCGACGAGATACACAGATTTTCTAAATCACAGCAGGATAGTTTGCTAGGAGCAGTTGAGCAGGGTGTAGTTGTGCTTATAGGTGCTACGACTGAAAACCCATCTTTTGAAGTTATCCCAGCTCTTAGGTCTAGATGCCAAATCTATGTGCTCAACCATCTCACACACGATGAGATGTTGCAACTCATTGACCAAGCAATTTCAGAGGACGTAGTACTGAAGAAGCGCAAAATTGAAATTGTTGAAGCTGAGGCCTTGATGCGTGCAAGCGGAGGTGACGCTAGGAGATTGTTGAATATTCTTGAAATGGTAGTGGCTTCAGTTCCTAAAGGAAAAGTTGAGGTTACTAACGATAGGGTTCAGGAGATAATCCAAACCACTACAGCAGGCTACGATAAGGGCGGAGAAGCACATTACGATATAATTAGTGCCTTTATTAAAAGCATAAGGGCAAGCGATCCCAATGCCGCTGTGTATTATTTGGCGAGAATGATAGAAGGAGGGGAGGACCCCAAGTTTATAGCAAGGAGGCTATTGATTGCAGCTTCTGAAGATGTTGGAAATGCTAATCCTACAGCCCTTGTTCTCACTACATCTACATTTAATGCTATCGAACGCATTGGAATGCCTGAGGCAAGGATATTGCTTTCGCAGTGTACGGTTTATCTAGCGAGTTCCCCTAAGAGTAATGCCTCGTACATGGCAATCAACCAAGCTCAGCAATTAGTAAGGGAAACAGGTGATCTGCAGGTTCCTCATCATTTGAGGAACGCACCAACTCAGCTCATGAGCCAACTCGGCTACGGAGACGGCTACCAGTACGACCACGACTCAAGTGGCGGTTTCAGCTCTCAAGAATGCATGCCTGAATCATTAAGCGGAAATACGCTTTACACCCCGGGTAACAACCCCAGAGAAAAGTCAATGCGCGAATATCTTAAAGCTGTTTGGAATAATAAATACGGTTACTAAATTGCCTACTCGACTAGCTCTCCGTTGTCATAATTCTCCTTACTGAGAATTTTACCGTCCTCCCTGTATTTGTATCGAGGGCCGTCAAGCTTTCCATTAACATATTCGCCCTCTTCCTTGATTTGGGTACCAACTAGAACTTGTCTTTGAAGCTGCTCACCAGTTTCCTCATCGATAAAGGGCTCAATCACATATTCACCCAAATCATACCAAATCCTATATGGCCCCTCCAACAGCTTATCCCTGTATGTGTACTCACTCATAGAGCGTCCGTCAGGAAAAGTCTCCTCGAAGACACCATTGATAAGAATATCCTTCACCTTAGTGCCCATTGAGTATTTAATTATCTTCTCAATTTCGCCTGTATCGTGGTAAGTCTTCCATGATCCATCCTCACTTCCATTGCTGTATACACCAGAAATTCTTACGTTTCCATTTGGGTGATAGCTAGAAAATTCACCGTGTAATTCTCCTGAAGCATAGGTTATTACCTCGCTAATCTTCCCGCTTTCGTAGTAAGACGTCCATTTACCGTCCTTTTTGCCCATGTTAAATGTCCCTTCTTCAACTAATTTGCCCTTGTAGTCTTTTACCCAATACTCGCCGTTCATTACGCCATCTACGTATGATTCAGATCTTCTTTGCAAAGAAGTTTCGTCGTAGTAGCCCCAGCTTCCAGTCTTTATGGGTTCCTCTCCAACAGGCGCAGAATTGTAATGCCCCGAGGCTTGGACTGAGCCATTGGGTCTGTAGTGGATAGATGCAATCGTCTTGCCCTTATGCTCCACTGATGACATCAATTTCCCAGTGTCATAGAAGTAAAGGAATTTGCCAACAGGCTTTCCCGCTTCAAATTCTCCTTTGTAGTAGAGACTTCCTGAAGGCCAAACCCTAATCCACAATCCGTCCTTTTCCCCATTAGAATCAACTAAATTGTATTCAACCCCAGCATCGCCTGACGGCATAGAACCTCTTGCTGTTGGTAGGTTACCAGGTTGAGCAATAGCTAGGTTTAGGGTGGTTAAAACTGCAAAAAGACTTAGAGTAGAAAAAGCGGCTTTCATGTATTCTTAGTTTGTATACGAAAATAGGCACTCATTTGTTTCAGCAACCGTCCTTATGCCTGTATTTTTGCACTCCCTAATCCCAATTTCTTAAAATGAAAGTTACTGTTGTAGGTGCTGGAAACGTAGGCGCCACTTGTGCAAATGTTCTTGCAACCCGTGAGGTTGTGAACGAAGTAGTTCTACTGGATATTAAAGATGGTTTTGCTGAAGGTAAAGCACTTGATATCTGGGAGACTTCTCCAATTAACCTGTATGATACTAGAACTGTAGGTTCTACTAACGATTACTCAAAGACTGCTGATTCAGATGTAGTTGTAATTACTTCCGGTCTTCCACGCAAGCCTGGTATGAGCCGTGATGATCTTATAGCGACTAACGCAGGTATCGTAAAGTCTGTTACGACTCAAATTATGGAGCATAGCCCTAACGCTATCCTTGTAATTGTTTCTAACCCACTTGACGTAATGACTTACTGTGCATACCTAAACGCTAATGTTGATTCTAAGCGTGTAATCGGTATGGCAGGTATTCTTGACACAGCTCGTTACCGTTCATTCCTTGCAGAGGCACTAAATGTTAGCCCTAAGGATATCCAAGCTGTTCTTATGGGCGGCCACGGTGATACGATGGTTCCACTTCCACGTTACACTACTGTAGGCGGGATCCCTGTAACTGAGCTTATCGATTCTGAGACTCTTAACTCTATCGTAGAGCGTACTAAGAAGGGTGGAGGAGAGATCGTTAACCTACTTGGCACATCTGCATGGTATGCTCCTGGAGCTGCTGCAGCCCAAATGGTTGAAGCTATCGTTAAGGATCAGCGTCGTGTATTCCCAGCATGTGTATGGATGACTGGTGAGTACGGCATCTCTAATATGTACTTAGGAGTTCCAGTAATTCTTGGTAAGAACGGAGTAGAGAAGGTTATCGAACTTGATTTAAACGATGGAGAGCGCGAACTTCTTTCTCAAAGCGAAAAGGCTGTAAGAGAAGTGAAAGCTGTTCTAGACGGAATGAATTCTTAAGTTAGTTATCTAACTTCATCCATAGAGCGGGAGGTCCTTGAGGGCTTCCCGTTTTTGTTTGGACTACAAGATAAATACCGCTTGCAAATCCCTCTGTGTTAATCACCTTGTCAGAAGTGCTTAAAATCTTAATTCCAGTAGTCGTGTAAATCTCAACTTTAGAATCCTCTAGAGAAGAAGACCAATTTAAAATAGACCCTCCAGGATTAGGATAAATATTAAAGCTAATAGGCTCCGGTTGAAGGTTGTCAACCACATCAATTGTCACAGAATCTGAACCCATGTAACAGCGCATTCCACCATTCTGAAGTCCTATCAAACAATCAAGTTTTCCATCATCATTCAGGTCGCTGAAAGTGCTCGCGGTCCTATAGCCTGAAACGTGATTCAGAACGTTTACAGTTTCTTCAGAATACTCGTGATTTAAGTCATCTTCTAATAGCCCAAAGTATTGCACACTACCCACTTCGTTTGAGACAAGTATGTGGGTTCCTAAGCTATCTTGAGTAATTGAAGGAGTGCTGTATCCATTAATACCTAAAGCATTGGTAACGTGAATATTACCCCAAGCATAACCAAATTCATCGCTAGTATACTTACACCACTCTGGAGAGGTTGAAGATCCGCAATTTAAGTAGAGGTTTAGTATGCCATTTTTCTCTCCAATTACCATATCAAGAAGGCCGTCAGAATTGATGTCTACTAGCTGGGGAGTTGCAAATTGTCCCACGTCAATTGTCTCGTCAGTAGCGTCTGAAATAGATAGACTTGTGGCTTCAAATAAGGGCCAATTTCCTTCGCCTTCATTGTTCTCGAAATAGTGTAATAATCCGAGTTCGTCACCTATGATTAAATCGATGTCACCGTCGCCATCAACATCTCCGACAGCAGGAAATGCACTTTCAATTCCATATGTGCTTAAATCAACAGAAGGGGAGTCTGGCAATGTGAAAACAGGATCAGTTTCAGTACCTGTGTTTTTATAGATGTGAAGCTTAGTTGGTGTGCTTCCTAAGCCCTGGTAGTTTTCTTTATTTGTGACTACTAGATCTATAAGAGAGTCTCCATCTACATCCTTAAGCACAGGATATGCTCCTCGTCCCATATCAATCATTCCGTCTTGCATGTATGTAGAGCTTACATAATTCCAGACTGGACCTAGGTCTGTCCCAATATTTCTCATGTAGTGCACACAAGCATCGTCATCTATCTCCAAATAGGTATTGGGGCTAAATAGTAAGTCTCTTGCTCCGTCATCATCTACGTCTATATGATAGCCTGATGGAAATCTTTGGCAATCAAGAGCTTCTATTCCGTTAGTTTCTAATGGAAAATTGAAGTCTGTAAATATTGCACTGTCCTGCCCATCATCTGCGTCCTCAAGAATTACACCTATTATACTAGGGTATGTCACGTCACCTATTAATAAATCAAGTGGTCCGTTATCATCTAATTGTAGGGCTGTCAATGATCCTCCTGCGTGTCTCATATCACTTCTTGGGTCAGCAACATTGTATTCGCAATCGAAATCCTCACCGATATAAAGGTTGTTGTTTTCCATTGCTTCTGCAAGCATGCCGTAGCACCTGTTAGTGCATTCCATTTCTAAACCACAAGCGCTTAATCCTTCGTACTTGTATAGTGTGGCAGAAGTCTCAGTAAAAGTTATAATGTCCAAATCTCCATCTCCATCTAAGTCTTGAATTGCTGGAATATCAAGGCTTAAGCATACAACTGGGAGCATATCTGGCCCCTGTCCAAAATCATATGAAGCATTTAATGGGGTTGCAACTGGCTCAAACTCGGGATTAAGAGGGTTAGTTGTGTTGTTCAGGTATACGTAGATATAGTTCTGATAGCTTGTAAAAATGTCTGGTTTGCCATCACAGTTGAAATCTCGAAGCAAGCACCACTCTGTTATTTCAGGCCAGCCTTCAACCCACTCTGGTCTATAATGCCAACCACCTTCGCTAGTTCTTTCAAAAGCTAGCAGTCTGTGCCCATCTCTATCAAAGCAGAAGAGATCTTCGTCTCCATCAAAGTCCAAATCAATTGGACTCCATTGCGGAGCTGTAAGCCCACCAGTCCAAGGATTTGCAAGAGTGTCTCCGTCAGTAACAACAGGGATAACGCTCATTTTGAAGCCATAATCCCATTGTCCGTAAAAAACAGATAATTGAATAAAGAAAATGCAAAGTGTAGCTAACCCCTTGCACATTATTTCTCGAATTCTGGGTAGTAGATCAAATCATCCATTCCAATAATTGTCCCTAAGTCAGT
>MDTA01042664.1_pt1 | contig 15562 bp, 16 predicted proteins | sample 811151 | NCBI WGS metagenome assembly MDTA01 (sample SAMN05326648, study PRJNA326480) | marine metagenome | isolation source: seawater | place: Indian Ocean: South | collected 2010 | reverse complement strand
CAGAAAAATTGCATCTGATCATAACATAGTTTTTATAAAAAGACCAGAAAATCTCTGTACGGATAAAGCATCTAGCGAATCTGCACTAGCTCATGCCCTAGACCAAATGGAAAGTATTGATAAAAATTATGATTTAGTTGTTTTCTTGCAGTGCACTTCTCCGATTAGGAGAATGAGTGATATTGATGATGCAATTAATAACTTAATATCTTCCAATGCTGATTCATTATTTTCTGGTTTTAAAAATCATAATTTTTATTGGAGAAATCAAAATGGAAATTTTGAGTCTGTAAATTATGATTACAAAAATAGAAAAAGAGAACAAGATTTCAATCCAAATATAAATGAAAATGGTTCCATATATATTTTTAAACCTAACATTTTAAGAAAAGAAAACAATAGGTTAGGTGGAAAAATTGTTTTTCATGAAATGCCTGAATGGGCCTCTTTTCAAATTGACGATATTCTTGATTTTGAAATTGTATCATCAATATTAAAAAATAAAATTTTTGTTAATCAAATTAGTGATTAGATTACATTGATATTAATAAAAAAATAGAGAGTCAAAAATGTCCAAAAATCTTCCATTTATAATTGCAGAAATAGGAATTAATCATAATGGTGATATTGATTTAGCTAAGAAATTAATAGACGTTTCTAAGGAAGCTGGATGCCATGCAGTTAAATTTCAAAAAAGAAATCCGGATGTATGTGTTCCTGAGCACCAAAAGAAAGTCATGAGAGAAACACCATGGGGTCTTATTTCTTATTTAGATTACAAGTATAAAGTTGAGTTTGAAAAGAAAGAATATGATTTTATTGATGAATATTGTAAGAAGATTGATATTGAGTGGTTTGCTTCAGCATGGGATTTAGGTAGCCAAGACTTTCTTAATAATTATGATTGCAAATACAACAAAATAGCATCTGCAATGCTAACAAATATTGATTTACTAAAAAAGGTTGCAAAAGAACAGAAATATACTTTCATATCAACAGGAATGAGTTCTATAGGTGAAATAGAAAAAGCTGTCGATGTTTTTAATGATCTCAATTGTCCTTTTGAATTAATGCACTGTTGCAGTGAGTATCCAACAAATCCAAAAGATGTTAATTTAAATGTGATGCAATCTTTATCTGAAAAATTTAATTGTAAAGTGGGATATAGTGGCCATGAAAAAGGGTTGCAAATTACTTTAGCAGCAGTTGCACTTGGTTGTACATCTGTTGAAAGACATGTTACATTGGATAGAACCATGTTTGGTACAGATCAGTCTGCTTCTATTGAACCAAAAGGATTAAAGTATCTAGTAAGAGATATAAACATAATTTGTGAAGCTTTAGGAGATGGTGAAAAAAAAGTAACGGCAATAGAACAAGAGATGGCCAAAAAAATGAGAGTTTAATATGGTAATATATGTAGATATTGATGAAACTATATGTTTTACACCTGAAAGTAGAGATTATAATTTAGCAGAACCAGATTTAGAAAAAATCAAAGTTATAAACAGGTTATATGATGAAGGTAACAAAATTATTTACTGGACGGCGCGCGGTAGATTAACAAAAATTGATTGGTATAATGTAACCAAAAAACAGCTTAAAAGTTGGGGTGCGAAATATCATGAATTGGATGTTGAAACAAAACCTTTTTATGATTTGTTAATTTGTGATAAAACATTAAAATGTGTAGATGAAATCGATTTTTAAAAACAAAACAATTTTAGTAACTGGCGGAACCGGGTCTTTTGGTAAAACTTTTATCAAAAAAGTATTATCTAAAGGTTCACCAAAGAAAATTATAATTTTTAGTCGTGACGAATTAAAGCAGTATGAAATGCAAGTTGATTCATTTTTTTCAAAGCATTTCAAAAATCTTAGATATTTTCTTGGAGATGTAAGAGATTTTGATAGAGTTAAAACAGCCTTAAGAGATGTTGATATCGTTGTTCATGCAGCAGCCTTAAAACAAGTCCCTGCAGCTGAGTATAATCCCTTCGAAGCTATTAAAACTAATATCCTTGGAGCCCAAAATATAATTCAAGCTTCTTTAGACCTTAATGTTGACAAAGTTATTGCTCTTAGCACTGATAAAGCAGCAGCTCCAATAAATTTATATGGTGCCACAAAATTAGTTTCAGATAAACTCTTTGTCTCAGCAAATCTTTATAAGGGGAATAAAGTAACTAAATTTTCAGTTGTTAGATATGGTAATGTTATGGGGAGTAGAGGTTCTGTGATTCCAGCATTTATAAAAATGAAAGAAAGTGGATTATTAACGATAACAGATGAAAAAATGACAAGATTTAATATCACTTTAGAGCAAGGAGTACATTTTGTTTTTGATTCTTTAGATAGGATGGTAGGTGGAGAAATATTCATCCCTAAAATTCCCTCATACAGAATATTGGATGTTGCAAAAGCCATTGCCCCAAATCATGAAATAAAAATGATAGGAATTAGACCAGGAGAGAAGCTTCATGAAGAGATGATTACTGAAAGCGACTCTTTCAGAACTTTAGAGTTTGGAAATTACTATGTTATTTTACCATCAAACAAGCTGTGGGATGAAGAAAAATATAGAGTTAAGGACAAAAGTGATATCGGCAGTTTCTCAAATGAACCATTCAGTTATAATAGTGAAAATAACTCTGATTTTTTAACCGTTGATGAAATCTCCGAATTAATCAGAAATCATGTCAAGTAAGAAAAAATTCATTCCTTATGGCAGACAGTCAATTGACTCAGATGATATTAATTCTGTCATTGATACTTTAAAATCTGATTTCTTAACGCAAGGTCCAAAAATTGAAGAATTTGAAAATGCAATTTCTAACTATTGTGGAGCTAAGTATTCAGTGGCTGTTTCAAATGCAACTGCAGCACTTCATATTGCAGCCCTTGCTTTATTAAAAAAAGGCGATAAAGTTCTTACTTCTCCAAATTCATTTCTTGCTACCAGTAATGCAATATTATATGCTGACGCTGAACCAATTTTTGTTGATATTAAAAAAGACGGAAATATAGATTTAGATTTATGTGAGGAGATGATAAAAAAAGATTCGAGTATAAAAGCTATATTTGCTATTGCCATGACAGGACTTATGGTTGATCAAAAAAAATTAGATCGATTAAAGAATCAATATGGTATAAAAATTCTAGAAGATTGTGCACATGCTATTGGTGCACAATATGATGACATTAAAGCTGGCTCATGTAGATTTTCTGATTGTACAATATTTTCTTTCCATCCGGTTAAACTAATTACTACTGGTGAAGGCGGAGTAATTACAACTAACTCTTTTTCGTTATATGAAAAACTTAAATTGTTAAGAAGTCATGGAATGTTTAAAGATTCATCAATGTCGCCATGGAAGTATGAAATGAGAGATTTAGGTTTTAATTATAGGTTGACAGATATTCAATGCTCACTTGGCCTATCTCAATTAAAAAAATTAGATTCATTTATCTCTAATAGAAAATCAATTGCAAAAAGATACGATACTCTTTTTTGTGACACATTTGTTAACCCGTTATATTTATATAATGGTAAATCTTCATATCATTTGTATGTTATTCAAGTAGACTTTCAGCATTTGAATATTTCAAAAGAAAAATTATTTAATGTTATGCGAGAGAAGAAAAATATTGGTCTACAGGTACATTATATACCAATAAATAAGCAGCCTTTTTATAAATCTATTGGATATGGTTCTGAAAGTACACCAGAAATGGATAATTATTATCAAAAGTCTTTTTCAATACCAATGTACCCCTTACTTAAACAAAAAGAGCAAGAGTATGTAGTAAAGTCTTTGTTTGAAGTCTTGTCATCATAAAATGAATAACGAAAAAATAATTGCAATTATCCCTGCACGCGGAGGAAGTAAAAGAATAAAAAGAAAAAATATTAAGAAATTTCATAATAAACCCATTATCTCTTATTCAATCAACCAAGCAAAAAAATCTAAATTATTTGACAGAATCATTGTGAGTACGGATGATGTAGAAATTGCAGATATAAGCAAAGAATATGGAGCTGAGGTACCATTTATGAGACCAAAAAGTATTTCGGATGATTATGCGACCCTTAGTCAAGTCCAGGAGCATGCAATAAATGAATTACAATTTGATGGTAAATATATTTGTATGATTTTACCTACTGCACCATTGATTCAGTCACAGTACATACTTAAAGGCTTCAAAGAAATCCAGAAAAATGAAATTGTTTTTAGCTTTTCTGCTTGTTCCATGCCATTTACAGTTGAGAGAACATTCATTATTAATGAAAAGGGAACCTGTACGATGCATAATCCAAAAAATTTCAAAAAAAGAAGTCAAGATTTTCCTGAATCATTTCAAGATGCAGCCCAGTTTTATTGGACTAATCTTGAAAATTATTCGATTTATAAATCAGAAATATTATTTGGCTTAAAAAGTGTTCCTATAATTATCCCAAGATATATGGTTCAAGATATAGATACAAAGGAAGATTGGGAATCAGCTGAGGTACTCTATAAAGTAATGAATGAGTTAAATGAAAAACATTCTAATTAGAACTGATTCATCTTCAAAAATAGGAACTGGACATGTAATGAGAGATCTGGTCCTTGCCAAAAAATTTCCAAAAGATAATATATTTTTTGCAACACAAAACTTAGAAGGGAATATTAACTATAAAATCAAAGAAATGATGTACAATCTTCATATTTTGAATTCAAATTGTACTAATGAGTTAATTAAGCTTATAAAAAATTTAAAAATTGATATGATTATAATTGATCAATATGATATTGATTTTTTAAAAGAAAAGAAAATAAAAGATGAAACAAATATTGAGATATTTGTTTTAGATGATTTTTATCAAAAACATTATTGTGATACTTTATTGAATCATAATATTGGCGCTCAGAAAGAAAAGTATTCATCACTTGTTCCAAGTTTTACAAAAATATTATGTGGGCATAAATACGCATTAATAAGAGAGGAATTTATATTAGAGAAAAAAAGAGTTATTGATAAAAAATCAAAAACTAAAATATTTCTAATTATGGGCGGAATAGATTTACTGAATCTTAATGTACCGATAATTTATGAACTTCAAAGATTTTCGGATTTAGAAATTGATGTTGTCACAACAAGTAGTAATAAAAATCTCAGTAATCTAAAAAAAACAGCTGATCGTTTTAATAATGTAAAATTGTATATTGATAGTAATAACATTGCAAAATTAATGAATGAATCAAGTCTAGTAATTACTACTCCAAGTGTCACCATAAACGAAGTTTTTTTCTTAGAAAAACCATTTATTGCTATTAAAGTTGCAAATAATCAAAATGATATTTATGATTACTTAAAAAAAAATAATTATGCAGTAATGGAAAACTTTTCAAAAAATCAATTCAATAAGATGTTGGATAAATTCATAAAGGGATTTGTAAGTGAGTAAAATAGTTTTTTTTGGGTTTGGTAAATTAGGAAAAGACTGCATGGTTAGATTAAATCGTGAAGGTCATGAGATATCTCATGTTTTTACTCACAAAGATATGACTTTAAATAGTGTTGATTTGTATGCACAGGATAAAAATATACCTTTTTCTTATAAAGACTTAAGAAAATTTCCAGATTTACTAAATTCTCATAATTTTGAAGAATCATTACTGGTAAGTATCAATTATAGGTTCATTCTTGATTTAAATATTATAAATAAATTTCTATATGCAATTAATTTACATGGCTCCCTTCTACCTAAATATCGAGGAAGAACACCTCATGTTTGGGCTATAATTAATGGAGAAAAAAAAACTGGAGTTACAGCTCATATTATTGATAAAGGAGTAGATACAGGTCCAATAATTAAACAAGAGGAAGTTGATATAAGTCCAAGCGATACTGGGCATTCCCTTCTTTTAAAATTTGAAAAAATTTATCCTGATCTTCTAATTAGTTCAATAAATAACTTAGTTAAGGGTTGCAAGTTAAAGGTTCAAGACAATAATGAAGCGTCATTTTTTGGTAAAAGAGAACCTATGATGGGATATATTGACTTTCAAAACAATAGCAAAAAAATCATAGACTTTGTACGTGCTCAGTCGAATCCATATCCAGGCGCGTATTCTTTTTTAGAAGATGGTAAAAAAATTATCATAAATAAATTAGGTTTATTTAATGAAAAAAAATTAGATCTTTGTAAAGGACAAATCAAAAAAATTAATAATAGCTATTATGTAAGATGTAAAGATAGTATCTTGAAAATTTTAGATTATAAATTAATGTAGAGGTCACAAATGAAAATAGGAAAATTTGATTTTGGAAATAATAAAACGTTTATAATTGCTGAATTAAGTGCTAATCATAATGGTAGTATTGACAATGCATTAAAAACAATTCAGGCTGCAAAAGACATTGGCGCAGATGCAATCAAATTACAAACTTACACCGCAGATACTTTAACACTAGATTCTCAAAAAGATGACTTTATAATAAAGGGTGGAACATTGTGGGACGGAAAAAGTATGCATGAGTTATATCAGGAAGCATACACTCCATGGGAATGGCACAGTGAATTATTTGATTTCGCTAGGTCAATAGATATTGATATTTTTTCTTCTCCTTTTGATAAAACAGCTGTTGATTTTCTTGAAAAATTTCATCCTTCTGCATATAAAATAGCATCTTTTGAAATTACAGATTATGACCTTGTAAGATATACAGCAAGCAAGGGGAGGCCTATTATTATTTCAACAGGCATAGCTACATTCAATGAAATAAGTGATATTGTAAATATTTGTAGGTAAGAAGGAAACAATGATATTATTTTGCTTAAGTGTACAAGTTCATATCCTGCTCCTTTAGAAGATGCTAATTTAAAAGTTATCGAAGATATAGAAAAAAAATTTAATGTTATAGTTGGTTTTTCAGATCATACGCTAGGAATAACTGCACCTATTGCTGCGGTAAGTCTTGGAGCTAGGGTCATAGAGAAGCATTTTATTCTTGATAAATCTATAGGCGGACCTGATGCTGAATTTTCTTTAGATAAGAACGAGTTTAAAGAAATGATTAAGCATGTGAGGGATTCTGAAAAATTATTAGGAGAAATAAATTATGATTTAAATGAAAAAATTAAAAAAAGTCGGCAATTTTCAAGAAGTTTATATGTATCTGAAGATATTAAAAAGAACGAAAAAATATCTAACAAGAATATTAGGAGCGTTAGGCCAGGTCATAGCTTGCATCCCAAATATCTTCCACAAATAATTGGCAAAAAAGTAAATAAATCTTTAAAAAAGGGTGATAGAATTAGTTTTGAAGATATTATTTCTGAAAAGCAATAGCTAAAATGATTGTTTTTGCAGTTATAGCAGAAAGAGATATAAATTTTTTCATTTCTATTGCAAAAAGAATTCAGAAAAAAGATTCATCGAAAGCTATTGTCTTCATTTCTTTTTACGAACCTGGTAATAAAAATATAAAATTAAGCGGATTTAAAGTTTATAATATTTATAACTACCTAGGAGCATCTAACCCAAACATATTTAATGATTTTGATATTGACGATATCCATGAATTTACATTGCATGAAAGTGTCACATTTAATATTCCAAGAAAAAGTGTTCAAAATAAATATGGCTCTTATCTACCAGCAATCAATGAAATTTTGAAAGAAATATTATTGCAAAGCAAAAACGATAAAGTAACTATTTATCAAGAGTTAGGCGGTTTTGTTGATCCGATGTCCCTTTTCTTTGTTTCGAAAAAGTTAAATATAAATCACATTTTTTTTGAACCTTCCTTTTTTAAAGGTAGGCTTTTTTTTGTTAAGAATGATTATAAGTCGTTAAAAATTATGAATAATATTTTAGCAGAAACTAAAGATATGAAATCGAAACTTCATGATTTAAGCAAAAATAAAACTACAGTAATTCCTGACAAAGATAAACATCATTTTAAACTTAATGTTCTAAAAAAAATATCTACTTTTAGCAACTTAAAAAAGATTTTTAGAAAATTATTAAATAAGTATCTATTTAATCAAAAAGAAGAGTATAATTACGTTTTAAATCATATAAAAAGGAATATTAAGTATGCTATAAACTCTTTTGCTATGAAAAAACTTTATTCGAATTCAATTAGTAAAGATTCATTTAATATTTATTTTCCTTTGCATGTACCTCTTGATTATGCATTAACTATTAGAGCGCCTAAATATTTTGATCAATTGCAATTAATTGAACAAATCCTTGAATTCAATTTTGATAGAAGATTTAATATTTTAATTAAGGAGCATCCAGCTTCGATCGGTGGATTTTCAGCAAAACATATAAGAAAAATTATAAATAAATATCCGCATAATTTTAAAATATTATCCCCTAATTTGAATACTTACGACATTATTAAAAAGATAGATCTTACTTTAACAATTAATTCTAAGAGTGGTGCCGAAGCTCTTTCACAAAACAAGCCCGTAGTATGTCTTGGTGATTCATTTTATATGAATTCTTCAGAAGTAATTTATTGCAATTCTCTTGATAAGCTTAAATTAACAATTGATTCCTTTTTGAAAAATAATGTTACAAAAATAAATATTGATAATGTCGTTAATTTCTTTCAAAATATATATAATATATCTCACGAACTAGAGCTATATTCGAACGAGGATAAAAATTTAAATGATTTTGCAACAAAGATATTAGAGGATCAAAAATGAATGTAATGTTTTTAAACCCGCCTTTTCATCCAATGTTTTCAAGAGAGCAACGCAGTCCAGCTGTCACAAAAAGCGGTACATTATATTACCCAAAATGGTTAGCTCATGCAGCAGCAGTAGCAATTCAGGACGGACATAATGTTGATTTCGTTGATGCTCCTGCTCCATATTTTAATTATACGCCACAACATGTATTTGACAGAATCGAATCTAAAAATATTAAAGCTGTAATTTGTGACACATCTACTCCAAGTATTGTTAACGATCTAGCTTTTGTTGATTTATTAAGTGAAAGATTTCCTGATGTTCATGTATTGATGGTTGGAAGAGGTGTTTCAGTTATGCCAAATGATGTTTTGAAAAAATCTAAATCCTTAAAATATGTTGCACTCAGAGAATATGAATATATTACCAGAGAATGGCTTGAAGCCGTTAATTGTGGTGGAGGTTTTGAATCTATTAACGGAATGGTATGGAAAAATGAAAAAAACGAAATAGTAACAAATCCACCAAGAGGATCAATTCATAATTTAGATGAACTACCATTTGTTTCTGAGGTATACAAAAGGTTCTTACGTATTGAGGACTATTTTTATGGACATTCATTACATCCCCTCGTTGTATTTGATACAAGCAGAGGATGTCCATATAGATGCACTTTTTGTGCTTATCCTCAAACATTTAGTGGCCACATCATGCGATATAGATCACCATCTAATGTTGCTGATGAGTTTGAATATTGTGCTAAAGAATTTCCACAGTTAAAAACAATAATGCTAGAAGATGACACTTTTATTATTGACAAAAAAAGAACAATGGAAGTTGCTGATGAACTTATAAAAAGAGGGAATAAAATACCCTTTGATTCTAATAATAGAGCTGATTGTAAAGCTGATGTTGATTTTTATAAAAGATTAAAACAAGCAGGTGCCAGATTATTTTGTGTAGGATTTGAAAGTGGTGATGATGTAGTGCTCAAACATATGAAAAAGAATTTAAATTTATCAAAAGTTGATGATTTTATGAAAAATACTAGGGAAGCTGGTATTATGGTTCATGGATGTTTTATGGTTGGAAATTTGAATGAAACAAAAGAAACACTTGAGTCAACTTTGGATTTAGCTAAGAGGTTAAAACCTGATACAGCACAATTTTTTCCAATAATGGTTTATCCTGGTACAGCAGCATATAAAGAAGCAAAAGAAAAAGGATATTTAACAACTGAAGACTATTCAGAATGGTTGACTCCCGATGGTTTGCACAACAGTGTAATTGATCTTCCTAATGTTTCACATAAAGAGCTTGTTGAATTTTGTGACAGGGCAAGAAAAGAATTCTATTTAAATCCATCCTATATTGCAATGAAGCTTAAACAGTCAATGTTTGATATGAATGAGTTTAAGAGGAACGTAAAGGGTTTCACTACCCTTTCTAAGTTTCTTCTAAGAGGAAGTTTTGGTGGTGATGATACATCAGTTGTTTCACCAACCCCTGGAACTACATCAGCTAGATCTCTATCCAATAATGCTATCAAACATTAAGATGTTTTATTGTGAATAAATTAGTTTCAGTAATTATTCCAAACTATAATTCATCTTTATATATCGAAGACACAATAAATTCTGTATTAAATCAATCATATGAAAATATTGAAATTATTGTTGTTGATGATTGTTCTACAGATGATAGCGTCAAGTTAGTTAGTAAGATCTCACAAAAACACAAAAATATTAAAATAATCCAACTGGAATCTAATTTTGGAAGGCCAGCTGGTCCAAGAAACATTGGACTAGATTGTGCTCAAGGAGATTTTATTGCATTTTTAGATTCTGATGATATATGGCATCACCAAAAAATTGAAATTCAATTAAAAAAAATGAAAGAAGAAGATATTCCATTTAGTTCTACAGATATTGAGCATTTTAAAAATAAAGAATCATTGAAAAATTTTGATAAAATTTATGATGCAAATAAAATTTTTATTAAAAAAAGAAAATTAAATGATTTATTAATCAAAAATTTCATTATTAGTGGATCTTCGGTTTTATGTAAAAAGGAAATAATCAAAGATGCAAAATTTAATGAAGATGAAATTTATAAAGCCGTTGAGGATTATCAATTTTGGTTAGATTTACATAAAGATGAAAATTTTGAAAGTATATTTATTTCTGAAAAGTTAGTATACTACAGACATAGTGAAAGTTCAATTTCTAAAGACAAACTTCTTCAAGCAAAGAAAGTTTATAATCTTCTTCACAATTATAGAAACAATGGATTGGGACTAGGGTTTAAGAAGTATTTGTATTTTACTACTTATATATTTTTATCAATTAAGTCATTATTAATAAGAAAAGTGAGAAAAATATGAAAAGAATTATGGTTACTGGTGGAGCAGGTTTCTTAGGTACGAATTTAACTTTATCTTTAATTCAAAATAGTAAAAATTTCATAAATATTATTGATAATCTTTCTACATCATCAGCAAAAAATATCAAAAAGATAAAATCAAATAATATAAATTTTATAGAAAATGATATTTGCAGTCCACTAAATGTAGATGATAATTTGGATGAAATTTACCACTTAGCTTGTCCTGCTTCACCAGTTCAATATCAGAAAAATCCATTAGCAACTCTTTTTACTTCATTTATAGGAACAAAAAATGTTTTAGAATTTGCTCTTAAACATAATTGTAGAGTTCTATTTACATCTACAAGCGAAGTTTACGGAGACCCATCTATAACACCTCAGAGTGAAATATATAATGGTAATGTAAATATTCTTGGTCCAAGATCATGTTATGATGAAGGGAAAAGAGCTGCAGAAACGCTTTGTTTTGAATATAAAAACAAATATAACCTCGATATAAGAATTGTAAGATTGTTTAACACATATGGACCATATATGGCAGTAAATGATGGAAGATTAATTTCAAATATTATAATTCAAGCTTTAAGAGGAGATGATTTAACAATCTTCGGCAATGGAAAGCAAACCAGATCTTTTTGTTATGTTGATGACTTAATAATTGGATTAAAAAAAGCTATGAGTTCTGATATCTTTTCAAATCCTATTAATTTGGGCAATCCAAATGAAATAGAAATTATTGAGGCAGTAGAAAAAATCAAAGATTTAACTAATTCAAAATCAGAAATTGTTTTTAAGCATGAAGCAATCGATGATCCACAACAAAGAAGACCAGATATTTCCAAGGCAGAAAAATACCTAGGATGGAAACCAAAGACAAAACTTGAAGATGGTCTTTTAGAAACAATAAATTATTTTGATTCAATATTATGAAACTGATTGACATAGTATTTTCAATAATTTTTTTTATCTTTCTTCCATTATGGATTATTATTGCATTTTTTATACTAATTTTTAATGGCGATCCATTAATATATTCTCATCCTAGAATAGGCCAAAAAGGAAAAATTTTCAATTGTTACAAATTTCGTACAATGAAAAATAATATTGATAAAATAATATCTAATGATCCTAAACTGTATAAAGAGTACGTTGAAAATGACTATAAGATTCCTGAATCATTTGATCCTTATTCCAAAATAGGAAAACTATTAAGAAAAACTAGTATTGATGAAATTCCTCAATTTATTAACATAATTAAGGGTGAAATGAGCTTAGTTGGACCCAGACCTATAGTACAAAATGAATTAAATAACTATGCTGATGATGAGCAAAAATTATTCTTATCTGTTAAACCTGGTATAACTGGTTATTGGCAAGTCAATGGAAGAAATAGAATACGTTATCCTGAAAGAAAAAATCTTGAGCTATTTTATGCGCAGAATCAAAGTTTCTTATTAGATATTAAAATAATCTTTAAAACAATTAAGATTTTATTTATAAAAGACGATTCTATATCTTAGTATCTGTATTCGTCTTTCTTAAATGGGCCATTAACACTTACACCAATGTAATCAGCTTGATCTTTAGTCAACCTTGTTAAGTCTGCATCTAGATGTTTCAAGTGAATTCTTGCAACTTCTTCATCTAGCTTTCTTGGTAAGTCATAAATTCCAGTCGAAGGTTTATTTTTCGCTAAAAACACTTGAGCTAAAACTTGATTTGAAAAAGAAGTAGACATTACAAAGCTTGCATGACCTGTCGCACATCCTAAGTTTACTAGTCTACCTTCTGCTAAAATGAATATTTGTTTACCATTCTTAAAAGTATATCTATCTAGTTGTGGTTTTATTTGAGTTCTTATAGCATTTGATTTATTTAAAGCATCTACTTGAATTTCATTATCAAAGTGTCCAATGTTACATACAATAGCTTGATCTTTCATTCTTTTCATATGTTTTAAGGTAATGATATCCTTATTACCTGTAGTTGTTACAAAAATGTTTCCTCTTTCTAAAGTATCTTCCAATCTTCTAACTTCAAATCCTTCCATTGCGGCTTGAAGAGCACATATCGGATCAATCTCAGTTACTATTACTTTACAGCCATAAGACTTCATTGATTGGGCTGAACCTTTACCCACATCTCCGTAACCGCAAACGACAACAGTTTTACCTGCAAGCATTATTTCTGTAGACCGTTTAATACCATCAGCTAAAGATTCTCTACATCCATAAAGATTATCAAATTTAGACTTAGTAGCTGCATCATTTACATTGAACGCTGGAAATAGTAATGAGGCTTCTTCAACCATCTGTTGCAAACGAGCTACTCCTGTAGTTGTTTCTTCTGAAACTCCAATAATTTCTGGAACAATATTATGCCAATGATTTGGATTTTTTTTATGTACTTTTCTTAAAAGTTTTTCAATAACAATTTCTTCTTCAATCTTTGAAATAATCTTTGGAAATTTATTATGTTCATTATAATAATTTTCAAGCTTATACCCTTTATGAATTAACAATGTAGCATCACCTCCATCGTCAACAATAAGATTAGGCCCTAAATTACCTTTAAAGGTTAAAGCTTGAAGTGTGCAATCCCAGTATTCTTCAAGGGTTTCTCCTTTCCAAGCAAAAACTGGAGTTTTAGTTTTTGCAATGGCAGCTGCAGCTTCATCTTGCGTAGAAAAAATATTACAACTCGCCCATCTAACATCAGCACCCAAATCTTTTAAAGTTTCTATAAGTATAGCTGTTTCAATGGTCATATGTAATGAACCAGTTAACCTAAAACCATCAAGTGGTTTTGTTTTGGAATATTTTTTTCTTAATTCCATTAAACCTGGCATCTCTTTTTCTGAAATATCTATTTTATTTCTTCCCAGATTTGCTAGTTTGATATCTTTAACTTTATACGGTAAGTGTTCAACTATATTAAGTGCCTTACTATTCATTTTATGTGAATTTCTCACACCTTTTTTTTCATTAATTTGTAATCTCATATTTTTCCTTAAAAGTTTAATTGATTAGATATATCTATTTTTTCCCATGCTAGATGTTTTTTCCCAAAATGACCATAATTCGTGGTTTCTGAAAGATTTAATTCAAATAAATTAAATTTTCTAATAATTCCCAATGGTGTTAAATCTATATTTTGAAAAATCCATTCTGATATGTCATTTCTTACTTTTCCATCACAGTACACATATAGTGATACTGGTTCTTTAACCCCAATTGCATAACTGAGTTGGACAGTGGAATTATTTGCTGAACCTGATGCTACAATATTTTTTGCTAAATATCTTGCCATATATGCTCCGCTTCTATCTACCTTTGTACAGTCTTTTCCGCTAAAAGCGCCTCCTCCGTGAGGAGCATAACCACCGTATGTATCAACAATAATTTTTCTTCCTGTAACTCCAGTATCACCATCTGGTCCGCCCGTAACAAAATTGCCAGTTGGATTTATTTGATATATGGTTTTATCGTCAATTAAGTTATCTAATTCAGGCTTGATAATTTTTTCTACTCTTTTTTGTATTTCATCAGGATTATCTTTTAAATCTTTACTATGTTGTGTGCTACAAATAACATTTGATATTCTTACAGGTTCATTTACTTTGCTATATTCAACTGTTACCTGAGCTTTCCCATCTGGTCCCATCCAGTATTGGCCATTATGCCTTGCAGTTGAAAGTGCTTTTGTAATCTTGTGGCTATAGTGAATAGCGCTTGGCATTAAAGAATGATTTTCATTACAAGCATAGCCAAACATCATTCCTTGATCACCAGCTCCAAAGTTATCAGTTACTCTTGCAATGTCAGTACTTTGATTATGAATTAGGTTAATAAATGATAATGTTTCCCAATGAAAGTTTTCTTGTTCGTAACCGATGTCTTTAACTGTATGCCTAACTATTTCTTCAATAGAATCAGTATTGTTTATTAAGTCTGTTTTGACCTCCCCAGCAATAGTTACCATATTAGAAGAAACCATTGTTTCAATAGCTGTTCTATGACTTTCATTCTGGTTGATTAAATAATTTGCCACATTATCTGAAATTAGATCAGCAACTTTGTCAGGATGTCCCTCCGTAACAGATTCGGATGTAAAAAAATAGTTTTTCATTAGTCTTGTTTTATCCAATCATGTTTGGTGTAATCTACAGTAATTTCGTCACCTAAAGTTAAATCAATATATGTGATAATTTTAATAAAATCTCCATCATAAAAAGCTTCACAATTTGGTTTATTTGAATGATTTAAAAATCCTCCTAAAGGGGTTCTGATATATCCATGAGAAAATCTATCATCTTTTACATGAGATATACCAAGTTCAGTACATTTTGGTATTTCACATTTTGCAAAGAGCCCTAAACCGTGAATAGGAGAGCTTTTAATTGTTAAACTAGATGATAGAGGCTCAAAAGTCTTTAATTTTTCAAAATTTGACACGTGAAATAATATAATTATTTAAACTGAT
>MDTA01152160.1_pt1 | contig 15566 bp, 26 predicted proteins | sample 811151 | NCBI WGS metagenome assembly MDTA01 (sample SAMN05326648, study PRJNA326480) | marine metagenome | isolation source: seawater | place: Indian Ocean: South | collected 2010 | reverse complement strand
TGTAATGACTTTATCTATTTGTGGTTTAAGTTCTTTTGCTTTTGGTAAAGTGGTGATTATTTGTTCATATTTAATTAATGAATTTAGCATATTCTTAAATAAAGCTTTTCTATGCTCGCTTGTTTTATTAAGTTTTCTGTACCCTAATCCGTGTCTCATTAGTAGTTATTTTCCTCTAATTTCTTTGACAATTCCGCAATATTGTCCGGAGGCCAGTTAGGTATTTCCATACCTAAATATAACGACATCGTATTTAAGACTTCCTTAATCTCATTTAAAGATTTTCTACCAAAATTTGGAGTTCTAAGCATTTCAGGTTCAGTTTTTTGAACTAAGTCACCTATATAAATTATATTATCGTTTTTAAGACAATTCATAGATCTTACTGATAATTCGAGTTCCTCAACTCTCTTTAATAAATTTCTATTGAATTCTGGTTCTGTCGATTTTACTTCTTTAACTACTTCTTGTGGGTCTTCAAAATTAACAAACATAGACAACTGATCTTGAAAAATTCTAGCAGAATAAGCAATAGCATCTTCAGCATCAACCGTACCATTTGTTTCAACAGTCATAATTAGTTTGTCATAGTCTAATGCACTTCCAGCTCTAGTGTTTTCAACTGAGAAAGAAACATTTTTTACTGGGCTAAAAAGTGAGTCAATAGAAATAAGACCTAGCGGGCTATCATCTGTTTTATTTTTTGTAGCTTGAACATAACCTTTTCCTGTACTTACCATTAATTCCATATGGAAGTGAGTTTTTTCATCTAAATTACAAATAGTTTGTTCTGGGTTTAAAATTTCAATATCAGGAACTAAAGTAATATCTTTGGCCTTTACTTCTTTAGGACCTGTTATATCTAGAATGATTTTTTTTGGACTAGAGGACGATGATTTTATAGCTAAATTTTTTACGTTTAGTACAATGTCAGTTACATCTTCTCTAACACCTTTTATAGAGGAAAATTCATGCAATACACCGTCGATTTGGATAGCGGTAACAGCCGCACCCTGGATTGAGGATAGTAATATTCTTCTTAAAGAATTTCCAATAGTTTGACCGAATCCTTTTTCTAAAGGTTCAGCTACTACTTTAGCCACTGTTTTGTCCTCATTACTAGTAATATCTAATTTGTTAGGTTTGATTAGCGCTTTCCAATTTTTGTCAATTACGTTTGATGTAGTTTGCATTTATACTCTCCTTCTTTTTGGTGGTCTTGCTCCATTATGAGGCATTGGTGTTGTATCTTTTATTGATAAAATTTTAAATCCTCTTGATTGTAAAGATCTTAAAGCTGTTTCTCTCCCTGATCCTGGTCCTTTAACTTGAACGGTCAAAGTTCTTAAACCTTGCTCAAAAGCTTTTGCGCCTGCATCGTCTGCGGCTACTTGTGCAGCGTATGGCGTTGATTTTCTAGAACCTTTAAATCCTTTTGCTCCTGCTGAGGACCAAGAAACAACATTGCCATTTTCATCTGCAATCGAAATAATAGTATTGTTAAAAGTAGAATAAACATATGCAATACCAGATGTAATATTTTTCTTAATCTTCTTTTTTTTGAATTTAACGTTTTTCTTTAATTCAATTTTTTTCTCTTCTACTTTTTTATTTTCTATTTTTTCTTTTTTTTTATTCATTAAATTTTAATTTATTTTTTAAGAGGTGTTAACTTTTTACCTGCAATAGCTATTGCTTTTCCTTTTCTAGTTCTCGCATTACATTGAGTTCTTTGTCCTCTAACAGGTAATTTTTTTTTATGTCTTGATCCTCTATAACAAGCTAAATCAATTAGCCTCTTAATATTAACTGAAACTTCTCTTCTTAGATCTCCCTCGACTTTATGATTAGAGTCAATAAATTCTCTAATTTTAAGCACCTCATCTTCTGAAAGTTCATTAACCCTTTTAGAAGAAGGTATATTTAGTTTTTTACAAATATTTTTTGAAGAGTGTAATCCTATACCGTGAATGTAAGTAAGAGCTATACTAACAACTTTATTTTGTGGAATGTTAATTCCTGCTATTCGAGCCATATATTAATGAGTTAAAGTTTTCCTGCGTATTTATATTGAGTAATTATTCAAAGTCAACCCTAGATAGTCTCAATAATCTCGCTAATTTCATTGTTAATTTCATCAATTGATGCCTCACCATTAACTACTTTAAGTAAATTTGATTTATTGTAATAATCTAGAAGAGGTTCAGTTGATTTTTCATAAGTTTTATATCTTTTAATCGCTATTTCCTCATTGTCATCTTCACGGTTTTCTTGAATTTGTCTTTCTGAGATTCTACTTTTTATGGTATCTAAACTTACTGATAATTTCAAAACTATATCAATTTTTTGTTTATATTTTTTTAATAAATAATCCAAATTTTCTGCCTGATTTAAATTTCTTGGATAACCATCAAAAATAAGTCTATCTTTATAAATTTTATTAGAAATAAATTTTTCTATTAAGTTGCTCACAATATTATCTGAAACAAGCTCACCTGCATTTATGATTGAGGAAATTTCAGACCCAAGTTCAGTTTTATTTTCTATTTCATTTCTCAAAAGTTCACCAGTTGATAATTGATGTAGATTAAATTTTTTTGATATAAATTTTGATTGAGTGCCTTTACCTGCGCCTGGAGGACCAAAAATTACTAAATTCATTTAATTATTTATCTGCCAAACTTTGTTTTTTTTATTAATGACTCATATTGTGAACTCATTAATCTCGTTTGTACTTGTGTAACTGTATCCATTGCTACTACTACTACAATCAATATGGAGGTTCCTCCTAAATAAAATGGAATAGGGTATTTAGCAATTAAAAATTCTGGCATCAAACATACAAAAGTAAGATATAAAGCACCTACAGTAGTTAAGCGAATTAAGATTGTTTCAATATATTCAGCTGTTCTTTCACCTGGTCTAATACCAGGAATATATCCTCCATATTTTCTTAAATTCTCGGCTGTTTCTTTTGGATTGAAAACAATAGATGTATAGAAAAAAGAGAAAAAGATTATTCCTGATGCATATAAAAGCATATAAAGAGGTTGACCTTGCGTAAACATTGAAGAAATTTTTAAGAAAGTGTCTGACTCTGCAAAACCAAAATTTGATACTGTAATTGGTAATAATAAAAGAGCTGAAGCAAATATCGCAGGAATAACTCCCGCTGTATTAATTTTTAATGGTAGATGCGATGATTCTCCTCCATACATTTTATTTCCAACTTGTCTCTTTGGATAATTTATTAAAATTTTCCTCATTGCTCTTTCAAAGAAAACAATAAATAGAACTGTTAAAATAACTAAAATAAATATTCCAACGATCATTAACGCTGACAAAGCCCCTGTTCTCCCTAATTCAAATGTAGAGGCTAAGGCTCTTGGAATTTCTGCTACTATGCCAGAGAATATAATTAATGAAATTCCATTTCCGACTCCCCTAAGAGTTATTTGTTCACCCAACCACATTAAAAAAGTTGTACCTGCTACTAGAGATATTGTAGTAATTAATCTAAATGACATTCCTGGTTCAATAACTAAATTACCAGCATTTTCTAAACCAACTGAGACCCCGTAACCTTGTAAAAACGCAATCAATACTGTTCCATATCTAGTAATTTGAGTTATTTTTTTTCTACCTATTTCTCCTTGTTCTTTTAAACTCTTAAAATATTCAGATACGCCAGTAAGTAATTGAACGATAATTGATGATGAAATATATGGCATTATGCCTAAAGCGAAAATTGCCATACGTGTTACAGCACCACCTGAAAACATATTAAACATACCCAATAACCCCTTTTGACTCGAAGCCATTATTTCTTTTAATGCTAGGGGATCTATTCCAGAAAGAGGAACATATGTTCCTAGTCTATAAATTATCAAAATGATAATTGTAAAAAATATTCTATTTTTTAAATCTTTCGCTTGGCTAAAAGCACCTGTAGTATTATTAAGTGTATCGCTCGACATAAAACTATTTTTTAAGAATACTTATTTTACCACCAGCCTTCTCAATCTTCTCAAGTGCTTGCTTAGAGGCAAAATTAGCCACTATTTCAATATTTTTTTTTATTTCTCCATTTCCTAAAATTTTTAACTTAGAATATTTTTTATTAATTAATTTCTTTTCTTTTAAAATTTTTAAATCAAGATTATTTTTAATTTCATTTTTATTTTTGTCTAACATGCTCTGTATTTTAGAAAGATTTAATTTAGCAATATTTTCCTTAGTTTTTTTTTTTAAAACCTCTTTTAGGTAACCTTCTGTAGAGTGGCATCTGACCTCCTTCAAAACTTTTAATAGCAACACCTGAACGAGATTTTTGACCTTTGTGGCCCCGTGAGGAGGTTTTGCCTCTTCCAGAACCTATTCCTCTGCCTACCCTAATTTTTCTTTTATTAGTTTTGACCAAGCTATTTAAATTCATTTAAGAGCCTCTCTTTTTTGAACAATATCTGAAATTTTCTTGCCTCTTATAGCTGATAATATTTTTGGAGAATTTTGAGATTTTAAACCGTTTAAACAAGCTTTTAACACATTATGTGGGTTTGCTGATCCCAATGATTTAGCAACAACATCTTGGATACCTAAAACCTCACAAACAGATCTAATTGCTCCTCCTGCTATAATACCTGTGCCGGCTGGTGCTGCTCTAAGAAAAACTTTTCCTGAACCATTCTTGCCTTTAACATCATGATGTAAAGTTCGTCCTTCTTTTAAAGGAATCTTGAGCATATTTCTTTTAGCAACTTCTGTAGCTTTTTTTATAGCGTCTGGAACTTGTTTAGATTTACCTTGACCAATACCAATAGAACCTTTTAAATTTCCAACAACAACCAAAGCGGCAAAACCAAACCTTCTACCGCCCTTTACTACCTTAGTAATCCTATTTATAGCTACTAATTTTTCTTTAATTTCTGTATCTATTTTCTTATTTTCACTCATATTAAAATTTTATCCCGTTTTTTCTTAAAGTTTCAGCAAATGCCTTCACCCTTCCATGGTATCTATTTGGACCTCTATCTAAATAAACATTTGTGATATTTTTATTTTTAGCTCTTTTTGCTAATATCTCGCCTATTATATTAGATTTTTCTAATTTTTTAACTTTTTTTGCTTTTATTTCTTTTTCTATTGAAGAAACTGATACTAAAGTTTTTCTTTCTTTGTCATCGATTATTTGAGCTGAAATATTATTCAAAGATTTATTTACAGAAATTCTATATCTATTAGTATTAACCTTTTTTAATTTATTTCTATTTCTTAATTGTCTTTTATTTTTAGTCTTATTTTTTTTCATTATTTTTTCTTACCTTCTTTTCTCAAAATGAATTGACCTTTTTCTTTAATTCCTTTTGCTTTATATGGTTCAACAGGTTTTAAATTTTTAATATCAGCTGCAACTTTTGAAACTAGCTGTTTATCAACACCTGAAATTTTTATCACAGTTTGTTTTTCTACTGAAATTTTTATATTTTTTGGGACTTGAAAATTGATATCATGACTAAAACCAATTTGTAAATTTAAAGAATCACCTTTTAAATTTGCACGAAAACCAACACCACTTAATTCTAAAGTTTTTTCATGTCCAATTGAAACACCTCTTACAGCATTATTAATTAGACTTCTATAGGTTCCCCACATAATAGATGTTTTTTTATCTACTTTTTTCTCGAGGGGTAGTATTTGAAATTCAGATTCGGTCACTTTTGAAGAAAAGATTTTCTCATTAATTGATAATGTTTTTGTGCCTTTTGGGCCTGATATTGTTACGTTCGGCCCCTCAATTTTAACTGAGGAGTCTTTAGGTATAACAATATTTTTTTTTCCAATTTTTGACACTAAAATACCCTACAAATTATTTCACCACCGACATTATTCTTTCTTGCGTCGGTGTCGCTCATAACACCTTTTGGTGTCGATAAAATAGCCAATCCTAGTCCATTCATGACTTTTGGGATACTATTTGCTCTTGAGTAAACTCTTCTGCCTGGCTTTGATATTCTTTTAATTTCTTTAATAACAGGATCGCCCTCATAATATTTCAATGAAATTTTCAAGCTAATTTTATTATTTTCACTTTTTTCAATAAAGTAATCTTTTATATAACCCTCATTTTTTAAAATTTCTAAAATATTTTTTCTAAAATTCGATGATGGTATTTCTACAGAATTTAACAACCTCATCTGTCCATTTCTAATTCTTGAAAACATATCACCTATTGGGTCAGTAAATGTCATAATATTTCTCCTACCAGCTTGATTTAGTTATGCCTGGAATTTTGCCTGAAGATGCCATATCTCTTAGCGCAATTCTAGATATCTTTAATTTTCTATAAACCCCATGTGGTCTTCCAGATATTTCACATCTGTTTCTTATTCTAATTTTTGCAGAATTTTTTGGAAGTTTGTTCAATTTTAGTTGTGCTTCAAATCTTTCTGATAACTCTAGCTTCTTATTATTGATAATTTTTTTTAAAGCTGCTCTTTTTTTGGCATACTTTTTTACTAATTTGATTCTTTTTAAGTTTTTTTGGATTGAGCTTTTTTTTGCCATATTTTCCTCAGTTTCTTTTATTGTTTAATGGAAAATTGAATTCTTTCAATAATTCAATAGTTCCTTCTTTATTTTTACTACTAGTAACAATTGTAATATCTAAACCTCTTATTTTATCGACTTTATCAAAATTTACCTCTGGAAAAATTATATGTTCTTTTATTCCAAAAGAATAATTAAAGGAGTTGTCGATTCCTTTTTCAGATAATCCTCTGAAATCTTTAATTCTTGGTAAAGCGATATTTACTAAACGGTCTATAAATTCATACATCTTATTTGATCTTAGTGTAACTTTATATCCTGAATTTGAACCCTTTCTAGTTTTGAAATTTGAAATAGATTTTTTGAATTTTGTAACAACAGGTTTTTGGCCTGCAATTAGCGCTAAATCATCAGCACATGCTTTTAATTTTTTTCCGTCAGATGCATCTTCACCTAAACCCATGTTCAACACTATTTTGCTGATTTTTGGTACCTCATGTTTATTTTTTAAGGATAATTTACTCATTAAACTAGTAATTATTTTCTTGTCGTATGCAACTTTCAATCTTGCAATCATTTTTTAGCTTCCTTTTTTTTCACTTTTTTTTCATCTATATTTTTTACGTTTGAAAGGTGTATAAAACTCTCTTTTGAAATAATTCCACCTTTGTTTTCTTTAGTAGGCTTGAGATGTCTCTTTATCATGGAAATTGATTTTATTTTAACTTTATTTAGTTTTCTATTAATTTCTAAGATTTCTCCAGTTTTACCTTTATCTTTTCCGTAAATTACCTTTACCTGAATTCCTTTTTTAATATTCATTTTAAAGTACCTCCGGAGCAAGGGAAATTATTTTTGTATGCCCTTTTGTTCTAAGTTCTCTTGTAACAGGACCAAATATTCTAGTGCCAATTGGTTCCCCTTTATCATCAGTTAAAACTACTGCGTTTGTGTCGAATTGAACTTTAGATCCATCGTTTCTATAAATTTCTTTTCTGGTTCTAACTACAACTGCTTTATGCACTGACCCTTTTTTAACTTTTCCTTTTGGTATAGCATCTTTGACACTTATTACAATTATATCACCCACTGACGCATATCTCCTTTTTGAACCGCCTAATACTTTAATACATTCAACTCTTTTTGCTCCTGTATTATCAGCAACTGTTAATTCTGTTTGAATCTGTATCATTTTTCAATAACCAGCCATGTCTTTTTTTTTGAAATAGGTTTACACTCAATAATAGATACGGTTTCGCCTTCTTTAAATTTATTTTTTTCATCATGAGCATGATATTTTTTTGATCTCTTTATCACCTTTTCGTAAAATGGATGTTTAAATTTTCTAGTTACTTCAACTACTATTGTTTTATTATTTTTAGCGCTTTTAACTATTCCTTTTAATATTTTTTTAGTCATTTTTATTTTTAATTGTTGTATATAATCGAGCTATACTTTTTTTAATCAAGCTATATTGAGCTGGATTGTTAACCTGATTATTAATTTTTTTAAATCTGATATTAAAAAGATCTTTTTTTAAAGCCAAAATTTTTTTTTCAGCTTGATCTTTTGTTAATTTTTTTTCCTCTTTTTTCTTTACCATAATTTTATCTTTTTATAAATTTAGTTTTAATTGGTAATTTTGCAGACGCTTTGTATAAAGCTTCTCGGGCAACTTCTTCACTAACTCCATCAATTTCAAATATTATTCTCCCTGGTTTTACTCTACAGGCATAATATTCTGGTGAACCTTTTCCTTTTCCCATCCTTACCTCTGTTGGTTTTTTTGAAACCGGAATGTTTGGAAATATTCTTGTCCAAACTTTTCCTGTTCTTTTCATATATCTGGTTAAAGCAACTCGTGCAGCCTCGATCTGTTTTCCTATAATTCTTTCTGGCTCAATGGCTTTGAGACCAAATTGTCCATAGTTTAATTTTACCGCTCTAGAAGCTTGTCCATGTATTCTTCCTTTAAATGCTTTTCTAAATTTTGTTCTAACTGGCTGAAGCATTTTTTACCCTTTCTTTTTTTTCTTTTTCAACATCTTTCGCCATTAATTCTCCTTTATATATCCAAACTTTTACACCTATTATTCCATATGTAGTTAAAGCCTCTGCAAAACCATAATCTATGTCAGCTCTTAAAGTGTGCGATGGAATACTTCCCTCTCTTAACCATTCTGTCCTAGCTATTTCATTACCTGCAAGTCTACCGCTTAACATTACTTTAATGCCTTTTGCATTCAATCTCATTGCTGATTGCATTGCTCGTTTCATTGCTCTTCTGTATGCTACTCTCTTGACAAGTTGTTGAGCAATATTTTCTGCAACAAGATTAGAGTTAAGTTCTGGTTTTTTTATTTCTTTAATATTTACATTAACCTCGCTATCAGTAATTTTCATAATATTTTTTTTAATCTTTTCTATATCAGCTCCTTTTTTGCCAATAACAAATCCTGGTCTAGAAGTATGAATTGATACAGTGCATTTTTTTGAAGATCGCTCTATAATAATTTCTGAAACACCAGAATTAACAATATTTTTTTTTATGTATTTTCTTATTTTGAAGTCCTCTATAAGATATTTTCCAAAATCTTTTTTCTTTGCAAACCATGTTGAGTCCCAGCCACGATTAATGCCTAATCTTAAACCTACAGGATTTATCTTTTGCCCCATTATTTACCTACCTTCATATTTTTTTTTTCTTCTAGTACTATAGTAATTCTACTAAATGGTTTTTTAATAGGACTAGCTCTACCTTTTGCTCTAGGTCTAAATCTTTTCATCACTAATGATTTTCCGACATATGCTTCCTTGATAAATAAATTATCGATGTCATATTGATAATTATTTTCTGCATTTGAAACAGCAGATTTTACTGTTTTGCTCACATCTTTAGCAATACGTTTTCTTGCAAACTCTAAGTCTCTTATAGCTGTTTCAACTTTTTTTCCTTTTATAAAATCACAAACTAAAGCTAGTTTTCGAGGACTTGATCTCACATTTTTATTTACCGCTTTAACTAAAGAATTTTTTTCCATTATTTTTTGTCTCCAGGGCTTGATTTAGGATCAGGAGCTGCAGCAGCAGCTTTTTTATCTGCTGGAGTATGGCCTTTAAAAGTTCTTGTTGGAGCAAATTCTCCAAGTTTATGTCCAACCATTTCCTCAGAGATAGTAATAGGTATAAATGACTTACCATTGTGAATCATAAAACTATGTCCTACAAAATCTGGTATAATTGTTGAGTTCCTTGACCAAGTTTTAATTGGTTTCTTATTTGGGGACTCTTTTAACTTATCAATTTTTTTTAGTAAACTAGGGTGCACAAAAGGGCCTTTCCAAACAGGTCTAGTCATTATCTATTCCTCTTCTTTCTTCTTGCAATAATTAATTTGTCACTTCTTTTTGGTCTACGTGTTTTTAATCCTTTAGCAGATTGCCCCCATGGAGATACTGGGCTTCTTCCTCCAGATGTTTTACCTTCACCACCACCATGAGGGTGGTCAACTGGGTTCATTGCTACACCTCTCGTTTGAGGTCTTTTACCTCTCCATCTATTTCTTCCTGCTTTTCCTATTTTAATATTTTTTTGATCTGGATTTGAAACAACACCAATAGTAGCATTACAAGAGCTGTTTACTTTTCTCATTTCCCCAGAAGAAAGTTTTAGTATCGCATAGTCTCCATCATAACCGGATAAAGTAACGGATGAACCAGCTGATCTAGCTAACTTTGCCCCATTCCCTGGGATTAGTTCAACATTATGTATTAGAGTGCCGGGTGGAATATCTTTTAATTCCAATGAATTGCCAGTTTTTATTTCAACATTTTTGCCTGACTCAATTTTATCACCCTTTTTCAATCCTTGTGGGCAGATAATGTATGCTTTATCTTTGTCCTGATAGTTTATTAAAGCAATGTATGCTGTTCTGTTGGGATCATATTCTACTCTTTCAACTGTGCCAATAACGTTTTTCTTTTTTCTGTAAAAATCAACAATTCTATATTTATGCTTTGATCCACCACCTATATGTCTGGAAGTAATTCTACCATTGTTATTTCTACCACCAGTGAAATTTTGACCTTTTGTAAGCGGTTTATAAGGTGCGCCTTTCCATAAATTGCTTTTATCGATAACAACAGTTCCTCGAGTAGATTTAGTATAAGGTTTAAATGTTTTTAAAGTCATATAATTAAATTCCCGTTGTTAGATCTATGCTTTGACCTTTTTTCAATGTAACAATCGCTTTTTTATATCCGCTTTTATAAGATTTTCTTCCCTGTTTCATTTTAAGTTTAGATTTTTGATTAATAATATTTATCTTTACTACATTCACTTTAAATAATTTTTCAATATTTTTTTTAATATTTTTCTTGTTTGCTTTTTCATGTACTTTAAAAACTGTCTTATTTTGTTCTGATAAAATAGTAGCTTTTTCAGTTATGATTGGATTTTTTATAGAGTCTATGAAATTAATTTTTTTCATTTAATATTCTTTCCTGGAGTTTTTTTACTGAAGTAGAAGTGATAACTACATTCTTATAATTAAAAAGATCATATATATTAGCACCTTCCTCTTTAATCAATTTTAGGTTTTTAATATTTCTTGCTGACTTATTTATATTTTTTAAAGATTCTGTATCTGAAATGATCAGCACATTTTTTAAATTATTTTTAATTAGAAAATTATTGAATTCCTTTGTTTTTTTTATTTCTTTTTTTACATCAGATAAAAGGAATAGATTTTTATCTGAATATTTTTTAGATAAAGTTTGAGCTAAAGCTAACTTTCGCACCTTTTTGTTGATTTTTTTTATTTTGTATACATTACCTTTTGGTCCGTGGGCAATACCTCCACCAACAAAAATTGGAGCTTTCTTACTAGCGTGTCTAGCGCCTCCACTACCTTTCTGAGCAATGATCTTTTTTGTTGAGCCCTGAATTTTATTTCTTTGTTTTGTTTTTGCTGTTCTTGGTTTTGAATGATTAAGCTGCCAATCAATCACAAATTTAATTAATTTATGATTTACCTTTAAATTTATAATTTTATCAGAAAGTTCGATAGAACTAGATTTTGATCCGTCAATATTCAATAAAGGAAGTTTCATTTATTTTTTTCCTTTCTTGGCATTTATACTCTTAATTTTAGCTTCATGTTTTTCTTTAATAGTTTTTTTGCTAATATTTTTTACCGACTCTCTTAACAAAACGGTGGAGTTTTTTGAACCTGGTATTGATCCTTTTAAATATATTAGATTATTTTCTAAATCAGATTTTATAATCTCTAAATTTAAAATTGTTCTTAATTTATCTCCCATATGGCCAGCCATCTTTTTCCCTTTAAATACTTTTCCTGGATCTTGTCTTTGTCCAGTAGAGCCGTGCGATCTGTGAGAAACTGAAACACCGTGTGATGCTCTCAAACCTCCAAAATTCCAACGTTTCATTACACCTGCAAAACCTTTACCTATAGTTTTTGACTTTGCATCAAGAAATTTTTTATCTTTAAATATTTCAATACCCAGTTCGTTGCCTTCCTTGTATATATCACTTTTTTCTACTCTGAATTCCTTTAAAATTTTTTTTGGTTCAGTATTCTTTTTAGCAAAATAACCTTTCATTTGTTTTGTTAATTTTGAGTTCTTTAACTTGAAAAAACCAACTTTTACAGCATCATAACCTCTTTTGTCTTTGGAAATGACTTCTAAGACTCTGCCTCTTTCGACTTTTATCACTGTTACAGGAATTGATTGGCCTGTTTCCATGAATTCTCTCGTCATTCCTATTTTTTTTCCTATCAATCCAATACTCATATTTTAAATTTTTATTTCAATGTCTACACCCGATGCTAAATCAAGTTTCATTAAAGCCTCAACTGTTTGAGGAGTTGGCTCAATTATATCAATTAACCTTTTGTGAGTTCTAGACTCAAATTGTTCTCTACTTTTTTTATCAATATGTGGAGATCTTAAAACAGTATATCTTTCAATACGTGTTGGTAAAGGTATTGGGCCTTTTACTTGAGCACCAGTTCTTTTTGCTGTATTAACAATTTCCTCAGTCGACAAATCTAATATTTTATTGTCATACGCTTTTAAATGAATCCTTATGTTTTGATTTTCCATAAATTAAGCTAGTTTTTTTGTTACTTCATCTTGAACGTTTTGCGGGACTTTATCGTAATGACTAAATTGCATAGTATATTGGGCTCTTCCTTGTGTAGAAGATCTAAGATTATTTATATAACCAAACATATTTGCTAAAGGAACTACTGCATTGATAGCTGTTGCATTCCCTCGTGCCTCTGTTGATCCTACTTGACCCCTTCTACTATTCAAATCTCCAATTACATCACCCATAAATTCTTCCGGGGTTACCACTTCAACTTTCATCATTGGTTCTAATAATTTTAGATTTGCTTTTTGGCAAGCTTCTCTGAAACAAGATCTACTTGCTATTTCAAAAGCTAGAACACTAGAGTCGACATCATGATGTAAACCATCTAAAATCTTTACCTTATAGTCAATAATTGGAAATCCAGCTAAAATTCCGCTGTCTGCTACACCTTCAACTCCTTTTTCAACACCTGGGATATATTCTTTTGGTATTGCGCCTCCTTTAATTAGGTTTTCTATTTCTCGCCCTTTACCTGCTTCAAGAGGTTCAACACTTAATCTGACTTTCGCAAACTGTCCTGCTCCACCACTTTGTTTTTTATGAATATATTCCATTTCAGCAGATCCTAAAATTGTTTCTCTGTAAGCAACTTGTGGAGCACCAATATTAGCCTCAACCTTAAATTCTCTCTTCATACGGTCAACTATTATATCTAAGTGTAATTCTCCCATGCCTTTTATAATTGTTTGACCTGACTCTTCGTCAGATGAGACTCTAAATGAAGGATCTTCTTTCGCTAACCTAGCTAAAGCTTCTCCCATTTTTTCTTGATCTCCTTTTGTTTTAGGTTCTACTGCTATTTCTATTACAGGATCTGGAAATTCCATAGGCTCTAGTAAAACAGGATTTTTTGAATCACATAACGTGTGGCCTGTAATTGTATATTTAAGCCCTGCTAAAGCTACTATATCTCCAGCGCTAGCGGTTTTGATATCTTCTCTGCTATTTGCATGCATTAAAAGCATTCTACCTATTCTCTCATTTTTATCTTTAGATGAATTTAATATAGAAGTACCAGCGTTAAGAGTTCCTGAGTAAATTCTTATAAAAGTTAAAGATCCTACAAAAGGGTCATTTGCAACTTTAAATGCCAAAGCAGAAAAATTTTCAGACTCTTCAAATTTCATTGTAACCTTTTCCTCCGAACCAACTTTTGAACCATCGATAGATTTTAAATCACTAGGACTTGGTAAATAGTCGATTACTGCATCAAGTAAAGGTTGAACACCCTTATTTTTAAATGCGGATCCAGTTAAAATTGGAACAAAGTTAAAGTTTAGTGTCCCTTTTCTTATACATTTAATTAAGTCTGCCTCTGATGGCTCTTTTCCATCAAGATAAGCCTCCATAAGTTTTTCATCTTCCTCAACAGCTGTTTCAACTAAATTCTTTCTATATTCAGCTGCTTTTTCTTTCAAATCTTGAGGAATATCAACATAATCAAATTTTGCTCCTAAATCCTCGTTCTGCCAAACTACCCCTTTCATCTTAACAATATCAATAACACCTTTTAAATCTGCCTCCGTTCCAATTGGTAATTGTAAAGGTAAGGGTTTACAACCTAATCTATCTTTTATCATCTCAACACATCTATAAAAGTCTGCCCCTGTCCTATCCAATTTGTTTACAAAACAAATTCTTGGAACTTTATATTTATCTGCTTGTCTCCAAACTGTTTCTGACTGAGGTTCAACTCCAGCAACACCATCAAATACTGCTACTGCTCCATCTAAAACTTTTAATGATCTTTCAACTTCGATTGTAAAATCTACGTGACCGGGTGTATCAATTATATTTATTCGATGATCTCTCCAAAAACAAGTAGTTGCAGCAGAGGTAATTGTTATGCCCCGTTCTTGTTCTTGTTCCATCCAATCCATGGTCGCTGCTCCATCATGAACCTCACCGATTTTGTGACTCTTACCTGTATAATATAAAATCCTTTCGGTAGTTGTTGTCTTGCCCGCATCTATATGGGCCATAATACCAATATTTCTATATTTATCTAAAGAGTACTTAGTCATAATTTATTACCATCTAAAATGTGCAAAAGCTTTATTTGCTTCTGCCATTTTATGTGTATCTTCTCTTTTTTTAATAGCAGAGCCTTTATTTTGTGACGCATCAATTATTTCTGCATAAAGTTTCTCGGCAATAGTTTTGTTTTTTCTTTTTCTAGTAGCATCCATAATCCATCTTAAAGCAAGAGCTTGAGCTCTTTTCGACTTTACTTCAACTGGTACTTGATATGTAGCTCCTCCAACTCTCCTAGAACGACATTCCAAATTTGGTTTAACATTAGTTATAGCATTATTAAAAATTTTTAGAGGATCTTCATTATTCTTTGATTTTATTATATCTAATGCATCATAAAGAATTTTTTCAGCAGTTGATCTTTTACCATCGTACATTATAGAATTAATAAATTTTGAAATTATTTCTGAGTGAAATTTTGGATCAGGATAAACTTTTCTAATTGGTGCTTTTCTTTTTCTAGACATATAAATTTATTTTGGTTTTTTTGCTCCGTAAAGAGATCTTCTTTGCTTTCTGTTTGCAACTCCTTGAGTATCTAAATTTCCACGTAATATATGGTATCGTACACCTGGCAAATCTTTAACTCTACCGCCCCTTAAAAGTACGACAGAATGTTCTTGTAAATTATGCCCTTCTCCAGGAATGTAAGCTGTAACTTCAAAACCATTTGACAATCTTACTCTCGCAACTTTTCTTAAAGCAGAATTAGGTTTTTTTGGTGTTGTTGTATAAACTTTCACACAAACACCCCTTTTTAAAGGTTGTTTTTCCAAGGCAGGAACTTTATTTCTTGCCATAGGTTT
>MDTA01102849.1_pt1 | contig 15567 bp, 14 predicted proteins | sample 811151 | NCBI WGS metagenome assembly MDTA01 (sample SAMN05326648, study PRJNA326480) | marine metagenome | isolation source: seawater | place: Indian Ocean: South | collected 2010 | reverse complement strand
TTCCACCATAATTATTTTTTATTGGATTTTTAACATAAAAAACTCTGTCATGTTCTTTGATTAAATTTAAAATTTTTTTTTCTGAAGTGTCAATATTTAATGATTTTAAAAATTTTTTTATTTCATTAATTAATAATTTATTTCTTAAATCAATTAAATTTTTTGAAAGAGGTCTTGACGAAATTTCGTTAAAATTCAAAAAATTTTTTTTTCTTGCAATCTTAATGTTAAATATATTTTCGATTATATTTTTTAAAAATAATGTAAAACTATTTTTGCGTCCATCGTTAACCTTATATTCCCAGTGCTTAGCTCTAATTACATTTTTTTTTGACATATATTTTATTAAATATTTTTTATAATAAACGAAGGTCTACTTTTTTCTGATAATTTTCTTATTTTTAAGTTTGGTTTTTTTTTCAAAAATTCATCTACTGCAACTGTAGCTCCCCTTATGTGTTTATAATCATCAAGTAAAATGATTCCTCTTTTACTAACATACTTATAAAGCGTTTCCAAAACCAATTTTGTTGGAGAATAAATATCTAAATCCAGGTGCAAAAGCGAAATTTTTAATTTATTTTTTTTCTTAATTAAGAATTTTTCTAATGAAGTGTTAATATTCCCTTTTATTAAGGTAAACTTATTAAAATTTTTTTTTATAAGAACTTTCTTAAGATTTTTTTCTTTAATTCCTTCACCTATTCTATTGTCATGAAATTTGGCAAATACAGTATCCCTATTTTTATGTAAATTGTTTTGTTTTGGAACAGGAAATTTTCCAAATGCATCAAATCCATAAACATGTTTTGTAGTTTTTTTATTTATTAAATCTCTAAAGGTTAAAAATCTAATTAAGCTAACCCCTTTAAAAACTCCAAATTCAAAAATATCACCTTTAACATTAGAGACCTTTTTATAAATTTCATAATGATCGATTATTTTTCTTAATCTAGATTTATCAGAGGTTTGATAAAACAAGTTTTCGTAGTCCCATTTATCTAGTTTTTTCATAAAATTTATTAATCTAATTAGTTATCTTACAATAAATATCTTATAAATTTTTTTAATTTTTAATAGTCTCATATTATTTAATTCTTAATAATTTTTGATTAGATACTTTAAAAATTTTATCGCAGTTTTTATAGTTAATACTGTGTGATATAAATAATATAATAATTTTGGGATAATTTTTAAATATCCTTTCAATAAGTTTATTTTCTGTTTTTTTGTCTAGTGCATTAGTGCCCTCATCAAAAATTAGTATTTGAGGGTTAGAATATAATGCTCTTGCTATACTTATTCTCTGCTTTTGCCCACCTGATATTTTAGAGCCCGATTCTCCTAATGAATTTAAAATTCTATTTTTATTTTTCTTATAAAAAACATCTAAACAGGAACAATAAATTATTTTTTTATATAGTTTATTATTAAATTTTTTTGAGTTTAAAGTTATATTTTCTTTAAGTGAACCAGCTATTAAATTAGCTGACTGAGGAACGTATCCAATTTTTAATACCTGATTCTTTATTGTTTTAATATTAACATCATCATAGTAAATTCTGCCATTTTCAGGTTTTAAAATACCAGAAATAATATCAATTAAAGTTGTTTTTCCCGAACCAGTTTTGCCAATAATTCCAATTTTTTCTCCAAGATTAATTTCTAAATTAGTATTTTTTAAAATATTCCTATTATTGTAACTAAAAAAAATATTTTTAAATTTTATTGATTTTTTTAAATTGAAATATTTAACTTTTTTTTCATTTTTTTTGTAATTAATTAACTCTCTATAAAGTTTGTCCATAGGCACTAGGCCATATTTAAGTTTTTGCATAGATGAAAGAATTTTGTTTACAGAAGGAGTTAATCTTATAGCGGCTAATGCATAAAATCCTACTATTGGAACAATTTGTTGAAAATCAAAATTTAAAAAAAATAAAAGAAAGAGTATTAATAAACTCATCATCAAGACAGAAATTATTTCCAAAATATATTTTGGAAATATTTCAAGCAAAAGTTGAGTCTTAGATACATCGTTCACCATTGAATTGTTATAATTAAAATTACTTTCAAAAAAACTAAAATTATGAATAGTTTTTAAATATTTAATCATTGAAAAGCCCTCGTTTAAATTTTGAATTTGTCTTTCGTCATGTTTTAGTTTTTTTTTACCTAAAAATTTTAACTTCAATTTTATTTTAAAATAGATAAAAAAAGTAACTATTGAAAATGTAGTAATTACAAAAATTGAACTTAAAGGTTCAATTAAAAATAATAATGTAAAAATAAAAATTACTAACAAAATTTCTGTAAGCACATAAATCGATGATGAAATGATATTATTAATACTATCACTAACAACGTTTAATATAGTATTTATATAATTGCTTGAGTTAAATTTGTTAAATTTTTCATAATTTAAATTTAAAAACTTGTTAAATAATTTTTGTGAAAAACTTTTTCTTAAATCAAAAAGAAAGGATTCTTTTATATAGTTAAAAAAAACAAGATAAAGATTTTTTAATACAAAAATCAAAATAATTATAATGAGTAAAAAAATAATAATTTCTTCGTTTGAATAAGATGACAAAAAATTTTCGATATCAATATCATTCTTAAAAAATGAAAATTTTTCTAAAAAATTTTTTCCTGATACCATAAAAGACAACAATGGTATAATTGAAGCAACTCCTAGTGTTTCTAATAATGATGCAAAAATAACCATTACAAGAATTAAAAAAAAAATTTTTTTCTGCTTTGGATAAATAAGTTTTAAAAATTTTAAATTTTTTATCATTAATAAAAGGTTATAATCTTAATAATATCTACTGTTTAATAATGCGCTTGCATAGCTAATTTAAGCAAAACTGTACAATAATTGAACTTTTACTGTACATAATTTGAACATAAATGTAAACTAATAATTAAAAATAACACAATCTAATTAAAATATGATTTTCACATTAATAAGATAGAGTTAAATTTATCAATTATGTACCTTTCATCTGAAAATAAACTTTGTAATTCTCTAAATGTACTAGTTAAAAAATATAAAATTTTAGGTGTTAAGGCAGAGTTCGAGGCGGAAGGAAGTAATAATGCTAATATTTTTAAATTAAGATCAATTACCAATAAACTTAACACTCAACTTCATGTTAAAATTGGTGGTGTTGAAGCAATAAATGATATTTATTTTTGCATAGAAGCAGCAGTTGATGGAATTATTTCTCCAATGGTTGAAACAAAATTTGGATTAAAAAAGTTTTTAGAAAGTATTGACAAATTAAAATTAAAAAAAAAACCTTTCCTATCAATCAACATTGAAACAATAACTGGATATAATAATTTAAATGAAATTTTAACTCTTGCTTATAAAAATGTAGATAATATAACTATTGGACGTAGTGATTTAGCATCGAGTTTATTTAAAAATGATATAACTCAAAACTCAAAAGAATTAGAAAAAAAAATCATAATAATTGCAAAAAAAGCAAAGAAATATAAATTAAATTGCACTATTGGAGGTGGCGTAGATAAAAATACAGTTATCCAATACAAAAAAAATAAAGAGCTTAATTTAATAAAAAAAATCGAAACAAGAAAAATTATTTTTGATAGAAAAATATTAATAAATAATAAAAGCGCATTAGATAAAGCGATTGATTTTGAAAAAAATTATATTCATTATAAAAAAGAAATTAATGATTTAAAACTTAACACAGAAATATTAAGGTTAACAAAGTTAGAAATAAGAAAGTAAAATTTATGTATCTTAAAAATTTAAAAGCCATAATTCCAGCTCTTGGGACAAATAGATATTCAAAACATGGAGACCTTGAATCATTTGGTGATACCACTCTTTTAGAATGGAAAATACATCAAGTTAAGAAAATTATTCCAAAAGATAGAATTTATGTGACCGCGTTTGAGAAAAATATAAAAGAAATTTGCAATAAACATGAAATTAAGTTTCTTAAAAGAAAAAAAAATATTTCATTATATAAATTGCACTCAGATATTGGAAAAAAATTTAAAAAAGATTACTTGATATGGCTAAATCCTACCTCTCCTTTTTTTAATGAAAAAAATATTAGTATGTTCCTAAAAAAATCACTGAACAAATTAAAAGGACAATATGACTCCTCATTAACATGCACATTGGAAAAAGAATATTTTTTCTTAAATAATAAATCAGTAAACTTTGACTCTTTAAAAAAAACTGTTTCTAGATCAAATATTAAATCATTAGTTAAAATTACTAATTCAGCTCATTTAATAAAAGGAGAAACTCTTTATAAAAATCAAAATTTATTTGGGAAAAAACCTTATTTTGTAAAAATAGATTTTATTAGTTCATTAGAATTAAAGTATACGAAAGATGTTAATCTATTCAATTCTATTTTAGAAAATTATATTAAAAGATCTATATAAATAATGAATATTTTAATCACTGGAGGTGCAGGCTTTATCGGAACAAAGCTAGCAAATAAATTAGCGAAAAAAAATAAGATTTATATTTTAGATTTTCCTGAAAAAATTAAAGAAAAACGTAAATATTTAAAAAATTGTAAACTGCTGAATGGAGATATAAGAAATAAAAATATATTTTTAAAAATTAAAAATAAAATTGATTTAGTTTATCATTTGGCTGCTCTGTGCTCTACAGAAATGTCAGAAAAATATCCCAGACAATGCTATGCAACAAATGTAGAAGGTACAAAAAATTTATTAAAATGGTGTATTAAAAAAAAAGTAAAAAAAATTATATTTACTTCTTCAATGGCTGTGTATGGTCGTAATTCTCCAAATATTCAAGAAAGTACTAAATGTAAACCAGTTTCTGTTTATGGAAAAACAAAATTGATGGGTGAAAAAATATTATTAAGTCAGCAAAATAAAATAAAAACAATTATATTAAGACTCTTTAATGTTTATGGTCCCGATCAAGATTTAAATAACGAAGTGCAAGGAATGTTTTCTATATACCTTAAGCATGCCATTACCTATAAAAAAATATTTGTTAAAGGCAGTTTAAATCGTGTAAGAGATTTCGTATATATTGATGATGTAATTTCTGCACTTAAACATAATTTTAAATCATCTAACATTTATAATGTTGGTACAGGAAAACCAAGCAAAGTCATTAATGTTATAAAATCAATCTTCAAAAATTTAAAAATTAAATTTAAAAAAAACTTGATACAAAATATAAAAAAACACAAAGGTGATACCCATATTTCTTATGCGAATATTGATAAATTAAAAAAAATAGGTTGGATACCAAAATATAATTTACAAAAAGGTTCAAAAAAAACAATTTCAAAAATCAATTCATGGAAATAGTCGCTCTACTTACAGGAAAAGGCTCCAGCACTTTAAAAAATAAAAATTTATTAAAAATTAATAATCATCCAATTCTTTGGTACCCATGTTCGGAAGCAAAAAAAGTAAAAGAAATTAATAAATTCTTTGTGTCAAGTGAAGATAAAAAAATTATTAATACTTGTAAAAAATACGGATTTGAACCAATCAAAAGACCAAGAAAATTAGCTAAAGCAAATTCACAACATATCGATGTTCTCGTTCATGCAATTAACTTCATGAAAAAAAATAATTGCTTTCCAGATATTATTATTGTTCTCTTGGCAAATGCGCCAATAATAAAAAAAAAATGGATATCGGACTGCATCAATATTTTAAAAAAAAATAAAAAAATAACAGCTGCGGCTCCTGTTGTAATTGATAATGACCACAATCCCTACAGAGCTAAAATTTTTAATGGAAAACATTTATTAAATTTTATTAAATCTAAAAGAAAATTATCATCAAATCGTCAAGATTTACCAAATAGCTACTTTTTTTGCCATAATTTTTGGGTTTTAAGAACAAAAGAAATTATTAAGTCAGATGGTTATCCTCCTTGGAATTTTATGGGCAAACGTGTCAAACCATATAAAATTAAAAAATCAGTAGATATACATAATATGGATGATTTTAATTTAGCTAAAATATTACTAAAAAATAATTAATTAAAATGATCATAATAAAAAAAATATTTTTGTACATTTTCTTTTCAAAAAAAAATTTTTTTAAACCTAGGCATAGAAAAATTTTAATTTATCATAAAGGTGGCTCTTCGGTAGTTTTGCAAACATTGCCAAAAAATAGTGCAGAAATTTTATCCATAAATGGTGAAGAAATTAACCTATATGTTTTATTAAATGTTATCATTTCTAAAACATATTTAATATTTCAGCCAAAAAAAATTTGGGAAGCTTATATTTATACCTACATAAAACAAACAGATCCAAAAATTATTATAACATTTGTAGATAATAATTTTTATTTTTATACTTTGAAAAATAAATTTCCAAAAATAAAATTTATAGCAATTCAAAATGGATACCGTTTTTTTAAAGATGATATTTTTGGATATTTAAAGGATCATACAAATAAAAATAATTCATTGAAATGTGATTATATATTTTGCTTTAATAATTATGTGGCTAAATTATACGAAAAGCACATTATTTGTAAAACAATTAAAATTGGATCTTTCAGAAACAATTTAACAAAAATAAGAAAAAATAGGAAAAAATTCATACTTTTCATATCTTCTTATGGTTTAAATAGTTCTAATATAGAAAAAAAAATTATCCCAATAATCTCTAATTATTGCAAAAAATATAATATTAAACTTTTAATTCTAGGAAGAACATCGAGCATTAATGAAGTAAAATTTTATAATTCTTTAAATCAAAATAAAGATTTTCAATACATAAATAATGATCCAACTAACTTGCATCAATCTTATAATTTATTAGATCAAGCAAATACAGTTATTTCCTTAAATGCAACTTTAGGGTATGAGTCGCTTGGAAGAGGAGTAAAAACAGTTTTTATAAATTTGAATGATAGAAAATTAAATTGCAAATCTTATTTAACTTTTGCTTGGCCTATAAAAAGTAAGAAAAATGGGCAATTTTGGCTAGGAGTTTTTAAAAAAGAAAAAATTTTAGAAACTTTAAACTCAGTTTACAAAATGAGACAAAAAGATTGGAAAACAAAAATTACCCCTATAGTAAAAGACTTAATGAATTATAACTATGGTAATAAAATATTTTTAAACAAAATTAATAACTTAATTAATAAATAATGAGATACTGTAAAAAATGTATAATGCCCGATACTAGGCCTGACCAAATTTTTAATGAGTCTGGGATTTGTAATGCATGTTTAAGTTTTGAGAGAAATAAAAAAATCGATTGGAATAAAAGGAAAAAAGAGTTTGAAAAAATTATAAATAATGCAAAAGCAAGTAAATCTAGGTGGAATTGTGTTATACCATCCAGTGGAGGCAAAGATAGCACCTTCCAAGCTTTAAGAGCAAAAGAACTCGGATTAAATCCAATTTTAGTAACTGCAACAACATGTGATCTTTCAACAATAGGAAGGAAGAATTTAGAAAACTTAAAATCTTTAGGTTTTGATACAATAGAAATTTCAAATAGTAAAAAGATAAGAGCAAAATTAAATAAAATTGGTTTAGAGCTGATAGGTGATATCGCTTGGCCAGAACATGTATCAATTTTTACTGTGCCAATAAGATTTGCTCTAAATTATAAAATTCCTCTTATTTTATGGGGAGAAAATCCACAAATTGAGTATGGTGGACCAAAAAAATCTTTAAACAATAGTATTTTAGATAGAGCATGGTTAGAAGAGTTTGGAGGTTTAATTGGTTTAAGAGTAAATGATTTTATTGAAAACTACAATTTCAAAGAAAAAGACCTTGAGATCTATAATTATCCAACTGAACAAGAATTGAGTAAATTTAAAATAAAAAGTATTTTTCTAGGTTTTTACGAAAAATGGGATTCGATAAAAAATTATAATATTTCAAAAAAAAATGGTTTTTCTAAATATGAAAAAAAATTAGAAGGATGTTATTTTGATTTTGAAAAAATTGATAATTATCAGCATGGAATTCATGATTATTTTAAATTTTTAAAGTTTGGATTTGCTAGGGCTACGGATCAATTAAGTTTTTGTGTAAGAAGAAATCTTGTCTCAAGAGAAAAAGCTATAAAAATGGCAAAAAAACTAGAGGGAAATTTTCCTAATTCATATATGGGAAAACCAATAAATAGCATATTAAAAAATATAAATGTTAGCTTAGATGAATTCACAAAAATTTGCGACAAATTTACTAATAAAAAAATTTTTAAGTGCGATCGTTCAGGAAAACTTATTAAAAATAAAAATAATGAACCTATAAAAATTAAATATGATAATTAAAAAATGAAAATTGGTTTTTTTTTACAATCATATTCTTCTGGAGGTGTTGATACTTTTTTAGTAAATTTAGTTAATCATTTGAAATCAAATTCAAAAATTATTTTATTTTATAATCATAATCATCCAAATATTAAAAATATTAAAAAAAAATTTATAAAAAAAGTTAAATTTATTAAATATAGAGTTGTTTCTTTAGAAAATATTAAAATTTTTAAAAATTTTAATAGTTTAAATTTAGTAATAAAATTTTGTTTAATTATATTATTTCCATTATTATTTTTTTACCAATATAAGAAATTATTTAATTTAATTTCAAGAGGAAACCTAGATAGATTTATGGTAATCAATGGAGGATATCCAGGTGGTGATTTATGTCGTATAGCTTCAATAGTATGGTCTAAAATAAATTCTAAGGTGAAATCATGGCATAATTTTCACAATATGGCAGTAGAAAAAGATAGATTTTTTTTAAATAATTTCTATAGAAATAAAATTGATATTAAATTAAAAAACTCAATTAATGGTTTTATAACTGTCTCAAGATCATGTAGCAAGAGCTTACAGAAAAGAAAATATCTTAAAAATACAAAAATTTTAACAATTTATAATGGATATAAAATAACAAAATTTAAAAAAAAAAATATTAGAAAAGAATTGAATTTAAGCACAAGAGCAAAATTACTTTTGTTACTGGGAGAGTATGATCTGAGAAAAGGGCATGAATTAATCGCCAAAGTAATGAACGAATTGATAAAAGTAGATAAAAATATTTATTTATTGATTTGTGGTTATGGTTCTGAAAGTCAAATTAATACTGTGAAAAAAATTGTAAAAAATTTAAATTTAGAAAAAAGAATTTTTCTTAAAGATTTTAGAGCAGATAATTTAAACCTGATATCTCAATGCAATATACTAGTGATACCGTCACTCAGATTCGAGTCTTTTGGTTATACAGCTATTGAGGCTATGAGTTTAAGAAAACCTGTAATCGCATCAAGAATTGGAGGATTAACGGAAGTAATTGAAAATAACAAAACAGGTTTTCTTATAAGACTAAATGATCACAAGTTGTTTGCTAGCAAAATATTATATTTACTAAAAAATCCAAAAAAAAACAAAATTATGGGAATTAATGGCTTTAGAAGATATAAAAATTATTATACATCTGAACATATGGCAAAAAAATATTTGAATATAATTTTAAATAAATAGGTAAATGGATAAAAAAAATTTTAAAGTAATTATTTTATGTGGAGGATTGGGTTCCAGATTGTCAGCTGAGACAAAAAAAATTCCTAAACCCATGGTTAAAATTGGAAAATTACCAATATTAATTCATATAATTAATATTTATCATAAGTATGGATTTAGAGATTTTATTTTAGCCCTAGGTTACAAAAAAGAAATAATAATAAAATATTTTAAAAAAAATAAGCTGAAAGATATTAATATTAGATTAGTTGATACTGGAAAAAAATCTTTAACAGGAACAAGGTTACTTAAATTAAGAAAATTTATAAATGATGAAAATTTTTTACTTACTTATGGAGATGGATTAAGTGATATAGATTTAAATAAGCTAGTAATATTTCATTTAAGAAAAAAAAAAATTGCAACGGTTACAGCGGTGAGGCCCCCAGCTAGATTTGGAGAGTTGTTTTTAAAAAAAAATTTAGTGAAAAAATTTAATGAAAAAAATCAAGTAAATGCAGGATGGATTAATGGTGGTTTTTTCGTTTTTAATAAAAAAATATTTAAATATATTCCAAAAAAACAATGTATGCTTGAAAAGGAACCAATACAGAAATTAACGCATAAAAGAGAATTGGCGGCTTATAAACATAATTCTTTTTGGCAGTGCATGGATACATTAAGAGATAAAGACCTTCTTAACAAAATGTGGAATTTAGGTAAAAAAAAATGGATAAAAAAATGAAATTAAAACAATTTTATAGAAATAAAAAAATTCTAGTTACAGGTGCTACAGGTTTTAAGGGAGCATGGCTATGTTTATGGCTTAAAATAATGGGAGCTAAAGTTTATGGTATTGGATATAAACCAAACAATAATAAAAGACTCTTTGATCAGTTAAATTTAAGTAAAAAAATTTATTTTAGTTACGTAGACGTTAGAAATTATAAAAAAATTAATAATTTTATTTTAAAAACAAAACCACAAATAGTATTTCATTTGGCCGCTCAACCAATTATTTCTAAATCATATGAAAAACCCATGTACACTTATGAAGTAAACTCACTAGGTACTCTTAATTTAATAGACATAATAAAAAATAATCAATTTATTAAATCTGCTATTTTTATTACTTCAGATAAATGTTATGAAAGTAATAATTCTACTGTCGGTTTTAGAGAAAATGATAAATTAGGTGGCATTGATCCATATAGTGGCTCAAAGGCATGCGCTGAAATAATTGTTAACACTTATTACCAAAGTTATTTTAACGATAAAATTAAAACTGGGATTGCTACAGCAAGAGCAGGAAATGTTATTGGGGGAGGCGACTGGTCAAAGGACCGTTTAGTTCCAGACGCTATTAAGTTTCTTAATAAAAATAAAACAATAATTATAAGACATCCAAATTTTAATAGGCCATGGCAACATGTTTTAGAGCCACTTTTTGGTTATTTAATATTAGCGCTTAAACTTTATAAGCAACCAAAAAAATATTCAGGTCCGTGGAATTTCGGAACTGAACGTAATACTATCACTAGTGTTGAGCAAGTAATTAATAAAATAATCTTTTATTGGGGCAAGGGAAAATATAAAAAAAAAAACAAAAAAAAATTTTATGAACAAACTAATTTACAGTTAAATATTACAAAAGCAAAAAAGGAATTAAAATGGAAACCAAAACTTTCAATAAACGATTGCGTTTCTATGACTGTAGACTGGTATAGGAAAGTACTAGCTAATAGAAAAACAGTTCAGCAAATAACAAAATCTCAAATAATTAATTATATGAAATTAAATGATAAAAAAAATTAAAATTAAAATTATAAAAAATAAAAAAGGTAATATTATTAAATTTTTAAATTTTAAAAAAAAATTACTAAAAAATTATGGAGAGATATATTTTTCTGAAGTAAAAAAAAAATATTTTAAAGGATGGAAATTTCACAAAAATAGAAATCAAATATTAACCATTGCCTCAGGGACTATAATTTTTTCATTTAAAAAATCTATAAAAAGTAAACCTAAACAAATTAAATTATCATATCCAAATAATTTGTATGCTTTATTTATTCCCAAAAAAACTTATTACGCATTTAGATGTGTGAGCAAAAAAACAGGAATCATTATTAATTTGATTGATGAAATAGTTAAATGAAACCCTTGGTAACTATAATTATTCCTAGTTACAAACGGTACAAAAAAATAAAAAAAGCTATATCATCAGTGAAATCGCAATCATTTCAAGATTGGGAATTAATAGTTGTTGATAATAATTCTAAAGATGGAACTAAAGAACTAATTGATAGTCTTAACGATGAAAGAATTAAATTTTATGAGATAAAAAACAAAGGTTTTATCTCGAAATCAAGAAATTTTGGAATTGAAAAAAGCAGTGGTAAGTACCTTGCATTTTTAGACTCAGATGATTGGTGGACACCTAACAAACTTGAAATTGCAGAGCAGTACATAAACAAAGGATATAAATTTTTATATCACGAAATGTACGTATCAAAAAAAAATAATTTAATAAAAACTAAAACCAAATATTGCAGAGATATCATGAAACCTATTTACAATGACCTTATAGAGAATGGTCCTGCATTCCCAACATCAAGCGTAGTAGTTGAAAAAAAATTATTTAATTCTGCAAAAAATTTTGATGAATCAGAAGATTTAATTACTTGGGAAGATTATGATGCTTGGATAAAAGTTTCAAAACTTAATCAAGAATTTGTAAAGTTGCCAGGAAATTTAGGTTATATAAAAATTGATGATGAAAATTTACTTAGTCCAGATAAATCAATTAAAAATATTTTTTCTTTTAAATCAAAGTATGTTAAAGATGGAACCTTACCAATTTGGTGCATTTTTTCTTTAACAAGATCATATATTTTAAAAAAAGATTTTACTAATGCCAAATTGAATATAGATATTTTAAAAAAATATAAATTAAGTTTTAAACTAAAATTAAGATATATTTTATTAAAACTATGGTGTTTAATTAAATATTAAAATAATTTTCTTTTTATATATCTTGCTGCAAAATAAATGTTTTTATATTTTTCTATTTTAGGCCTTATTATGCTTTCAGATTTTATTTTTAAATAATCCAACCAATAATTTGCAGAATTAAGCTTATAATAATCAAAATATTTTTTTAATTCTTGATCTGTCCTAGCTTTGCCATTGTCACCATATTTTGATACATATGGTGTAAAATCAGGATATAAGCTTGCCACATTAATCAATCTAGTCCTCATAAAGTTACCAATCAGAATATCATCAAAAATGTTGTTTTGAATTGAAAAAATTAAAGAATTTCTTGGAGTATTAAATTCGATTCCTTCTTTTCTATTTGATAATTTTATAGCAAAATCTTTATTACCTACTCTGAAATTTATAAATCCAAAATTTTTTTTCAAATGATCAAATTTTAAAAAATAATTTTTTAGTACTTCTTGATCTTTAATCTCTAACTCATCAGTCCAATTATCTCCAAAATTTTCAAATTTTTCTGGTTCATTTAGGCATTTCTCAGGATCTATTTTTAAATAATCACTTTTATTACTTTCCCACTTTATAAAAGCTGGCAACAATTCACCTATAGAATTGTTAAAGTTATTATAGTGTTCTTTTAGGGGGGTAATATATTTATTCATAGATATGCTATCCGACCTAGAATATTTATGGAAACAAGAGAAAGGTACTGCAAAATTACAATTCCATTTTTTCATGTAATAACTGTATGATTCTCCACAAGGTTTTTTTTCTGCTGCTATAGGTAATATAAATTCATTATGATGATTATAAAAATTGATCATGTCCGCATCTCCCCAACTAATTAATTTCATTAAAAATCTATTTTTATAATTAGAAATTATTTTCTTAATTTCTTTTGACCAACCTAAAGCAGATCCATCATTTAAATTAAAAATTATATCTTTTTTTGCTATCTCAATAAGCAAGGAAGAATCTTGATTCCAGTCTGCAAAAGATTTTATTTTAATATTTTTCGATAATTCTATCCAACTATTACTTTTGATTTTTTGGCAATTATAACTTTTTGATAAATCATTAAAAATTCTATCTCCGTAATGATCGGGAATCAAAAATATTTTGTCCTTAAAAAGATCTAGAGAATCGGGATCTATATGGTCTGGATGTCCATGCGAAAGCCAAATATATTTTGATTTATAAATATTATCTAATTGTTCTTTAGGAATATCGTATACATGAGACCAACTACCAAAATATGGTTTTCCTTTAATCCAAGGATCTGTAGTTAAAATTGGCACATCATCAAAAGCCGTGATGGTTGCATTTCCAATAGTTTCAAAGCCAATCATTTTCTTTTTATAATATAATTATTTAAAACCAATACATCCATATCTGTTCTTAAAAAGCAATTTATAGCTTCACTCGGATTCATTACAATTGGTTCATTTTCATTAAAAGAAGTATTCAGAATTATCGGAACATTTGAAATTTCATAAAACTTTTTAATAAGTAAATAAAAGTCACTATTCATTTTTTCAGTCACTGTTTGGACTCTTCCTGTTCCATCTATATGAGTAACTCCTGGAATAATTCCTCTTTTATCTTTTGAGATCGTTTCTACAGATGACATATACTCATTAAGTTTATTATTTTCAAACCATTCACTTTTTTTTTCATATAGAATAGCTGGAGCAAAAGGTCTAAAACTTTCTCGTCTTTTAATTTTACTATTAATTATATCTTTAATTTTTGGATTACAGGGATTAGCTAAAATAGATCTATTGCCGAGAGCTCTTGCTCCAAACTCCATTTTTCCATTGAAATGACCTACAATTTTATTATCTAAAAGATGCTTAGCAATTGTATCATAAAGAATATTTTTATTTTCTATGATCTCATAATTAAATTTACTTATTTCTTTAATATTAATAATATTTTTTTTTATTTCATCATTTGAAAAGAAAGGGCCAATGAAAGGTGAGGTTAAATTTGAAAAAGTGGTTTTTTTATTTTTTTTTTGAGCATATAAAGCTGCTCCAATCGATCCACCACCATCACCGGGTGCATATGGTATAAAAATGTTTTCAAATAATTTTGATTCATGAAGTTTTTTATTTGCTAATGAATTTAAAGCGCAGCCTCCAGCATAAACTAAATTATCAGAAAAATTTAAATTTTTTATTTCTTTTACAATTTCAAATAATTTGTCTTCAAATATTTTTTGCGCAGATGAAGCCAAATCTTTTTGAAAATCTGAGATATTATCAACATTTAAATCATTAGTATTAAATAAATTTTTTAAATTATTACTAAACAAATTATTTTGTTCAGGCTTACCCTGAAATTTATAACTATAATTTTTATTGGTATGATTAAAATATTTTAAATTAAGTTTTATACCACTATCTTCTTTAAATAAATTTTTTAAAATTTTATTATAATATTTTGGTTTACCATAAGAGGATAAACCCATCATTTTATATTCATCTCCATAATTTTTAAAACCAATAAATTGAGTGAAGGACTCATAAAACACTCCTAGTGAATTTGGAAAATACTCTTTCTTAATGATATTAATTTTATTATTTTCACATTTAGCAATTGAAACACTGCAAAAATCTCCAAAACCATCAATAGATAGTCCTACTGCCTTTTGATAATTTGAAGGATAAAAAGCCGATGCTATATGGGATATATGGTGATCAATATAATGAATTTTAATTTTTTTTGATAAGCTTTTTGGGCTAAAAAAATTATTGATATCTTTTTTTAATGTTAATTTTTTTTTTAGTCTGTCTGCAATTTCAAATTTTTTTTTTCCGAATAAATATTTTTTTAAAAAATATAAAATTTTGTGATGGATATTTGAAAAAGGGTTTGTATTTATAGCTATATCTGTAATATCGATTAAATTAATATTTGTATATTTTAAGCAAGCATCGATTGAAGCACAGGGTAATCCTGCCCAATGTTTAATTCTATTAATTCTTTCTTCTTCAATAGCAAATAATAGCTCGCCATTTCTAATTATACAAGCAGATGAATCGGCATGATTACAATTTATTCCAAGTATAA
>MDTA01097728.1_pt1 | contig 15567 bp, 10 predicted proteins | sample 811151 | NCBI WGS metagenome assembly MDTA01 (sample SAMN05326648, study PRJNA326480) | marine metagenome | isolation source: seawater | place: Indian Ocean: South | collected 2010 | reverse complement strand
GGGATCGCTAGATCCTTCACTCGCTCTGCGGAGTTCAGGAAACAGGTATCCGCTGTACGGATAATAGGTTTGGAATCAAAGTTTTCCCACTCAAGTTGACGCTAGGGCGCAGGCTGCAAGACGCTGTTCACCGCCGTTTCATCTCGGTATCGAATAGGGCTCGGACCGATTTGATTGCGTACTTGGTCACCCGGTTTCCATTGGATCCGCGACCCTTGATCGCCAGGTCTCCAAAATCGTATTCGAATTCCTTATTTCGGGCTTTCGAAGAACTCGTCAATCGAATGATGACGGGTCGTGTAGCTCCATCTGGATTCGCTCGGAAATAGTGGACTTTGGATTTGGGCGTTCCCTTGGTCAAGTCGTAGACTTTGTCTCGGGTGACACCGCCTACCAAGAAGCGTTTGACGAAGGAATCTCCCCGAGGTCCATCGCGGTAGATCATGTCGTAGATCGTATCCTCATCCCCTTTCTTCCAAACGGCAACATGAAGAATGTCCTGCCCCATGTAAACTTTGTCAGCTACTCGAGAAACGCGGAATGTCCCGTCGCCGCAGAAGCAAATGATATCGTCGAGTTGCGTACACTCGCCTATGAGTTCGTCGCGCTTCAGGCTTGTCCCGATGAAACCGTCCTCACGGTTCACGTAAAGCTTCTCTGTTGGAAGGGCAACCTCGGCAGCTTTTATTGTGTCGAAACTCTCAATACGAGTTTTTCGCTCCCGCCCTTTGCCATGCTTTTTGAGGATCTGCTTTAGGTAGGAAACAGTAAAGGCAGTTAAGCGCTTTAGCGAACGCTTAGTTGACAGAATTTCTTCCTCGGTCGCTTTGATGACTTCATCGGCCTTGAATGAATTGTATTTGGAAATTCGTTTGATTCGAATTTCTGTAAGGCGGGCGACATCGTCATCTGTAACCTCCCGTTTTAGCAGCTTCTTGTAAGGCCTCAATCCATTGTGGATCTCAGAGATAACCGCTTCCCAGGTTTCGCATTCTTCGATGCGGCGGTAGATGCGCTTTTCGATGAAGATTCGCTCCAGGGAATCGAAATGCCACTTCTCTTCCAGTTCGCCCAGTTTTATTTCGAGTTCCTGTTTCAGGAGGGCTCGAATATTGTCTGTTGAGCGTTTAAGAATCTCTGTGATGCCGATAAATTCCGGCTGTTCGTCGTGAATGACACAGGCGTTTGGAGAAATGGATACCTGGCAATCAGTGAAGACATAGAGGGCGTCGATGGTGGCGTCCGCGTCTGCCCCAGTGGGCAGAGTGATCAGAATCTCCGCATCCTCGGAGGTGTTGTCCTCGATTTTCTTTATCTTAACTTTCCCCTTGGTGTTCGCGGAAAGGATAGAGTCGATAACGGAAGAGGTGGTTGTTCCGAAAGGAATCTCCTTAATCGACAATTGATACTTTGAAACCTTCTCGAATACCGCCCGGAGCAATAGCCTGCCGCCCTTCAATCCATCATTGTAGTTGGACGCATCCATTACTCCCTTTGTATCGAAGTCTGGATACAGTTCAAAGGGCTTCTTTTGTAGATAGGCGATTGCCGCTTCGACGATCTCGTTGAAATTGTGAGGAAGAATCTTGCAGGCTAGCCCGACTGCAATGCCCTCGCAGCCCTCGGCTAGCAGGAGCGGGAACTTTGCCGGCAAGTGGACAGGTTCCTTGTTTCTCCCATCATAGGAAGATTGCCAGTTTGTCGTTTTCGGATTGAATATGACGTCTCGGGCGAAAGGCGAGAGCCGGGCTTCAATGTACCGTGCCGCGGCTGCTCCATCTCCGGTCAAAGTGTTTCCCCAGTTTCCTTGCGTATCGATTAGCAGATTACGCTGGCCCATCCCTACCATGGCGGCGTAGATACTAGCGTCGCCGTGAGGATGGTACCGCATGCTGTGCCCGACTACATTGGCCACTTTGTTGTAGCGTCCATCATCGAGCTCCTTGAGCGCGTGGAGAATACGTCGTTGAACCGGCTTGAGGCCATCCTCCAGAGCGGGAACAGCCCGGTCGAGGATTACGTAGGAGGCGTATTCGAGGAACCAGTTCTTGTACGAGCGTGCGAGAGGAGCTTTTTCGTTCCCGGAATCGTCGTTGTCGTTGTCGATGGGGACTTTTCCGTTGCCGGATTCCTCGAAGTCGAAGGTCTCTTGATTGTTTTGCTTTTTCCGTTTGCGGGGACTCATTAGCGGACGGACTCGGTGACTGCGTTAGGAAGCGGCTTGAAGGAGTTCTTTGTCGACGTGCAGGTTTTCAATGATGAAACCCTGCCTCTCTGGTGTATTCTTGCCCATGTAAAAGGCGAGAAGATCATCGATATTGTGCAAGTGGCTAATCGTTACCGGCTCGAGTTTCATGTCTGGACCAATGAAGGTCGCAAACTCGTCTGGAGAGGCTTCCCCGAGACCTTTAAAACGCGTGATCTCCACGCCTTTCCCCATTGATTCAACGGCCTTGTCCTTTTCCTTCTCGGAATAGCAATACTTGGTTTCCTTTTTCGTTCTAACCCTGAATAGCGGCGTTTGAAGAATGTAGAGGTGGCCCTGGCGAATCAGGTCTGGGAAGAATTGAAGGAAGAAGGTGATCAGAAGCAATCGGATATGCATGCCGTCGACATCCGCGTCTGTCGCGATTACAACCTTGTTGTATCGTAACGTATCCAAACTTTCCTCGATGTCTAAAGCGCTTTGCAAGCAATTGAATTCATCGTTCTGATACACTATTTTCTTGCTTAGGCCGAATGCGTTGAGTGGTTTTCCTTTTAGGCTGAATACCGCTTGTGTATTAACGTCACGCGTTTTCGTGATAGAACCGCCCGCGGAATCGCCTTCGACAATAAACAAGGTGGATTCATCCGCTTGCTTGTGCTTCGTGTTGAAGTGAGCACGGCAGTCGCGCAGTTTCTTGTTGTGAAGATTGACTTTCTTGGCCTTTTCACGGGCCAGCTTGCGAATGCCGGAAAGCTCTTTGCGCTCTTTCTCGCTGGCGATGATCTTCTGTTGGATGGCTTTCGCTGTCTCCGGATTCTGATGGAGATGCAGATCTAGCTCCTTCTTGATGAAACTGTTGATGAAGTTGCGGATCGTCGGTCCTTTAGGTCCCATATTTTGGGACCCAAGCTTGGTTTTCGTTTGGCTTTCAAAGACCGGCTCCTGAACACGTATAGAGATAGAGGATACTATTGATGTTCTAATGTCGGAAGCATCGTAGTCCTTTTTGAAGAATTCCCGAATTGTTTTGACGATAGCCTCCCGGAAGGCGGCCTGATGCGTGCCTCCCATAGTGGTGTGCTGCCCATTGACGAAGGAAAAATACTCTTCTCCGTAGTGCGTGCCATGAGTCATGGCGACCTCGATATCTTCGCCCTGAAGGTGTATGATTGGGTAGAGGATATCGCCAGAAAGATTGTTCTCCAGCAAATCCTTAAGTCCGTTCTCGGACCTGAACGTCTTGCCATTAAGCGAGAGGGTAAGCCCAGTATTGAGGTAGGCGTAGTTCCAAAGCATGGTTTCGACATATTCTAGCCGATAGTCGAAGGCCTTGAAAATTCCTCTATCTGGAGTGAATTCGACATAAGTGCCGTCCTTTTCTTCGGTCTTGGTCTGCCGGCTCTCAGACTCCAGTTCCCCTTCTTCGAAAATGGCCTGCTTCATTTTGGATTCCCGATAGGATTCCACCATAAAGTAGCTTGAAAGGGCATTGACCGCTTTGGTGCCGACTCCGTTTAAACCGACGCTCTTTTGAAAGGTTTCGCTATCGTATTTGGCTCCTGTATTGATCTTAGAAACACAATCGACCACTTTGCCGAGGGGAATTCCGCGACCGAAATCGCGAATAGCCACTATCTCGTCTCCAATCGTGATGTCGATGCGCTTTCCGTAGCCGCTGGAGTGCTCGTCAATGGAGTTATCAATGATTTCCTTGAGAAGCACATAGATCCCATCGTCCTCTGAAGCTCCGCTCCCTAGTTTACCGATGTACATCCCGGGACGAAGCCGAATGTGTTCCCGGGGGCTAAGTGACTTGATGCTCGATTCAGTGTATTTCTTTGCCGCCATCTCTAGTTCGATAGCAATAACACGCCGCTTTGAAATCAAGCGGTAATCCGGTCAGGTCGCGGGAACAAGGCGTCAGAGAATTCTCTTTACAAAATTTTATCTCCCAGTTGGCTTGCGGTCGCTCTGATTCACTCTCTATTACCTCCTGCACCCTCCTTATGAGCTCTAGCGAACCCGCAACTGAAAAAGCGAAGAATGATCGCGCTCTTCGCTTCTATCGCGACGTTCTTGGCTTAGAGCGCTTGCATTACGGAATGTGGTTGCCGGACGACCCTCTCACGATGGAAGCCTTGCAGGCAGCCCAAAAACGCTACGAGGATTTTCTAATTGAGAGCGTGCCAGATGGTGTTGAGAGTATTCTGGATGTCGGTTGCGGTACGGGCGAGCTTTGCCTGAATCTAAAGAAAAAGGGCTATTCCGTTGAAGGGCTTTCTCCGGATATCAATCAAAAGGCGGTGTTCGCTGAAAAAGTGGATGCTCCTTTCCATTTTACCAAATTCGAAGATTCGAAATTGGATGGTGGATACGATCTCATCATTATGAGCGAATCCTGCCAGTACATTCCCATCGATAAGGTCTTCGAAATTTCGCAAAAGCTTTTGAATCCCGGAGGGCATTTGATGATTTGCGACTATTTCGTCGTTGATCAAGATGCAGGTGAGTTATCCAAAAGCGGTCATGACTATAACGAGTTTTTGCGAGTGGCGGAATTCGGCCCGTTTCAGATCGTTTCGCGGCGAGATATCACTCCAGACATTCGCAAATCTCTAGAAATCGCCAGCGACTGGGCTGACAAGATCCTTCTGGGAGCGGATATTCTCACGGAGAAATTTCGCCAGCGGAATCCATTTCTCTGGAAGATCGCGTGCTGGTTTGGTCGCGGCAAATACGAGAAAGCCATGTCCCAACGCGTGTTGCTGGATGCGGACAAGTTTGCCGCAGCCAAAAAGTACGAGTTCTTTCTCTTTAGGCTAGTCGATTGAGCTGAACGAGTAGCATTCAACACTGGTGCGAATGCTGGGATAAAAAGGGGGTGAACAGGATGCGCTGCGCTGACAGGATCTCGCGTTGAAACGCGAGAGCTTGATTATATTAAAACGTTTTCAATTTAACTCAGACGAATACTCATCATGCTGCCGACGGAACGAGGCATCATGTAGCGAAGCGCATCTTGTAAGAAACAAAACTGCGATTCGCCTAGGCCCGATTCAATTCCTTGGCTCCGATATCGCGGCGCAGGTATTTGGTATCGAACTCAACCTGGTCGCAAATCGCGTAGGCTCGGTCGGCTGCTTCTTGAAGCGTCGACCCAAGGGCGGTGATGCCTAGGACGCGTCCACCATTGGTGACAATTTCCCCATTCTCGTTTTGCTTGGTCCCGGCATGGAAAATCAGTTCATTGTCGCCTAGTTGATCGGGAAAGGATATGGGTAAGCCTTTCGGGTAGCTTCCTGGGTAGCCTTCCGAAGCTAGTACGACCACCATGGCGTATTCGTCTTTCACCTTCACTTCGATCTGATCTAGCTCCCCTTTGGCGGTTGCTAGCATAAGAGCTACAGGATCCGTCTTCAGGCGAGTGATAAGCACTTGAGTTTCGGGATCGCCGAATCGAGTATTGAACTCGAGCACTTTGGGACCGCTCTTAGTCATCATCAAGCCGATGAAAAGAGTGCCTCGATAGTCGATTCCTTCGGCAGCGATTGCATCTACGCTGGGTTTCACAATCTCCGCTTCGATACGTTGCATCATGGCTTCGTCGATCAGATCGGCTGGCGAGTAAGCTCCCATTCCTCCGGTATTGGGGCCTGTGTCGCCTTCGTTGATCTGCTTGTGATCCTGGCTGGTGGGCAAGATCTTGTAGTTCTTACCGGATACAATAGCGTGAATCGACGTTTCTTCTCCGAACAGGCACTCTTCGACGAGCACGTTCTTTCCGCTGTCCCCAAAAGCTCCTCCGTCGATCATTTCCTTCACCGTTTTCCTAGCGGTCTCATGGTCATCGGCTATGATAACGCCCTTTCCGGCTGCCAGCCCATCGGCTTTGATGACTATTGGGTAACTAGCGGTATCCAGATACTCGATGGCGGCTTCGGCATTATCGAACGAGGCGGCCGCGCCCGTCGGGATATTGTATTTGAAAAGCAATTCTTTCGTATGGATTTTGCTGCCTTCGAAACGAGCCCCGTCCGACGTTGGACCATAGGCCAATATGCCAATTTCGTTCAATCGATCCACGAGTCCCAGGCAGAGAGGTACCTCTGGACCTGCGATTACAAAGTCGACGTTCTCGTTTTGGGCCAGTTCCACGAGTCCGTCGATGTCGTTGGCTGCCACGCTAACGCATTGGCAACTTTCCGCCGCCATGCCGGGATTACCCGGAGCGACTATGGTTCGGGCGACCTGCGGGCTATTGACGCAAGCGTGGGCCAAAGTGTGTTCGCGGCCACCTGAACCAACGATAAGTACAATAAGCGATGAATTATCTGCCATGGGTAGATGATTAAGCGAGCGATTGCGCTTTCTTGGCAATAAAAAGATGGTCGCGAGGTGTATTCAGGGTTAGCGCGATGGAAAGTGGCCCGGTCGAGCGCCTATGCGCAGCCACGGCGGCGCTAGCTGAATGCCCACAAAACGTAGGATAGGCTTCCAGCCTGTGATCTAATTCCCGCAAACAGGCAGGATGCCTGTTCTACTTTTTTAAATGGGCGCTCGGCTTGTGCCGCCGTAGTCCCGCGACTGCGCATTGGCGTCAACTTAAGTCAAGGAGCAGAGGTTTCTGCTTCATTGACGAATTGTAGGAGCGGCTTTACGCCGCGATCTCCATAGGGTTAACAATAAAAATATCGCCCCGACACATCGGGGCTCCTACGCTCGAACACAACTTAAGTTGACGCCAATGCGCGACTGCGGGATCCCTGTTTTGAAACCTGTTTTTACGCTTTTCTATCCGCTTGCAACTGAGCTCAAGATTTAGAATGTTGGAGGTGTCCTGTTCCATTTTTTCCAAACCTGAATTTCTAGATTTTGCCATGCCGATCTTTAAGCTCCGGCGCCTCGCCCCATTCCTACTTGTCTTGCCAGGCCTCAGCTTGGCTGAGGATTACGATATTCTGCTCAAAGGCGGCCATGTGATCGACGCCAAGAACGACCGCAACGGTGTTTTCGATGTAGCCATCAACGATGATCGAATCGCGGCGGTAGAAAGATCGATCCCTGCTAGCCAAGCGGGCATAGTGGTCGATGCCTCCGGTCTCTACGTGACGCCGGGCCTCATAGACTTGCATGTCCACGTGTTTTGGGGAACCCGGGATGGAAACTATTTGGCCAACAGCTTTAATTCGTTGCCGCCGGATGGATTCACACTCCAGCATGGAGTGACCACGGCAGTCGATGCGGGAGGTCCGGGCTGGCGAAACTTCGAGCTATTCAAAAAGCAAACCATCGATACTTCGAAGACCCGAATAAAGGCATTTCTTAATATCGTCGGGGCCGGCATGGCCGGCGATCCGCAAGAGCAGGATCTCTACGATATGGATGCTAGGCTAACAGCGATGAAAGCGTACGAGTTTCCCGAATACATTGTAGGTATCAAACTGGCTCACTTCAAGGGACCCGATTGGAGGCCCGTCAAACGAGCGGTCGAAGCAGGGCAGTGGGCTAATATTCCGGTCATGATCGATTTTGGTAGGGCTCAGCCGACCCTGTCGATAAAGCGCCTCTTTTTGGAAGAGCTGAATCCCGGCGATCTCTTTACTCACTGTTTTGCCGACGCTTGGGGCCGAGAATCGATTGTCGATAGATCTGGAAAGCTGAAGCCTTTCGTCATGGAAGCTATTGACCGTGGCATCATAATGGATGTGGGTCACGGCGGTGGCAGCTTTCGCTGGAATGTGGCTACTGCTGCTCTGGAACAAGGAATGCGTCCTCAAACTATCAGTACGGATTTGCATACGGGAAGCATCAATGCTGGCATGAAGAATCAGCTCAATGTCATGTCTAAGTTGCTCAATCTTGGAATGAGCTTGGAGGAGGTAGTCGAAGCCTCGACTTGGAATCCGGCTCAAGTGATCAAGATCGAAAAAGAGCTAGGGCATTTGAGTGTGGGGGCTTTGGCCGACGTCGCCGTTTTGCGGAGACGGGAAGGGACTTTTGGATTCATCGATGTGGCCAGGACGCGACTCGATGGCAAGTACTTGCTGGAATGCGAATTGACGATCCTAGACGGGGAAGTGGTTTGGGATCGTAACGGAATGGCCAGCCCTTCCTGGGAAGAAGTTGATATTCCTCCTTCGCCAGGCCGTCCTGAAGTGCAACAATTTATAGATCCACCCAAATGATGAATACAAATATAACTTCAAGCATGCGACTCTTTTTTGCCGTCGCTATTTGCCTTTCTGGAACTGCGCTATTCACCTTCGCTCAAAGCCCTGGGTACGAGGCCAAAGCCAAGGAACTGGGAATCGAGTTCAACACGGCTGCCAAGCCGAACAATCACTTCGTCCCCGCCGTGCAAACGGGAAATCTGGTATTCCTTTCCGGACATGGCCCTCGCAAGCCCGAGGGTGGGGCCGTGCAGGGCAAAGTAGGGAAGGACCTGACGATCGAAGAGGGTTACGAGGCAGCTGGGCTTACCATGATCGCCTTGCTGTCCTCGCTGCGTAATGAGATTGGCAGTCTCGATCGCGTGACCCGTATCGTTAAGGTTCATGGGATGGTGAATTGCCCGCCCGATTTTACTAAGCAACCCGCTGTCATGAATGGAGCCACTGCGGTGTTGACCTCCATATTTGGCGATCTAGGCAAGCCGGCTCGCGCTGCGGTAGGGATGGGTTCATTGCCCAACAATATCGCTGTAGAAATCGAAATGATCGTGGAGATCGCAAACGAGTAGCCATGCTGAGTCGCCGCAAACTTCTCAAACGATTTTCTGGCCTGCCACTAGTTGGAGGCTTCGTTGCTGGAAGCGGTCTTCCCAATCAAGCTGCTGCCGAAGATGAGGAGGAAACGAAAGTCGCGCGCGATTATTTTGGCGAATTGGGGGTGAGGCCCATTATTAACGCGGCTGGAGCCTACACTACGATGACGGCTAGCCTGATGCCCGAGGAAGTTCTGGATGCTCATCGGCAAACGGCTGGTGAATACGTATCCTTGAATGGATTACATGATGCCGTGGGAAAGAAGATTGCCGAGCTCGTTGGATGCGAGGCGGCTATGGTGACGGCTGGAGCTGCCTCGGCGATGACTCTAGCGACCGCGGGAGTGCTAACTGGGTTGGACGAGGACAAAGCCAAGCGGATTCCTGTCGATCTGCGAGGCATGAGGAACGAAGTCATCGTGCAAAAGTCGCATGTCGTTGGATACACCCATGCCATCATCAACTGCGGTGTGAAACTGGTCGTGGTGGAGAGCGAGCGAGAATTGATTAAGGCTATCAATCGCAAGACTGCCATGCTGTACTCTACCGATGCCCACAATTTGGATGGGGCAGTGCAGCACGAGCGGTTCGTCGAGATCGGCAAAGAGTACGGTATTCCCACCTTTAATGATGCAGCGGCGGGGATTCCGCCGAGAGAAAATTTGTGGAAATTCACTAAAATGGGGTACGACCTGGTTGCCATATCGGGTGGCAAGGCTATCCGCGGTCCGCAGAGCGCGGGGCTCTTGTTGGGCAAGAAAGATCTGGTCGCCGCCGCCCGATTTAATGGGCCGCCGACTTCTGATCGCATTGGTCGGGGGATGAAGGTGAATAAGGAAGAAATGGTGGCGATGTGGATCGCGGTGGAACGATTCTTGGAAATCGACTACGAGAAGGAATATGAGAGCTGGAAGATGCAAATCGACTGGTTGAAAGACCAGTTCGCTTCCATCGATGGCTTGAATACAGAGAGCGTCATTCCCCAAAGTCCGAATACAGTCCCGACTCTTGTGCTGACCTTCGAAAAGGGCGCCTTTTCGAAATCCGGATTCGAAGTGAATAAAGCCCTATTGGATGGCGACCCAGCAGTGGCGGTAGCCCGGCCTCGGGAAGATGGATTCAATGTGACCACTTGGATGCTGCAGCCGGAACGTCTCGGCACGGTAGCCTTGCGCGTGAAAGAGGAACTTTTGAAGGCGAAGGTGTGATATTCTAAGTCTTTCGCTCGTCTAAGAGTGTTGAATAGTTCATTGTAGGAGCGGGTTTATCACGCGATTTCTCCTACTTCTATTTTGCCGACCCGCTCCCGCGGCGTGCCGGGCGGCTTTGCCTGAGGCGAATCCAGGGATTTATGTTACGGCCTCTTTAGGGATCACCTTCCCTTTCAATCTAGCAATCGGAGTGCCCTTGATCTACGCGTTGAGTGGCTATCTTTACTGAAGATGTTCGATGTTCGCTTCTCGATGGTATTATCTTGCTGCATAAAATTGAGTTGGCAGTTCGTTGAGTATAAGTATTCGAAAAGGAGACGAAACTATGAAACCAGTATTGTACGTAAAGAATGGCTGCCCTTGGTGCGTGGAAGCGGAAGCTCATCTGAATCAGGTAGGAATTAAATATGAGCGTAAAGAAGTGCGGTCGGATCCCGATGCCATGGATGAGATGGTCAAGCTGTCGGGGCAAACTCTGACGCCGACAATGGATTGGGGAGGCGAAGTCCTGGCGGATTTTGGCGTGGATGAACTAATACCGTTTTTGGCGTCTAGATAAGCGGGGTATCTGCCATTGAGTCGCTCGTCTTCAAACTTATATTCGCGCAGCGAATCCTATTGGCCCTAGCGGAGAAAGGGAGTCCTAGTCACGCGAAGCAGGACGTTGTTAAAATTCCAATAACATCATGCTGGTGTAGCCATCATGTAGATCAGCGAACGCAGTTCGTATCCTGTTAATTCTTCAACATTGCTCGTGTCTCGCTAGTTGCTCCTTCGTCGCAAATAGGTGTCTCTTTGAGACAATAGGTTCGAATGGATTGGAATCTATACGGGGTTTCCAGATTTAGAGTATACCATCAGAGTTGTGCTCAGTAGCGCGGCGCTTTAGCTCCCGTCATATTAAGCTTCCATTCCAGAACGCGGGCTGAAGCGCCGCGCCACTTTAGTCTGTTTTAAACACAAGCTCATGCCCTCGCGAAGCGAGGATCTAGTCGTGCGAAGCGGGACTTTGTTAGTTCAATTCTCTAAAATTTGTTTTGACCTAGAATCGCGACTCTCTTGAGAGCTTTCCTTTTTGGTTCAGGCTTGCTAGGTTCTTGGCGATGTCCCTTTACCCTCTGTTTTCCTCTCGGCTGCTCGGTATCGTTACTACCGCTCTGATTCTCTGTCCGTCCCAACCCGCTTTCACCCATCCGGGTCACAATGAACTGGAACCGCCACCACTCGGCTCCCTTTCGGTGGCCAAGGCATTGCTTGAGCGACATCCCTATTTATTGTCCCAGGGAAAACGCAACTGGCTGTTAGGGGAATTGCGAAAGGGGGAGCGACGGGTTGAAGGTGGATTGCCGGAAGCGGAGTTTTTAGAGATGCTGGAATCCATCGATTCCCAAGCGGCTATCGATTTGCAGGATGAGGACCAATTGTCTGTTGATGGAGATCTGCGGTTCGATCTACCTGGCGATCAGGGCGGGGTTCTCTTGCGGGTGTCAAATGGGTCTGGACCGGCGAATTTCGAGGTTTCAGAACTGGATTTGTCTAAACGAGAAAAGACTTTGACGATGCCCGTAGCGGAGCGAGGAGAAACCTGGGCTCTGCTAAGTTTGAGCGGAATTCCGAACGGAGAAACCGTAGTGTACTTGTCTCTCGATTCGGGAACGAAGGAACGGGTTCGCGTTCCGGTTAGGCTCAACGCGCCGGAGATGGGCCGCTTGCAGGTCGATATCCGCTCAGATGATACGGGATTGCCTACTCCAGCCATGGTTCAGCTTGAATGGCAGCTTGATGGCAGTGTTCGGGCTCCTGGCAGCGTTGTGGATTATACGCGGCAATTCGACTCGCAGGCAAGGACGCTAGAACAGATTCAGGGAAGCCGAACAGTGGCCTATCCGGGATTCGAGCCTGGGCATTATTGGATATGCGACGGGCCATTCGATATGGGCCTCCCGCCGGGTGAATGGAAATTGACGATCTTGAGAGGTATTGAGCATATCCCGGTTGTGGATACGATATCCATCGAATCGGGAAAGACCGTTTCGAGATCCTATCGCCCCAAGCGCTGGGTAAAAATGGCCGATCGTGGCTGGTGTTCGGGCGATGACCACGTGCATATGCAGATTCAGAGCGATGCCGATGCTGAGAGAATGCTGGTGTGGGCTCAGGCTGAGGATACCCATTTGGTCAATATTTTGGAGATGGGCGATCATGAACGCACGTTCTTTCAACAAAGAGGGTTTGGTAAGGAAAATAGGATACAGAACGGCGATACCATCCTTGTCCCAGGGCAAGAAGATCCCCGCATCGCCCATTTGGGCCACACCATAGCTCTCAATATCTCTTCGCAGGTCAGAGATACCTCCAAGTACTATTTGCATGATTGGGTATACGACTCGGTTAAATCTGTGGGCGGGCTCCATGGATACGCCCACGTGAATCGCGGACTCTTCGAAATTGAGCGGAATCTAAGTTTGAACATCCCCAAGCAAAAGGTCGATTTCGTGGAGTTGCTGCAGTTTCACTCTTTGGGAACCGATCTATATTATCATTTCCTAAATTTGGGTGAAAAGGTTACCGCGTCTGCGGGTTCCGATGTTCCCTGGGGAGGTACGGTGGGCGAGGTTCGTGTGTACGCATACCTCGGTGACACCCAATTTTCAGCCGATGCTTGGTTTGAGGCCCTAGAACGCGGGCGAACCTTTGTCACCAATGGCCCAATGATCGATTTCGCGATCGACGATGCCTTGCCTGGAGATCAAATCGATTTAGGCGAAGCCAGGAATTCTGTCCGCGTTCGAGCGAGGGCATGGGGGCACGCTAAGCGAGCGCTGATCGAACGATTGGAGATCGTTCAATTGGGAGAGGTGATTCGCAGTTCTGAAAGGAAAGGGAAGAGCTCGGATGAACTCAAATTGGACTTCGAACTCGATCCGGGATCCGGCTGCTGGATCGCTGCTCGAGCATTCGCTAAGGATCGATCTGTCGCTCACACGACTCCTATATATCTCAAGCGGCCGTCGCTGCGGTTTTGGAAACATGAAGAGGTTCCCGAGCTGATTGAGCGAAGCCTTAAGAGCCTTCAAGAATTGGAGGACGTGGCCACCAATATCGAAACGCCGAGCGATATGCCGGCCGAATCGGGGCAGGGGCTGATCGGCGCTTGGCACGGTCGGGCTGATCGCGTTCGTGCCAAAGGTATGGATCGGTATGAGGATACGGAGTCGACCTGGGTAAGTAACCGTCCCAATCGTGGCTATTGGTCGGCCTTTTGGAGAGGAACGCTGACTATTCCAGAGAATCATCTTCCTCCCGACACTATCTATCTGAGCGCTTCTAGCGAAGCGTCGGTTGCCATTGATGGAGATTTGATCGCTCGACTCGACAAGCGTGGCGAAGATTCGGCTTCGGTGGCCCTCGATCGAGGCCGCTCTTACCGAATGGCAATGGAGTATCAGCACCGCCAGGCCCCACTGTCCTATTTGCATCTTTCCATGAGCAGAGAGGGTGGCGCTAGAGAGCCACTCCCAATTGATTGGCTTTCCTTTGCAGAAGACGATTTCCGCCATGCTTATCTCGATTCTATTGGCAGTTTTGAAGAGCAGCGAACGTTGGGAGGCCAGGCCCCTCAACTCGTCGATCGGATTGATGAAGCACGGCAAATCTATGGCGATCTGCTTGGAAAATGGGATGCAGAAAAGTCCTTGCGTTAATTGAAGCTATCCCGACCCAGTGGAGCTGGGGCTCTTTGGGCCAAGAGCTGTGTTCTTTCGGGAAAACCATATGGTAGGGTATACGATTTTAAACTACGAGTTCCGCTGGTCCAAAAAGCTCTAAATGGGGTCGAGATGGATTTTGAGATAGGTTCTTGATTTGATTCTGGTTAAGCGATTGCCATGCGTTGACGCACACGATCGTTCTCTCGCTTGGATTCGAGGTATTTCGCCTCCAGTGATTCGCGAATATTACTGTAGTTGCTATCGTCGTACAAGTTGTTCGATTGTTCAGTATCGTCGATTAGATCGTACAGCTCTCCGTAGTCGCGAGTGTCGTAATGAACGAACTTGTAGCGACCCTCGATGAAGGTCTCCTGCTTGAAGGGTCCTTGGGCAGGACGGAATTCCACCAGGCAATGGTTGCGAACCGACTTCCCAGCATCAGTCCAGGCCGGGATTTGGGAGAGGCCTTGACTAGGTTCGAGCGGCTGCATGCCGGCGGCTTCTAGAAACGAAGCTTCTAGGTCCACTAGTGACTGGAGCGCGGAACTGGTTTGGCCTGGAGTGGCGTTCTTAGGATGGGCTGCAATAAAAGGGATCCGCTGGGCGGCCTCGTAGGTTGGCAGGCCTTTGCCCCATAGACCGTGATCGCCTAAGTAGTCCCCATGGTCGGAGGCGAAAACGATCAAGGTGTCGTCGATGCTTCCATCCGCTTCCAATCGATCGAGGATGCGTCCGATATGCTTATCCATCAACGATACCATGCCATAGTAGACAGCTCGCAGGGAGCGAATATCTTCGGTCCCGAGCTCCGGTCGGATCTTAACGTCGCCCCAGGCTTTTTCCTGCAACTGTGGATCGTCGCCGTAGTATTCTCCTTCGGCCAAGCTGCGGTAGAAATCAGGCAGTTCTTTTAGCTCCGGCCTGTCGATAGGATTCGGCATTTCGGATGGATCGTACATCGATGCCCAGGGTTCCGGGGCCACGTAAGGGTTGTGGGGATCCTGGAAACTGGACCAGAGAAAGAAAGGCTTTCTGGATTCCTGAGCTCGATCGATAGCGGCGATGGAGCGTTCGGCCACCCACGCGGATCCGTGCAACTCCTCGGGTAGGGACCAGGGGCCGAAGTGATCGTAGTCGTGAATATCGAAATAGTCCGATAGTTCGATTCCCTTGGCCCGAAGCCAGGCCCCGTAGTGCATCCCGGAAGCATGGGGCTCCGAGGAATGGCCGATGACCAGTTCGGCCTGTTCGAAGCCGAAGTAGGGTCCTTGCCAATTATCGAAATAGTCTAGGTCGTGGACCTTGGGAGCCGATTCGGGACTGGCGGGATCTTTGCAGGCCTGGAAGTGGGCTTTGCCGATTAGGCTGGTGGCGTATCCCGCCTTGGTGAGCCGGTGAGCGACAGTCGGACCGTAGTCTTCAGGGAGCGAGGTACCGACGTGGAAGCAGCCGTGACGCGAAGGGTATTCGCCGGTTAAAATCGAGCACCGGGAGGGCGTGCAAACGGGATTAACGGTGTAGGCCCGATCGAAGAGAATGCCTCTGTCCGCCAAACGGTCGAGGTTCGGGGTTTTGATAGCGGGATTCAGCCGTCCGAGGCAATCCCAGCGTTGTTGATCGCTGGTGATGAGGAGGATATTCATAGAAACCTATGGCAAACCCTATCTGAGCTGT
>MDTA01136780.1_pt1 | contig 15570 bp, 15 predicted proteins | sample 811151 | NCBI WGS metagenome assembly MDTA01 (sample SAMN05326648, study PRJNA326480) | marine metagenome | isolation source: seawater | place: Indian Ocean: South | collected 2010 | reverse complement strand
TTAGGAGCTGATAGTTTGGATACTGTTGAACTTGTTATGGCTTTCGAAGAGGAATTTGGATCAGAAATATCAGATAGTGAAGCAGAAAAAATCTTAACCGTAGGTGATGCAATTAAATTTATTGAAAGCAAAAAAAGTTAAATTTTTTTAGAAATAGATGGCACCTGATAAAAAAAATATCATGGTTGTCCTCTCTTCGCCTTCTGGAGCAGGCAAAACTACCATTACGAAAAAAATACAACAAAAATTTAGTTCATTTAAAATTTCAGTCTCTCACACAACTAGAAAACCACGTCCTAATGAAGTTGATGGAATAGATTATAACTTCATTGACAAAAAATCTTTTAAAGAAAAAATTGATAATAATTTTTTTTATGAATATGCAAAGATCTTTGATAACTATTATGGGACATCAAAAACTACAGTGGATAATTTAATTAAAAAAAATGATGTTATTTTTGATATAGATTGGCAAGGAAATAAACAATTATCTAGCTTCAAGAATCTCAATTTAATCAAAATATTCATTACAATCACAAACAAAAATAGTCTTAGAGAAAGACTTATAGCAAGAAATCAGGATAGCAAAATAGAAGTAGAAAAAAGATTAAAGTCTTACGAGTTAGACATAAATCATTGGTTTGATTATGACTACATAGTAATTAATGAAAATTTAGAGAATTGTTTTAGACAAATTGAAAATATTATACTTAAACATAAGAATTTTGATCATGAGCTTTCAAATATCTCTGTAGCTTGATAGTAAAATTCTTTACTTAAATCTGAGGGCCTTAAACTTAATTTGATATTATCAAATTTTTCTATTTGTTTTTTATTAAAAATTTTTTCTAAATTTTTCTTTATCATTTTTCTTTTATTTGAAAAAAAAAGATGAGTAATAAATTCAAGATTCTTTATATCTTTTATCTGAAATTTTTTTAAATCTATAGGACTTAAATGCAGAACTGTAGAGGTTACTTTAGGTTTTGGATAAAAACAATTAGCTGAAACATTAAAATTATTTCTAACTTTTAACCTATAATTTGAAATAACGGACAATCTGCCATATGACTTTCCGGTAATTTTTTCAGCAACTTCTTTCTGAAACATTAATATTAAATTATCGTATTTAGGAGGCCATTTCTTTAGTTTAATCAATTTTATTAATATTTGAGATGAAATATTATAAGGAAGGTTACCAAAAATAATTGAGTCTTTTTTTATTATTTTTTCAATACTTAATTTTAAAATGTCACTATTATAGAAAAATACATATTTTTCATTTTTATATTTACTCTTTAGACGATCTAAAAGATTTTTATCTTTTTCAATCAAAATTAAAGATTTTGGCTTTTTTTTTAAAATTTTATCAGTTATTGCCCCAAGACCGGGACCAATTTCTACTACATTTTTATTTCTAATATTAATAACCTCTGTAATTTTACCTATGATATTTTGGTCATTTAAAAAATTTTGTCCAAGTGATTTTTTTGGATAATACATTTTAATTTATCTTTTTCATAAATTTGATACATTCTAACAAACTTTCTGGATTAGCTTTATTTTTAAGAATTAAATCTTTTGCAGTACCATGGTCAGGTGATACTCTTAAATAATTCAAGCCTAAAGTAATATTAATAGCGTTATATTTAAATAAATGTTTAAAAGGTATTAAAACTTGATCATGGTACATACCGACAACAACGTTATACTTTCTGTAATCAGTTTTAAAAAAATTATCTGCTACCATTGGGCCGGAAATATTGTATTTTTTTTTTAAAATTTTTATTGCCGGTATGATTTTTTTAACTTCTTCTGAGTTTTTTGATAACTCAGAGTTATGAGGATTAAGACCTAAAATTGCTACTTTAGGAACAATTCTAAAAATTTTTTTATAGAAAAAAAATAACGTTTTTATCTTTTTCAATATCAAATGTTTATTAATCTTCCTCGAGACTTCGTTTATTTTAATATGTGTAGTTATTGGCACTACTGAAAGTTTTTTATTATACAACAGCATTACTTCACTAAATCTTTTTGATGAATTTTTTCTACCTAAAAATTCAGTTACTCCAAAAACATTTTTTCTTATGATTAAGTTTTTATCAATTGGGCAATTAATAAACCCATTTATTTTCTTTTTTTCACATAAATTATGGGCAAAATTCAAGCATTCAGTTACATATTTTGAAGCACTTGTTTTTGATACATTAAAACAATCATTGAACTTTAGAGGTATATCAAAAACTTTTATATAATCTTTCTCAATTTTTTCATTAATTTCATTTATTGCAAATATTTTAAATTTTGTATTAAATTTTTTGAATTGGTTTTGAAGCAAAGAAAAATTACCAACTAAAATTATTTCACTTCTTGTTTTAGGATCTAATTTTTTTAATGATTTAAAGATAATTTCTGAATTTATACTATTAGGATCTCCAGTGATTATGCAAATCTTTTTTTTCATAGCAATTCAATTAAAGTATTTTTTTTCTTTTTAGACAGATAACTAGAAGAGTAAAGATTAAGCAGATCATTTTTCTTTCTATTAATCAAATCTTCCTTCAGCTTATCTAATTTAAAATTTTGAGAAACTTCTGTTATTTTTTTATCTAATATTTTAAAAAAAAACAAACTATTTGCGATTATGATTTCTTGAGAAATCATTCCTTCATCTAGTAATTTAATTTTATCACGAATAACATTACTTAAAGCATTAACATTTACCCAGCCAATGACTCCATCATTTAAATTTGAAGACGATATACTGTATTTAGAAACTGTTGATGAAAAACCTTTTTTTTCTATGCTTTCTTTAATTTCTTTAATTAATTTTTGCTTATCATTTTCTTCAAAATTCACCTCAATTTCTGCTAATTTGAATTCTATTATTTTTTCCTTTGCGTTTTTTATTACGTTTAACTCTGCTTCAACTTCACTTTCAACTATATTTATTTTAGAGGCAAATAATTGAAATATTAATCTCCTCCACAGAAATTCTGTTTCTAATTCTTTAATATAATATTCATAATTAATCCCGTTTAATAAAAAAAAATTTTCTAATTCTGCAATCTTTATATTTAAACTTTGGGAAATTTTTAAAAGATGTTCATTAATTGCTAATTGATTAATTTCTAAATTGTATTTTTTCAATTCATCGTTTTTAAGTTTTAGATTAATTAAAGTTTTTAAAGATTGTCTTTTTATTTTATCAATATTTTCTTGCTTAATTTCTTGTTTTGAAAGAATAAGAGTTGTATTTATTTTATTCTCTAATTCATGTTGCGTAATGATTTCATTTCCGACTTTTACGATAATTTTATTAGAAATTGATGAATTTAAATAGGTATTTAAAAAAAATAAAGTGAAAAAAGTAATAATTGAAATTTTCATTAATTAGTAAATGATGGTGAGTTTACAGTTCCAAATGATGAAATAGTAATTTTGAACATTAGTGAATTTTCAGACTCAATTTCTGAGTCATTATAAAATTCTCTTCTATAAAATAAACCTGCTCGTAAGCAATCATTTAAATATTCATAACTCAAATTATAAAATTCTGATGAATTAGTGATTAAGTTTCTTTTATTCGAAAAAGTAAAAACTCCATTATCACCTCTTTTGTATTCAACAGAGCTTTTAACATATTCATTTTCTCCAGATTTTTTTTCCTCCTCTAGGTAGTTTAAATTAAAATTAAAATTATTTGTTGCATAATTAAGTGCTACATCATTTAAATTAGTCTCTTTATAGTTTTGATCTAATAAAAAGTTATAATTTATAGAAAATTTTTCATTCTTGTCATAATTAAAATTTCCTATTATATCTGAGAATCTTTTGTCTAAACTAGATGTATCCGGCATTTGTTTGTTATTTTTCTTCTCATTAATAATTTGACCGATTGAAAAATTAGTTTTGCTAATGTCATTATCAATTTCATAATTCAAGCCAATTGTCATATTTGTGCCACCCTCGAAGTTCTCATTGGATTGAATTCTATCTAATGAAAAAATATTTTTTCCAATTAAATTGAAATTTTCTGTTTCTTTACGCATATAATTTGGAGCATATTTAAATAAAACTTTTGGAGTCAAACTATGATTTCTACCTTTATAATCGTCTTTATATAAATCCACGCTAGCGAAATAACCAAAAGCTCCAAATAACTCATTAGTGGTCTCTGATTTAAATTCATTTACATTCTTTACTTCGTAATTAATATTCTTAAATTTTGTCAAAAACTTACCATCAAAATTTTTCTCTGAAAAAGGATTATCTAAATTCCAATCAAATTCGTTTGTTAAAAATTTTTTATATTTATTTGTATCGAAGTTGTGTACTTTGAAATTAGATTTAAAGTTACCATATCCAAATCCTTCTCCAAAAATTTGTTTATCGTATGTTATCTCTGGTAATATATATTCATACTTATCGTTATAGCTATCTGCCAAGGACCTAAAATTACTCATATTAAAAGATAAATAAGAGTCATCGGCATCATTTTCTCTAGTGTAGTTGATGTAATTTTCCAGGACTGATGTTTCATAATCAACTAAGTTAGACTCAATTTTATATAATTTTAAATATTTTTTATTAGAAACATGTTCAAGATTAACTTCTAACTCAGCATTTATGTTTTCTGATGTTTCTAAATTTTTAAAAAAGTTAGAAAAAAAATGTGATTTGTCACCAGCTTTTTTCTTTGAAGTAGTTTTTTTGTATCCTTCAGTAAAACCAAAATCAAATATTAAATTTGAATTTTTGAATGCTTGACGATACTCCCCAATAAACAAAGGATGTTCTGATGCGAATAGTTTATTATCGATCGTTAAATCTTTGTCTTTGTCTATTGCCCAAAAATAAGGAATATTTACGCTCGAACCTAGGTTTTTAGTATCTGAATATGAAGGTATTAAAAAACCTGAACGTCTTTTAACAGTAGGGTCGGGGTGAGCTAACTTTGGAAAATAAAAAATCGGCACGTTGTATAAGCGCAATACTGCATTTTCATAAAAAATTGTTTTTTTTAGTTTATCGTGTCTCATTTCTGTTGCTTTAAGCTCCCAAGGAGGGCATTTATCATTTTTTCTATAATCGCACATTGTAAAATTACTTTTAACGAATTTAGACTCATTACCCTTAATTTTAATTGTATTTGAAAATATTCTTGGTTTATTTTTTTTATTTAATTTTAATTCATTTTGATTAATATAAAACTTAGCATCAGATCCGATAATTTCTTTTTTCTTCTCATCAATATAGATTTGAGAAAATTTATAAGTGTTTTGATTTTTATCAATAATTTTAATTTTACCTACAGACTTAAAAATATTTTTTTTCTTTAAATATTCAAAATTATCTAAAAATATTTTATTATTTTCTAGATCTGTAATTATTGTTTTGTTTTCTGTAGTAATTGAGGAATCAGTATTATTTATAGTTATATTACTTGATATAATTTTATAACCTTCTATCGTATCAAAAGTTATATCTCCTATGCTTTTAAATATTTTATTATTATTATCGTAAATTGCTTTAGTTCCAGTGAACACGTTGCCATTTATATCTCTAGAATAGATATTTCCTTCAAGTTTTAAAAAATTATCTTTCTTATTATACTCTACATAGTCAGCATTAATAATATTATTAAACTTATCAATTACTTCAACTTCATTTTCAAATATCGTAATCTCATTTTTTTTCTCAATCTTTATATTCTTAGCTTTAATATCTAAGTCTTCAGCATACAAAAAACTTTGAAAAAATATTAAAAATATAAGTATTAAATAATTATTTTTCATTAATTTGCAAAATACCTATGGAACTAAATATTCCCAGTATGATTATTGGCATCCAAGTCGCAAGAATTAACGGAATTCTATTTGTTTTACCCAGTGCAATCGATAAATCTTTTAAGTAATATATAAATATACATGATATTAGACCAATTATAATAAATCTTGTATTTTTTGATTTTTTTAAGGTTCCTAAAACTAAAATAGAAGCTAGAGCTGTCATTGTCAGAAGAAAAAAGGGCATTGCCAACATAGAATGCAAGCTCTGCTTTAAAAAGATATCATTATAACCTTGTTCTAAAAAACTATTATAATTTGTTATTAAGCTTACAAAAGATAAAGTATCAAAGTTTTTATATAAATTAGTGATTTTTTCAAAAGTATAAATCGAATTTATTATTAATTCATTTTTTGTGGTTTTGTTAAACATACCATCTTGAAATTTAAAAATTATAACATCTTCAAGCAACCATTCATTTTTTTTAATATTAGCAGTCTTAGAGTATATTTTTTCTTTTAAGTTATAATTTTGATCGAAGTTAAATATTTCTACCTCTTTTAAAATTTCATTTTTATTATTTTTAGATGAAATAATTCTTTGCCCACCATTGAAGTTTTCTTTAATCCATAAGCCGTTTTTATTAAAAGTAATTAAATGATCAATATCTTTTGAGTAATTTGCCTTAGTTTTCTCATAGTATTTTGACATTGATGAAGTTATTGGGTTTAAAGCAAATAATATACTCCATCCGATTAAAAATGATGTTAAAGATATTAAAAAAAATATCTTTAGATTTGAAATTCCAAAAACTTTAATCGCTAATAAGTCTTTATTATCTTTAATATCAATTATAAATTTCATACTAGTTATAAATATTATAAATGGTAAAAGTTGAACCACCATACTCGGAATATATAAGCAAGTTAGCAACAATGGTGTAAAAAAACTTACATTTAAATTTTTAAAAAATTCAATTTCTTCAAATAAATTTAAAATTATTCCGAAGCAATAAAAAAATAAGAATACTTTGAAAAATAATTTTAAATAATTATTTAGTAGATATTTAAAAATAATTTTACTCATATTTAGTCTCGTTTCAATTTAAGTTTTAAAAAAGTATAAATTAATAAAATAAGCAAAGGTGGTGTGAGAATAAACAAATTACTAATAAATTTATTTAAACCGGTATATCTAATAATTGTTTCAGAATATAGTAGAACTAAAAAGGAGTATAAAAAAATAGTAATATGATTAAAAAAAAATTTCTTTTTTAAATTTGTTATCATTAAACATGTTATCAATGTTATTACAGGTATAAAAAATGGAAGAATAATCCTTCTGTTTAACGTAGGAATAATTTCTTTGATCAATTTTTCACTACAATTTTTTTCATTGAAAAAATTATTATTTACGCAAGCTAATAATCTAATCGTAGAAGTTTCTTGAATCTTTGGTTCTTTTATAGATGTGCTTTGCAAATTTCCTAAATCTATTTTCAATTGATCAAATTTTACGACTTCGCTATCATTTTTATCTTTATTAGCAGAAATAATTTGTCCCTTAAAAAGAATCATTCCTTTATCTTCAATTATTCCACTTTTAGCAATTATTGTATTTGACTTACTTTTTTCATTTGATGAAATATTTTTTAAAATATTAGATGTATCTTGTAAAAAAATATTTTGGATTTCATTGTTGGTCTTTTCATCTACAATAAAAGTTAAACCATTAAAAGAGTCACTAAATTGTTGAACTCTTATAGTTGGAATAAAAGACGTAATTTTATCATCTCCTAACAACATTCTAGATTTATTTAGCGCAACAGGAGTTATAAAAACGGAAAAAATTAAATATAGCAATGTAACAAAAATTGAAATTTTGAAAAAAAAAATTTACAATTTCAATTTTCTTGACACCAGATGTCCATAGAATAATAAATTCTTTTTCTTGAATTTGTCTAACTATAAAAATTGAAATTGAGACTAAAAATGCTAATGGAAAGAATCTTGTTATAATCCCAAATAAATTTAGAAATGAATAATAAAAATATGTAGTTATAGGATACCCGTTTTCTACTATTAAATCTAAGAAGTTTACAGCTTTTACGGTCCAAGCTATTACGCTCAATCCAAGAAGTATAATAAAAAAATTTTTTAAAATCTCTATTAAGTAATTTTGATAAATTTTATTTTGAAACATAGAAAATACAATATAATTAATGCAATGAAAAACTAATTTCAACTAATGGTTTAAACTTGATCAATTTTTCATTGAAAACTTACATATTTCAACATATATAAGCTATTCGAATTAACTCTTAAATCAAAATTATGGCTGTAAAAATCAATTATTTAAAAAAAAAGAATTTAAAGGTTTCAGATAATGTAATCCTATTCACCAACGAAAAATATAACGTTAAAAATCTAAAGAAACTTATCTCAAATTTTGAATTAAATTATATTTTAGATCTTTTAAAAACAAGCGATATTAAAAAAAAAATATTAACTTTTGAAATTAGTTCTAAGAGGAGGATTATTTTAATTTCAATAAAAAGTAATTATAAGATTGCCGATATTGAAAGTCTAGGTGCCGAACTACATGGAAAAATTCATGTAGGAAAAATTAAAACATATTTTGTAGATACTGACAGCTTAGAGGGTAAACATGACGAGTTAATTGGCCACTTTGCACATGGATTAAAGTTAAAATCGTACGAATTTAAAAAATATAAATCTAAAAAAAATGAAAAAGAAATCTTAATTAATATAGTTGGTAGTAAAAATAAGCCATCAGCTACCATTCAAACTAAATTTAAGGCAATAGAGGAAGGAACTTTTTTTACACGTGATTTGGTTTCTGAACCAGGAAATGTATTACATCCAGATGAATACGCCAAACGATTAAGTTTACTTAAAAAGAACGGCTTAAAAGTTAGTGTTCTTGATGAAAAAAAATTAAAAAAACTAAAGATGTTCTCACTTCTTGGTGTGGGTATGGGAAGCGTTAGAGGTTCTTATCTTGTGACAATAGAGTGGAAGGGTGCAAAAAATAACTCAAAACCTTTGGCATTCGTAGGAAAAGGTGTGACTTTTGACACCGGTGGTTATTCTTTAAAACCAGCAAGATTTATGGAAGACATGACATATGACATGGCTGGCTCTGCTGCAGTGGTTGGCTTAATGAAAACTTTAGCTTTGAGAAAAGCAAAAATTAATGCTGTAGGTGTTGTTGGTCTTGTAGAAAATATGGTTAGTGGTGTTGCCCAACGACCTGGAGATATAGTCAAGTCTTACAGTGGAAAAACTATAGAAGTTTTAAATACTGACGCTGAAGGTCGTTTAGTTTTAGCTGACGCCTTAACGTACACTGAAAAAAAATTTCAACCAAAATTTATTGTTGATCTAGCAACATTGACTGGAGCTATAATAGTGTCTCTAGGATCAGAATACGCAGGACTTTTTTCTAATGATGATAAATTATCAAAAAATTTAATCAAAGCTGGACAAAAAGTTGATGAAAAGTTGTGGAGAATGCCTTTGCATAAAAACTATGACAAGCTAATTAATTCTAAAAACGCAGATATGCAAAATATTAATTATGTTGGAGGAGCTGGATCAACTACTGCTGCACAATTTTTACAAAGATTTATTCTAAACAAAACTCCTTGGGCTCATCTTGATATCGCTGGTATGGCATTTTCTAAGTATGGTGGATCTCTAAATTCAGGTGGAGCAACCGGATTTGGCGTAAGATTATTAAATCAACTTGTTGAAGATTATTATGAGTAATAAAGAACAAACTTTGTCAATAATAAAACCAGATGCTGTTGAAAGAAATCTAATTGATGAAATAAAAAGTTTTTTCATAAAAAATCATTTAAACATAAAAAATAGTAAAAAAATCCATATCACTAAAGACGAAGCAGCAGAATTTTATAAAGTCCATCAATCAAAACCATTTTATAACGATCTATGTACCTACCTATCATCTGGGCCTATAGTTGTTATGATTTTAGAGGGAGAAAATGCAGTTACAGCTAATCGCAAGCTAATGGGTGCTACAAACCCAAAAGATGCTGAGGAAAACACAATTAGAAAATTATACGGAATTTCGATAGATAAAAATTCTGTTCACGGATCAGACTCTGTTGACAATGCAAAAAAAGAGATAGAGTTTTTTTTTAAAAATTAGCAATATTGAAAAATTTTGATAATAGCCTCCGGGTAAGCTTTATATTCAAGATTTTGAGTTTTTTGTTTTAACGTTTTCTCATCTTCATAAGAGTCAAGAAAAAAACATTTTTTTACAATTATATTTCCATCATCAAGTTTTTTGTTTACATAGTGTACAGTACACCCGGTTTTTTTTTCTCCATTTTCTAAAACTTTTCTAAATGTATCAAGCCCTTTGAACTTTGGTAGTAAAGAAGGATGGATGTTTATTATCTTTTTATTAAAAATATTGATAATATTTTTAGAGAGAATTTTCATATAACCTGCCAAACAAATAAAAGTTATTTTATGTTTTTTTAAATTTAGCAATATTTTATTTTCATGACAACGACGTTTTGTATTTATAATCACAAAAGGTATCTTATACTTTTTTACATAATTAATGCCTTTAGCATTTTTATTATTACAAATTACTAAGCTCACTTTTATAGGAAAATTTTTATCTCTGGAACGATCAATTATATTTTTTAAATTGGATCCTTTGCCAGAAATAAAAATACAGGTTTTTCTTTTTACCATTTAATATTATTTTGTAAATTTACTCTAGCTTTAGTTTTTGTAATATGACCTATTTCATATGGCATATAGTCTTTTGGGAACAATTTTTTTATTCGTAAAATATTTTTCTTAGGACATATTACACAAAAACCAACACCACAATTAAAAGTACGTAGCATTTCTTGATCAGATAGTTTTTTACTTTTTAACCATTTAAAAATTTTGGAAACTTTAATTTTATCCAAACTGATTGTTAAAGATAAGTTATTAGGGATAGACCTTAACAAATTTTCGACTAAGCCACCTCCAGTGATATGTGCGGCAGCATTTATAAGGTTCCTCTTAGTTAATTTTAAAACCTCTTTTGAATAAATCTTGGTTGGTTTAAGTAATTGATCTTTCAAATTTTTTGGTATTTTATTTTTTTTTAATATCGATCTAACTAACGAAAAACCATTTGAATGTATACCACTTGAAGGAATAGCTAATATAATGTCTCCTAATTTTACTTTGTTTTTTCCTATAATTTTTTTTTTCGAAACTATCCCAACACTAAATCCGGCTAAATCAAATTTTTCTTTTGAGTATACACCTGGCATTTCAGCTGTTTCTCCACCGATGAGTTTACAATCTGAAATCTCACAACCTTTAAAAATACCTTTTAAAATTTTTTTTGTTTTTTTTAAGTTTAACTTTCCTACGGCTATATAATCTAAAAAAAATAATGGTTTTGCTCCTTGAACTATCAGATCGTTTACACACATTGCTACTAAATCAATTCCGATTGTGTTAAATTTTTTCAATTTATTAGCTAACTCTAATTTAGTACCAACGCCGTCTGTACAAGATACTATGACTGGATCTTTAATTTTTTGATTGCTTATATCAAATAACGACCCAAAGCCCCCAATTTCATCTTTTAATGAGTTAGAGTTCGTTTTTTTGACATTTTTTTTGGATATTCGAGATATATGGTTAACTAATTTATTTGCTAATGGAATATTAACACCACTTTTTTTATAACTATTTTCGTTTTTTTTCATTTATAAATTGATAGTTAATTTTTATGAAATTATTTAAACAAACAATACTTATTCTAGTTATTTTTTTAAAAACTGGAAATCTTTTATCAGATAATAATTTATTCAATGTTAATAATATTATACTAGAAAAGACAGAAAATGTTTCAAATAATCAATTAGCCAATAAAGCAATCAAGAAAGCATTTAACCAATTTTTGAATAAGGTTTTATTAGAAAAGGATATTTCAAAAATTTCAAATCTAAGTTTTTCAAATGTAAAAAATTTAGTGATGTACTATAATATTTCAAAAAATTCTGAAATAGAAAGAAGCGAAGTTAGCTTTAATGTAGCCTTTGATAAGGATAAAATACATGATTTGCTTTATAAAAATGAAATTTCATATTCATATATAACAGATAAAGAATTTTATATTTTACCAATTCTAATAAAAGAAAATGGTATTTACATTTTTTCTAATAATTATTTTTATGAAAATTGGGATATGATCAATAAGAATGACTTAATAGAATTTATTTTGCCAGCTGAGAATATTGAAATAATTCAAAATGTAAATCAATCAAGAAATAACTTACTCAATTTAAAACTAAGTTCACTATTTAAAGAGCATATGAATAAAAATGCAGCTATAGCTTTGATTGAAAAGAACGAAGATAAGAACAATAAAGTTTTTTTAAAAGCTAGAATACAAAATAAGATTATATCTAAAAGTTTAAATATAAAAAATAATGAAAAAAATGAAACTGCAGTAATGAATAAAATTATATTTGAGGTAAAGGACAATTTGATCAACTTGGTAAAATCACAAAATCTTATAGATATTAGAACACCATCTTTTTTGAATGTTAAATTGGCATTAAACAAAAATAGTAATTTAGTTATTCTAAATACAAGAATAAGAAATATCGATTTAATAGAAAACATTTTTGTCCAAGATTTTAATAAAGACTATGTTAATTTAAAAATAAAATATTTAGGAAAATTAGAAAAAATTATCTTTCAATTAAGTGAAGAAAAAATTAGTTTAAAATTAATAAATGACCAGTGGTTAATTAAAACATTATAACAATGGATCAGCTTACATTTAAATTTCCATTTTCAAAAAGATTTTACAAAAATGATTATTTTGTATCAAAAAATAATTTTTCTGCATTTAAACTAATTGATAGTTGGCCAAATTGGCCTGGAAAATGGTTAAATATTTTTGGGGAACAAGGTTCAGGAAAAACACATCTTTCTAAAATATTAGAAAGGAAAATTAAAAAAGCAAAATTAATAAATGCAAATAATATTAATGATAAAATAATAGACGAATTAAATAAATTTGATTGTTTAATAATCGATGAATTTAAAAACAATATAAATGAAAATTTGTTATATTCAATTTTAAATCAGTTAAAACAATTAGATAGCTTTATATTAATCAATTCTGAAACTTCAATTAATAAAGTTGATTTGAAACTAGATGACTTGAAATCTAGAATTAATAGTTTTGTGTTTATTGGAATAGAATTACCTACCGATGATTTGTTAAAAGTTATTATAACAAAAACATTATCCGATAAACAGATTATTATCAGCCCAAAGTTAACAGATTATATAATAAATAACGTTGAAAGATCTTATGAAAAAATGGTTAAATTTATTAAAGACTTAGATGAATTATCTTTATCTACTGGAAAATCAATTAATATTAATCTAATAAAAAAAGTATTAAAAAAATGAATAAATATAGAACACATAATTGTTCCGAGTTAAGTGAAAAAGAAATAAATAAAAAAGTATTTCTCTCTGGATGGCTCCACAGAAAGAGAGATCATGGTAATTTGTTATTTATAGATCTAAGAGATCATTATGGAATTACACAATGCGTTATTGAGAACAAAAATAATTTTTTTCCAATTTTAGAAAAATCTAAGCCCGAGTCCGTATTAAAAATAAGTGGAAAGGTTGTGAAACGGTCAAGTGGAACCGAAAACTTTGAATTAAAGACTGGTAAAATTGAAGTTTCAATTGATGATGTGGAAATTTTATCTGATGCAAAAGATTTACCCATGCCAGTTTTTGGCGAGCAAGACTATCCTGAAGATATACGGCTTAAATATAGATTTTTAGATCTTCGAAGAGATGAGATGCATAAAAATATAATTTTAAGATCAAAAGTAATTTCTTTTATCAGATCAGAAATGCTTAAATTAGGTTTTCTCGAATACCAAACACCAATATTAACTTCCTCAAGCCCTGAGGGAGCAAGAGATTTTTTGGTTCCTAGCAGATTAAATCCAGGAAAATTTTATGCTCTACCACAAGCCCCACAACAATTTAAACAACTAATAATGGTCTCTGGTTTTGATAAATATTTTCAAATTGCCCCTTGTTTTCGAGACGAAGATGCTAGAGCAGATAGAAGTCCAGGGGAATTCTATCAACTTGATATAGAGATGTCTTTTGTTGAGCAAGAAGATGTTTTTGAAGTAGTTGAAAAATTAATGGTTAAATTATTTAAAGAATTTTCATCCAAAAAAATCGTAAATGAGAAATTTCCACGTATTAAATTTAAAGATGCAATGATGAAATATGGTACAGACAAACCCGATTTAAGAAATCCCCTTATAATTCATGATCTCACAAATCTATTTAAAAAAGATGATATAAAATTTGAAATATTCAAAAAGTTAGTAAAATCTGGATCAATAGTTAGAGCAATAATTACAAAAAATACTAAAGATAAACCACGTAGTTTTTTTGACAACATCGATAAATGGGCAAAAGAACAAGGAGCCTCTGGATTAGCTTATTTTACTCTAGAAAAAGATAAAGAGATAAAAGGCAAGGGGCCTATTGGAAAATTCTTTAACGAAAATTCTTTAAAAGAACTAATGAAAATTTGCAATGCAGAAATAGGAGATAGCATTTTTCTAGCATGTGGAAAAGAAAAAGATATTGAAAAAATATTAGCTTTAGCAAGAGACAAGATTGCCAGTGATTTAAATATCATTAAAAAAGACCAATTTTCTTTTTGTTGGATTATCGATTATCCTATGTTTGAGTACGATGAAAATTCAAAAAAAATTATATTCAGTCATAATCCTTTCTCAATGCCTCAGGGAAATTTAAAAAATTTAAACTTTGAAAAACCTTTGGATTTAATAGCTTACCAGTACGATATAGTATGTAATGGTATAGAATTATCGTCTGGCGCAATTAGAAATCATGTACCGGATCTAATGTACAAACTCTTTTCTATTGCGGGTTACAGTAAAAAAGAAGTAAATGATAAATTTAGTGGAATGATTAATGCATTTAGTTTTGGCGCACCTCCACACGGAGGTATAGCGCCTGGCCTAGATAGAATAGTAATGCTGCTTGCAGAAAAAGAAAATATAAGAGAAATAACTCTTTTTCCCATGAATCAAAATGCACAAGATTTAATGATGCAAGCCCCATCAGATGTTGATGATAGGCAATTAAAAGAACTAAATATTAAAAAAGATTTGAAAAAGATTTAGTTTTTAGTTTTAAGGTTAATTCTAACATCTGAAAGATCTACCAATTTTTCCTCGTAATTGCTTCTTACAAAACCTTTAGATGTAATGTTTTTTACAATTTTAAGAAATTTATCCTCACCATTTTCTGTCTCAATGTTTCTTGATATTGTAATTGATGGAGTATGTGCTAGTTCCTCTTTGCCAAGGTACGAGATAGCTAGTTCTCTAAAAACATAATCAAGTATTGAAGAAGCGCTTAAAATTCTATCATTACCTAGTACTTTACCTGAAGGTTCGAATTTTGTATCAATAAAAGCATCAACATACTCATCAAGAGGAACTCCATATTGTAAACCCAATGAAATAGCTATTGCAAAATTGTTCATCATCGCTTTTACAAGTTCGCCCTCTTTATTGGTATCAATAAAAATTTCTCCAATTTTTCCATCATCATACTCACCAGTATGAAGATAAACTTTATGATCTCCAATTTGTGCTTTTTGTATATATCCTTT
>MDTA01121509.1_pt1 | contig 15570 bp, 17 predicted proteins | sample 811151 | NCBI WGS metagenome assembly MDTA01 (sample SAMN05326648, study PRJNA326480) | marine metagenome | isolation source: seawater | place: Indian Ocean: South | collected 2010 | reverse complement strand
TTAACAATTCACTTATTAGAGTTTTAGAAAAGTACGAAGAAATAATGAATATTATTGTTCCTACCTTAAGAGAGGAAAGAAGAAAAACTTATTGTCCATTCCTTCCAATTTGTCCAACAACTGGAAAAGTTTTAGAGATACCGCTTTTAAGCTCAGATAAAAAATCAGGAAGAGTTGTTTTTGATAATAAAGGAGAAGAAATAGAGACAAATATTTTAAATGGGAACTGTAAATTACAGTGGAAAGTTGATTGGGCAATGCGATGGTTTAACTTTGATGTGGATTTTGAAATGTACGGCAAAGATTTGAGTGAAAGCGCAATACTTTCAAGCAAGATATGTAGGTCTCTTGGAAAAAAACCTCCTAATGGTTTTGCGTATGAACTATTTTTAGATGAAAAAGGAGAAAAAATTTCTAAATCAAAAGGTAATGGAATTTCTATTGAAGAGTGGCTGCGATACGCTTCTCCTGAAAGTTTATCAATGTATATGTATCCAAACCCAAAAAGAGCAAAAAAGCTTTACTCTGAAGTAGTTCCAAAAACAGTTGATGATTATTTATCTTTATTAGAAAAATACCCTTCACAGCAAAAAAAAGATAAAATTCTCAATCCAGTTTGGCATGTTCATAATGGCAAACCTCCAATTGAAAAAATAATTATGCCTTTTTCGATGCTATTAAATTTAGTCGGATCAAGTAATGCAGATACTAAAAGTATTCTTTGGAAATTTATTAATAGATTTCATAAAGAAATAAAACCCAAGGATCATAAGATCCTTGATTCATTGACAGACTATGCAATTAATTATTTTAAAGACAAAGTTAAATCAAAAAAGAAATTTAAAAAACCTGACTTAAATGAAAAAAAAGCACTAGAAAATCTAGTAAAAAGGCTCAATGAAATTGATACGTCTTTGAAACCAGAGGAAATTCAAACTCATGTTTATACAGTTGGAAAAGAAAATGGATATGAAAAAAACTTAAGAGATTGGTTCAAATTGATTTATGAGGTAGTATTTGGAGAAGAAAACGGCCCAAGAATTGGATTCTTTATAAGTTTTTTTGGACTAAAGGAAACAATTAAACTAATAAATGATAAAATAAAATAATGTTTTCAATTTTAAAACCGTTTGTTTTTTCTTTAGATCCTGAAGTAGCTCACGATCTAGCAATTAAATCTCTTAAACTAAATATTTTACCTAAAAGTATATTTAGCGTAGATGATGAAAATTTGCTTGAAACCAATTTGTTGAAACAAAAATTACCTAATCCAATTGGTTTAGCTGCTGGATTTGACAAAAGCGCGGAGGTATATAATTCTTTATTTAAACTTGGTTATGGTTTTGTTGAAGTGGGAACAGTAACACCAAAAAGACAGCTAGGCAATCCAAGACCTAGAATTTTTAGATTAGAAAAAGATGAAGCCTTAATTAATAGATTAGGTTTCAACAATCATGGTTCTGAAATTATTTCTAAAAGATTATCGATGAACCTACCTTGCGGTTTTTTGGGTATAAACATCGGACCAAATAAAGATACTGTAAACAAAGAAGAAGACTATTATATATGTTTATCTAAACTTTTTGATTATGCTGGATATTTAACAATTAATATATCTTCACCGAACACAGAGGGACTAAGAAGTTTTCATGATCGAAAAGTATTAGATAAACTTCTTACTGGCATAAATAAAGTTAAGAGAGAAAAAAATATTCTAAAACCAATTGTACTTAAACTCTCTCCAGACATCAATAATAGTGAAATAAGTAATATAATTGAGTTACTTTTAAAGTATAAAATATCCGGGATAATTATCTCAAATACAACAGATAGAAACAGAGAAAACTTATCTGACGCTCAAAAGAAAGAGACAGGAGGATTATCAGGCCAACCTCTTAAAGATTTATCAACTCACTTAATTAAAAAATTCTACAAAGAAACAAAAGGGAAAGTGCAAATTATTGGCGTTGGTGGAGTTGACTCTGGACAAGCGGCCTTTGAAAAAATATGTGCTGGGGCTAACGCAGTACAATTATATACTGGGATGGTTTATAAAGGTCCAGGGGTTGTCAGAGAGATGAAAAAAGAGTTAATTTCAATTATGAAAAAAGAAAATCTCAAAAATATCAATGAAGCTGTGGGAATTAGCACTTGACCACTCTTATCACTAGAATTATATAGCTTTAGTAAACTATGTCTAAAAGATGTGAATTAACAGGAGTATCACCTTTAAAAGGTTTTAATGTTAGCCATGCTAAAAACAAGACCAAAAGAAGGTTTTTGCCCAATATAAAAAAAGTTACTTTTCGAAGCGATATTTTAAAAAGAGATGTAAAGCTAAACGTTACTAATTCTGCTCTACGGACTGTAGATTTTAAAGGCGGACTTGATAAATTTTTAATGTCTGCAAAGAATAAAAAATTATCGAAAAAAGTTAAAAAAATTAAAGCCTCTATTTCAGCTAAATCATAAAATGAATTTATATTATAAACTGTCAATTTTGATGGGTTTAGTGGTTTTAGTTTCAAATTTCCTTGTTCAATTTCCAATCCATCATCTAGGTTTAAGTGAAATTTTGACATATGGAGCTTTTAGCTATCCGATTACCTTTTTTATAACTGATTTAGCTAATCGAGCTTACGGCAAAATAGTTGCAAGAAAAGTAGTCTATGTCGGTTTTGTAATTGGAATACTTTTGACATTATTTGTTTCAACAAATTATCAAGATGTAATCTCAATAAGAATTGCAGTTGGATCAGGAGTAGCGTTTTTTATTGCCCAGAATCTAGATATTATAGCATTTGATAGACTGAGAAATAAAGAATGGTATATCGCTCCCCTAGCTTCTTCGACATTTGGGTCAATAACAGATACTTTTTTATTCTTCTCAATAGCATTTTATTCTACTGGAATTCCATGGGTTACGCTTGCCTTGGGAGACTTAATAGTTAAATTATTTATTTCGCTAGTTATGTTGATACCATTTAGACTTTTGCTTAATCAAATAAAAGATTTTTCTGAAAACTCGGCAACCCGAATAAAATTTTAATGAAGAGTTTTCTTAGTTTTTTCTACAAATAAATCAGTTAATTGATTTATCATTACGTCACCTAAATCTTGAACATCTGTAATTTTTACTGCTTTAGCATAGTATCTAGTAACATCATGACCTATTCCAATAGCTAATAATTCTATGTTAGACTTCTTTTCAATCCATTTAACAGTTTTTTTTAAATTACTCTCTAAATAGTCACTAGTATTGGTCGATAGTGTTGAGTCATCAACTGGTGCACCATCTGATATTACCATTAAGATTTTTCTTTCCTCTTTCCTTTTATTCATTTTATTAAAAGCCCATTTAAGTGCTTCTCCATCTATATTTTCTTTAAGCAAACCCTCTTTTAGCATCAGGCCTATGTTACTTTTAGATTGTCTCCATTGATTATCTGCTGACTTATAAATTATGTGCCTTAAATCGTTTAACCTTCCTGGTAAGTTAGGTTTACCATTTTTCATCCATTTTTCTCTAGATGAACCTCCTTTCCAATGTTTAGTAGTAAATCCTAATATTTCTACCTTCACCATACATCTTTCTAAAGTTCTTGAAAGTATATCTGCACATATTGCTGCTACCGAAATTGGTTTACCCCTCATTGATCCAGAGTTATCAATTAGTATGGTAACTAAAGTATCTTTAAATTCAATATCCTTCTCTTTTTTAAAAGATAAAGAGTTAAAAGGGTCGATAACTATTCTTGATAATTTAGAGGTATCAAGCAACCCTTCTTCTAAATCAAAATTCCAAGATCTATTTTGTTTTGCAAGTAATTTTCTTTGTAATTTATTAGCTAATTTTGAGATAAAATTTTTCAATTGGAGCAATTGCTGATCTAAATTTTTTCTCAGCCTCATAAGCTCATCTGGAGTTTCAAGATCCTCTGCTTTAATTATTTCGTCAAATTCCTCAGTATATGTTTTATACTTCAAGTCGCTTAAATTTATACTTTTCCTTTTTCTTAAATCAGGTCTTAAATTATCTTGTATCTCTAATTCTTTGTCAGCTTTATCTGACTCTTTAGCCTCATTATTCAATTCTTCAATTCCACTTTCGATTGACATTTCCTCATTTTTTTCATTCTCTTCTTTAGCTTTTTGCTCTTTATTCTGAGGTTTTGACTGTTTGTCCTCATTCCTTTTTTCATCATCATTTTTTTCTTCTTCTTCAAAGTTCTCATCAAAACTCATCTCTGAAATTAACTCTGAAACAAGACAATTAAACTTTTCTTGTTCAAGTGTTAAATCTTTAAGTTTGTCGATTTTTAGTCTGAATCTTTCATCAAGTTCTTTTTTATAAGATTTTAATTTTTTTTCTAATTTAATTTCATTTTTATAGTCAAATAGTTTTGTTCTTAAATAATTTTCAAATGACTCGATAATCTTATCCTCGCTACTCTTTAATTCGAGATCCGAAATTCTTTTTCGATAGTATTTTTCAATATTATTTCTAATACCTTTAAAATAATTAGTTCCAATTTTTTCACATCTAATTTTTTCAGATATGTCATAGAGTTTTCTTGATATATTACCTTTAGGCTCATATTTTTTTAAAGTTTCATTATTAGAGAACCTAAATCTTAATGATTTTGAATCAGCTATTGCTCTAATTTCCTCATAATTTAGGTCTTTGCTTACGGGATCAATTTCAGGCAAATTAATTAAATTTTTTTCTGTGACAACCGCTTTATTCCCAAAAGAGACCTCAATTTTTTGAGAGTTAGATAAAGTTCTGACTGTCGAACTAATTGCAGTTTTAAAATCTTCCAAATTTTCTTTTTTAATATCCACTTTAGATTGAAACGTTAATTGAAGACTCTGGCAGGTCTTCCCCAAAACATCTTTGATAATATTCAGATATTATTTTTTTTTCTAAATCATCACATTTATTAAGAAATGTAATTCTAAAAGCATAACCTTTATCTTTAAAAATTTCAGTATTTTCAGCCCAGTGCAATACAGTTCTTGGACTCATAAGAGTTGAAATATCTCCATTTATAAAACCTTTTCTAGTAAGATCCGCAACTTTAATCATGTTCGAAAGCAATTCTTTTCCATCTTTGTTATTAAAGCTTTTATTTTTTGCTAAAATAATTTCAAATTCTTTTTCAAAAGGTAAATAATTTAAAGTGGCTATAATATTCCACCTATCCATTTGACCTTGGTTGATTTGTTGAGTGCCGTGATACAATCCAGTTGTGTCGCCGAGACCTACAGTGTTTGTTGTAGCAAAAATTCTAAAAAAATCGTGTTGTTCTAGGACCTTGTTTTTGTCTAACAAAGTAAAGCTACCCTCACTTTCTAAAACTCTTTGAATTACAAACATTACATCAGGTCTACCAGCGTCGTATTCGTCAAACACAAGCGCAATTGGATTTTGGATTGACCAAGGAAGTATACCCTCTTTAAAATTAGTTATTTGTTTACCATCTTTCAAAGTGATTGCATCTTTTCCAATCAAATCGATTCTACTTATATGACTATCTAAATTAATTCTTATACATGGCAAATTTAATCTTGCTGCAACTTGTTCAATATGAGTAGACTTTCCAGTGCCATGATAGCCTTGAATCAGAACTCTTTTATTAAAAGAAAATCCAGCCAAAACAGCAAGAGTTGTTTCTTTGTCAAACTTATAATCTGGATCTATTTTTGGAACATACTCATTTTTTTTTGAAAAAGCGCTTACTTTCATTTCACTATCGAAACCAAAAGTCTGTTTTACTGAAAGTTTGATATCTGGTTTTTGTAAAAGTTGTTCGGTTGTCATTTCTTTCCCAAAGTCTTTTTTAGCTGACTGTAGGCTAAAGTTATTTTTTTTAGCTTATCTTCAAATTTTTTACTTCCTAGATTTTTATCAGGATGATATTTTTTTACAAGTTCTTTAAATTTCGTATGAATTTGATCCCATTTTACCTCATCATTTAACTCCATAACTTGAAGAGCATCACGATCAGTTTGTGAAATCTTTGTTTTTTTAAAATCTCTATAACTCGTACTATTAAAAATATTTAATTTATCCTCTAAAGCATTATTCCACAAAATTGAAAAAAAATTGTCTGAAGATCCAAATTTTTTGGTTGATTTATGCCAAGTCAAGTCTGATTTAATAAAATATTCGATTTCTTGATTATTCATATTTTCAAAATAATTCCAATTTTTATTAAAAATTTTGATATGTGTGAGACAAAGGAGACGAAATTTTCTACTGTTATCCTTTTCAACGGGAGCTTTGTATATTCCAAGCTCATTACAGTTTTTCCAATCACAAATTATTTTCATAATTCGAATCTATATAGTAAAACTTTGATAATGAAAGATTATTTTGATGAAATAAAAAGGAAATTAAAATCTAATCTTAACTTAGAAAGCATAGATATTGTTGATAATTCTTATAAACATAAAGGACATAAATTTTTTTCTAAAGATAAATATCATATTCATTTAATTATCAAATCATCTTATTTGTCATCTATTTCAAGATTAAATGCTCAAAAAAAAGTTATGAAAATTTTATCGGAAGATCTTAAAACAAAAATCCACGCATTAGAGATAACCATTAATTAAATATTTTACTAAATTTTTTAGATTACTCGCTGAAATTTTAAAAGTATTGGGTTCAGTGGTAACCCCAATTTTTTTTAACAATATAAAGTTTATTTTATCATCATTATTTTTTTTATCATTTTTAAGAAAAGGTATAAGACTTAGAATATTTTTTGTATTGACAAAATCTTTAGTCGTATAGGTTAATTTATTTTTGAAATAAATCTCTTCTATTTCTCTCAATGTATTTAACTTACAGATCTTTTTAAGCACAGAAAGTCTTGTAGCTAAAATAATTCCTGAGAGTACTGCTTCACCGTGTGAAATTTTTTTTGAATAATTATTTTTAACTTCTATTGCGTGAGCAAAAGTATGACCAAAGTTAAGTTTCATTCTCACGCCTTTTTCATGAACATCTTTTTTCACAATGTCTATTTTAATTTGGCAACTTTTTTTAATTGCATAAATTAATTTATTAAAATTTTTAGCAAAGATAAAATTTGAATTTTTTTTTAACCAATTAAAAAAAACCTTATCTTTTATAATTGCATGTTTTAAAATCTCAGCGTACCCACAAACCATTTCTTTTTTTGGAAGGGAGTATAAAAAATTTGTGTCCACAACCACTAATCTTGGTTGTTTAAATGAACCTATGAGATTTTTACCATATATTGAATTTACTCCAGTTTTTCCACCAACAGCTGAGTCTACCTGAGCTAGCAAAGTAGTTGGAATATTTATGAAATTTATACCTCTTTTTAAAACACTGGCGACAAATCCGACTACATCACCTGTGATACCACCTCCAATACTTATTACTAAGTCATTACGATTGAAATTTCTTAAAAGTAAATTATTTAAAAACATTGAGGCATAGTTTAAAGACTTATTTTTTTCATTAGCAAAGAACGGGAAGGTAAAAATACTATATTTCTTTAGTTTTCTTTTTAAAATTTTTATGAATTTTCTTGGAACATTTTTATCATATATAAGTGCAATTTTTTTAGTTCTTGGACATATTCTCTTTATATTATCTGGCAACAAGTTAATGGTATTTTTACCAATTATTATTGAATAAAAATTAGTTTTTCCTTTAAATTTTATTTCTTGTTTTTTCATACAATTCAAAAATTTTATCAGCAATATTTTCCGGCTTTGAGTAATTACAATTTATCTTAAAATCTGCGCTACTATAAGTTTTCTTTCTTTCCAAGTAAATTTTATTGATAGTGCTTTTTAAGTCTTTTTTAAATAAGAGAGGTCTTTTTTTTGTTTTATTTAATCTTTTGACAAGCTCATTTAGATTTAAGTCTAACCAAAAACTTATAGATGAAGATTTTGCAGCTTCTCTAATAGATTTATTCATAAAAGCACCTCCACCTAAGGATATAACAATTTCTCTTTTTTTTAATATGCTAAGGCTAATATCATTCTCAATTTTTCTAAAATAACTCTCACTTTTATTTTTAAAAATTGAATTAATTGAGTTTTTTTCTTTATTCTCTATTATTAAATCTATATCAGCAAAGTCATAAGAGAGCATTTTGGCTAAACATTTCCCAATAGTTGATTTTCCAACTCCCATCATTCCAGTTAAAACTAGGTTTTTTTTCAATTTTGCTTTCAATTTTGAATTTGATTTTTCATAAATATGTCTTATTTATTGAGTTTAAATTAAATCAAAAAGTATGCAACTTAAATACAATAGACAACCAAGTTTAGGCAGCTCATTAATCAGGACGTTGATTAAATTATTAATTGTAATTGTGATTTTTATAATAGCTATGTTTTTACTAGAAAAAATAAATTTCCCAAAACCTGATAAGAAGTTTGATATTGATATCACAAATGACATCAAAAAACTTTAGTCTATTCTTAGGCTTATCAATAATTTTTGTTTTTTTTTCGTCTGTAAAAAGTGAAGATAAAATTGATATATGGCAAAATGATTTAAAAAAAAATAATTCAATACCAGTAAATGAAAAATCTGAAACTCCTAAAATTAAAATTAACTCTTCTGAAAAAATTAAAGTTAGTGAAAAAATAAATATCTCTAATGGCATCATAGAAAATTCTGAAGAGACAAATGTATTTGGAGTTTATGACCCAGAAAATTATAATTTTAATTTAAATATGTGGTCAAATACTAGCGCTGAGGATGTTAGATCAAGTATAAAAAGATTAAAAAAGATTAAACTCTCAAAAACATCTAGAGAGATTCTTGAAAATATTCTCCTTTCTTTTTCCTTTCCCCCTCAAGGTATGAGTGAAAATGAATTCGTAAAATTAAAGATAGACTGGTTAATCGAGAATAATCGACTGGATTTGATTGAGAGTTTTTTAAAACAAAATAAACAATTTAAAGGTAAGAGTAAATTAGTTCAATTTTTAGTTGATGATAATATTTCTAGAGCAAACATAAAAGATGGATGTGAAAAAATTAAATTTATTGATAGCAATATTAAGGACTCTTATTTAGAAAAGTTTAAAATATATTGTTTAGTATTTAATAATAAAAAAACTGAAGGCCAACTTTTATTAGATTTACTTCGAGAGCAAAAACAATCTGATAAATTTTTTGATGATAAAATTAATTATCTAATCGGCATCACAAATAAAACTGCCAACAAGATTGATGAAAAAAATCTTTTAAACTTTTATCTTTCAAGTGTAACAATTAAAGATTTTAAATACAAACCATCAAAGACGACAAAAAAGGAGATATGGCAATATTTAAGTGCTGCAAACTTAATTAATATAGAAGACTTAACAGATAAGAAGGAAATAAAAGAATTAGAGATTGCAGCTAATAAAGGTCAAGTTAATTACAAGATTGTATTTGAGATCTATAAGCAAATACCCTTTAATTTAAATACTTTGATCAACGCAAAAAATCTTTATCAATCATTAGACTCAAGTGATGCTAGATCATTAATTTATCAAAAGTACTTACTTTCCGAAAATATCGAATCGCAAGTTGAGTATCTTTTTCTTTTAGAAGATTTATTTAAAAAAGATAATATACAAAATATTTACAGAAAAGTTTTAAGTGAAAGTTTAAAAAAAATTGGTATTAAAAATATACCAAAAAGATTCCAAGAAGTAGCTGAGTCTAGAATAAAGTTAGATGAAAAATTAAATCTAGGAGATGTAAAATATAATGACAAAATTTTACACCAATCAAAGATAATGAAGTTTTACATCGAAAATGAGGAGGAAAAGAAAATTCAAAAAGATATTAATAGAATTTTTAAAAAGATAGGAAAAAATAAAAAATATTTTTATTCAGCAAAGGACCTTGCTTTGGTTGAAACATTGATTAAAGATGGATTTAATATACCAACCAATTTTAAAATTACTGACCTTTCATCCAAATATGATGTCCCAGCAAACTTACTGATGCTTATTGAAAAAAAACAAAACGCTTTTTTAGCTTTAAAGATAGTTGAAATTATTGGTGAAGACGAGCCTTATGAATTAGATCCCGAAACATTATATTTTATAACTAATCTTTTAAATAAAACGGATTTAAAAAAGATCAGGAATAAAGTTTTAATTTCAGCTCTACCCCAAAGAGTTTAATTAGAATATAATAATATTAACATGTCTAAGAGAAATATTATTATAGAACCTGACCCTATTTTAAGAAAAAAAAGTGAGTCTTTAGAAATAGTTGATAATGAACTGAGAAAACTAATGGATGATATGTTGGAGACAATGTATGAAGCACCTGGAATAGGTCTTGCAGCTGTCCAAATAGGTATATTGAAAAGGTTAATTGTAATCGATATTTCTAAAGATAAAAAAAAGAAAGATCCTTTATTTTTTGTAAATCCAAAAATTACTTTCCAATCAAAAAAAACTTCAATTTATGAAGAAGGATGTTTATCATTGCCTGGGCATTTTGCAGAGATAGAAAGGCCAGCTGAGTGTCACATTAATTACTTAGACTATGATGGTAAAAATCAAAAATTAAAAGCAAATGGCTTATTGGCAACTTGTATACAACATGAAATAGATCATTTAGAGGGTGTTTTGTTCATAGATTACTTATCGAAATTAAAAAAAGATATGATAATAAAAAAACTAATTAAACATAAAAAAGAAATTAATAAAATTGTACTTTAGATTTAATGGCTTTAAAAATTATATTTATGGGAACACCAGAGTTTTCAGTTCCAATTCTTAGATCTATTTACAATTCTAAACACAAAATTATAGAAGTTTATACTCAGCCACCTAAAAGAAAAAATCGGGGGCAATTATTTAATATTTCCCCAATCCATAAATTTTCAAACAAAAAAAAAATACAAGTCAGGTGTCCCGATGAACTAAATACTACTGAGGAAATTAATAATTTAAAACAAAAAAAACCGGACGTCGTAGTAGTAGTAGCATATGGAAAAATTTTACCTTCAAAATTTTTAAATATAGAAAATATAAAATTCATTAATATACACGCCTCATTACTACCAAAGTGGAGAGGTGCGGCACCAATTCAAAGATCAATAATGAATTTAGATAAAGAAACTGGCATATCTGTTATGAAAGTTATACCAAAATTAGATGCTGGACCAATAATGATGAAATCTAAAGTAAAAATAACAAAAAATTCTAATTTTAAAAATCTTAGTGAAAAATTATCAGAACTCGGAGCTGATACTATAATAAAGTCATTAGACTTAATCGAGAGAAATTCAGAAATTTTTGTAGATCAACTGGAAAAAGATGCTTCTTATGCAAACAAGATTAACAAAACAGAGTCGAAAATAGATTGGAATATAGAAGCAAAAAAAGTGATTGCTAAAATTAATGCTCTTTACCCCAACCCAGGTTCTTGGTTTGAATATAAGGGCTCTAGGATTAAAATAAATAAAGCTATTGAAATTGAAGTAGAGGGGAAACCAGGAGAAATTCTAGATAAAAAATTTACTATTGCTTGCTCTACAAATTCGATTCAAATTTTAGAATTACAGAAAGAGGGAAAAAGAAGCATGAATGTATCTGAATATCTTAAAGGAAATATCTTAGAAATTGGATTAAATGTTAGCTAAAATAAATAACTATTTAATAAAAATTGAGTATGACGGAAAAAACTTTGTTGGATGGCAATATCAAAAAAATGGGATATCAGTGCAAGAAAAAATTGAAAAAGCTTTATTTAAAGTTTTTAGATCTAAAATTAAAATAAATGGTGCTGGAAGAACAGACAAAGGTGTACACGCATTAGGACAATATGCAAATTTTAAAGTAGACAAGAAAATTGAAAATGAGAAAAAATTTTTAAATTCAGTTAATTTTTTTTTAAATAAAAACTTAATCTCAATTATTAAAATTAAGAAAAAAAATATGCAATTTCATGCTCGATACAATGCGAAGGAGAGAATTTATTTATATAGAATCATAAACAGAGTTGGATCTTTGTCTTTGAGTAAAAATAAAGCTTGGCATGTTAAAAAAAAATTAAATTTTAATCTTCTTAAAAAAGGAGCAAAATTATTAAAAGGAATTCATGATTTTTCAACTTTCCGAGCTTCATCTTGTACATCTAAATCTCCTATAAAAAAAATGAATTCAATTATTGTGAAAAAAAAAAGGAGATGAAATATTTTTAGAATTTAAATCAAAGTCGTTCCTACAAAGTCAAGTAAGATCGATGGTGGGCTCATTAGAATATTTATCTTGTGGTAAATGGACTCTAAAAGATTTTAAAAAAAATTTTAAATCAAAAAAAAGATCAAAATGTGCTCCTCCTGCTCCGGCGTGTGGGTTATATTTAAAAAATGTGAAATATTGAAAAATTAAAAATTTTTAAAGCCGTATTTTATCAATGAATTTAAAGATATAAAAGTTAAAGATAGTAAATTTTCAAATATATTAAGTTTATTAAATTCTCTATTGATTTTCCATATCCAGTAAACATTTCTTAAACTATTGCTCTGAAGTGAATTATTTCTTAATCTATATTTCGTTAGATAATCATTTAAACAATAAGCTTTACAATTTTTTAAAATTTTACATTTAAAAAAATAATCTTCGCAAATTTTTGTTTGTGTAAATTTAGCTTTATTCAGAATTTCTCTTTTAATCATCATTGTGCTGGTACAAATAGAAGTATCCCGAATAAATTTTTTATAGTCAAACTCAAATGGAGGCTTAATATATTTAATTTTTCTACCAAAAGTTTCATAGCTTGTATAAGTAAAAAAATAATTATTATTTTCCATAAATCTTAGTTGAGTCTCTAATTTGTCTTTTTTCCATAAATCATCAGAGTCTATAAATGCAATGTAAGGAGAATTAGATTTTTTTATTGCATAATTTCTACAATAACCAGCACCATAATTTTTTTTAAGCCAATATATTTTCATCTTTTTATTTTTTGAAAATTTTTTAAGAGATCTGACTGTTTGTTTATTAGAGCAATCGTCAACTATAAATAATTTCCAGTTTTTATATGTTTGACTTATTATACTTTTGATAGTTTCTTCTACGAAACCGTGACTATTATAATTTGGCAATATAATATCTATTGTTTTTTTCTTCTTTTTTTTATTCGCCATCTTGATCCTTCTCTGACAATGTAACCGACACAATTTTTTGCTCCGCAGGTGCAAGGAAACTGTTTGTAGTCTTTATCGAAACTAAATCCGTAATCATATGATAGTTCTTCATTCTTTTTTATATCTTTAATTGCATAAACCCAAATTTTAAGTCCAGTTCCTGTGACTTCACAATTAGGTTCGCACGAGTGATTAATTAGCCTTGCAGTGTTAAATTTAAAATCTCCATCTAAGTCATATTTTTTATTAAGATTGAACAAGTATATTGCTTTATCGTTATCAAATTTTGTACTTTGTTCTGACTGTTTCACTGTTATCACCTTTCCTTTATATTCAATTATTCTTGTTCCTTTTTTAATATTACAATTAGCGTATAAACCTGTATTATCTATTTTAGATTTTTTAATTTTGAAAATTTTCACTTAAAATATTCTACTAAAAATTTATTATATATTTTTGTAAGTTTTTTTAAGTCAGATAAAGAAACACACTCATCTACTCTATGCATAGTTTTATTAACTAAACCAAATTCAAGACAAGGGGATATTTTTTTGATAAATCTTGCGTCAGATGTTCCACCTGTCGTTGAAAGTTTTGGATTTATTTTCGTTATTTTCTTAATAATTTTTTTTGCCAATAAAACTGTTTTTTCTGGTTTTGTTAAAAAGGCATCCCCATTAACCATATAATTAATCTTGTAAGTACAATTATTTTTTTTGCTTATTCTCTTTACAATCAAATTTACTTTTTTCCTTAAAGTTTTTGAAGTGTGTAAATTATTGTATCTAATATTAAATTGAGCCGATGCTCTAGCTGGAATTACGTTGTGAGCTTTGTTATCTACGTTTATTGACGTAAACTCTAAATTAGATGGCTGAAAATTTTTATTTCCTTTATCAAGCTTATCTTGCTTAAGTTTTTTACATATCGCAACAATAGTATTTATGGGATTATTAGATAGATGAGGATATGCTATATGTCCTTGAGTTCCAGTGATCTCAATTTTTCCTGAGAGACTTCCTCTTCTTCCAATTTTAATCATTTCTCCAAGTCTAATTGGATTCGTTGGCTCTCCTACAATACAAAAATCAATTTTCTCTTTTTTTTCTTTTAGGTAATCTACAACTTTTTTTGTTCCGTTAATTGCATATCCTTCTTCATCTCCAGTTATTAAAAAGCTAATTGAACCATTAAATTTTTTATTTTTCTTTAAAAATTTACTTACAGCTGATACGAAACATGCTATTGAACCTTTCATATCATTAGCACCTCTACCTATTAAATAATTTTTTTTTACTAAAGGTTTAAAAGGATTTATAGTCCAGTCTTTTGTGTTCCCAGGAGGGACTACATCTGTATGCCCTGCATAGCAAAGGTTTGGTCTTTTTTTACCAATTCTTGCATAAAGGTTTTTGATTGGTTTACTCCCTTTATCTTTAAATTCTAAAATTTTACAATCAAAGCCTAATTGTTTTAGCTTTTTACTGAGAAACTTTATTACCCCTGCATCTTTTGGAGTTACACTTGGAAATCTTATTAAATCTTTAGATAATTTTAATTCGTTTATTATAGTCATTAGTCTCTTAGTAAGTCGTTTATTGAGGTTTTGCTTCTTGTTTTTTCATCAACTTTTTTAACTATAACCGCGCAGTATAATGAGGGTCCACTAGGGTTAGATTTGTTAGGCAAGCTTCCTGGAACTACAACTGAATATGCAGGAACTTTACCGTAATATATTTCACCAGAGCTTCTATCTACTATTTTTGTAGACGCACCAATATAAACACCCATTGATAACACTGCACCCTCTTCAATTAAAACACCTTCAGCAATTTCAGATCGTGCACCGATAAAACAATTATCTTCAATAATTACTGGACCAGCCTGAAGCGGTTCTAGCACACCTCCTATACCTGCGCCTCCAGATATATGGCAATTTTTTCCAACTTGAGCACATGAACCAACGGATGCCCAAGTATCAATCATCGTACCTTCATCAACATAAGCTCCAAGATTTACAAAGCTTGGCATTAAAACTACATTTTTGGCAATGTATGCTCCTCTTCTAACAACTCCATTAGGAACATGTCGGTACCCTGCTTTTTTCCAATCTTTTTCTTTCCACTTAACTGTTTTTCCTGGTACCTTATCATACCAGGTAGTGTAGGGGCCTTTCATCATCTGCATCTTATTAATTCTAAAACTTAATAAAATAGCTTTTTTAATCCATTGATTAACAACCCAATTACCACCTTTTTTATTTGCGACTCTAATTTTTCCACTATCAACTAAATTGATAGTTTCATTAATTGCATTAATTAACTTTTTATCTGATTTTGGACTTACTTTTTCTTTTTTTTCAAAACTTTCGTTTATTATTTTTTCCAATTTATCGTAACTCATTAAT
>MDTA01197536.1_pt1 | contig 15572 bp, 11 predicted proteins | sample 811151 | NCBI WGS metagenome assembly MDTA01 (sample SAMN05326648, study PRJNA326480) | marine metagenome | isolation source: seawater | place: Indian Ocean: South | collected 2010 | reverse complement strand
TGGCAGTTACGCCAAACAAGTCGCGCTCGTTTGTGCCACTTTGGCGACATGAGCTGCAGGAGGCCACATTCAGGGCAAAGTGCATTTTCATCAAGACCAGATCGGTCATAGCCACACTGGCACTGAATCACCTTTCGATTCTGTTCGACCAAGACATCCCCCGATGTACATCAAAATTCACTGTAGACAAAGTGGTCGTCGATTCGAAATAGCTCGGAGTCCTGTTCCAGGATCACACAATGTTGTGCCACTGATCTGCATCCGCCATCAGACAGCGCAGGAGAAGCCTGGGAAAAACTTGTCAGCGATCAAGGCATCGGTTCCTTGCAGGGAGAGACAAACTGAAATCCAGATCCGACTTCAGTGCATTCGGATGGCCTTGGATGTGCGGTTTCCATCCGTGCCTTCAAGTTCAATCCACATGGCATCGGAGTTCGTGATCATTCCAGGACATTCGACGTGGGCATGCCAGTGATCATCGTGGACATGGGCGAGCACCTTCATGGCGCCTTCACCTGATTTGGGTCCAAACCAGACACGGATGTTCTCTGGAATATCGCCGCTGACGTAGCGGGCTTCGAAATGAAGCTCCACGCCCGGATGTGGCTCGCCCTGAGTCGTAATCGAGAGTTCCGTTCCGTCAAAGTTCACCGTATGTGTATGGCTCGGGCCATGTGCATGTCCATGGTCATCATGATCATGATCGTCATGATCGTGGTCATCATGATCGTGATCGTCATGATCGTGGTCGTGGTCGTGGTCGTCATGATCGTGATCGTCATGATCGTGGTCGTGGTCGTGGTCGTGGTCATCATGATCGTGGTCGTCATGATCGTGATCATGTCTCTGTGATGGATTCGAACCTTGCCCATTGGAGTGATCATGATCGTGATCATGGTCACAGCCTGACAGCAGATAGAGGCAGGCGACGAGTGCGATCAGTACCGATTGATTCAATTTGAACATGATGCGAGTTCCTTCCTGAAGTGAGGTCGCATCATAGTGGACGTTCAGGGGTTTCTGGAAATCCAGTTCATGAGCTGCCTGTGCTTCGATCCCGGGCAAACAGCAGGGAATAGCCTGCGGGAACCACGATCAGATTCAGGAGCGTGGAGGTGAGAAGTCCGCCGACTGTCACGACGGCCAATGGTGACAGAAGTTCACTTCCAGGCTGGCCTGCGGCCAATGCGAGCGGAAGCAGGCCCAGTGCGGCCGATATCGCTGTCATGAGAATGGGTACCAGCCGTTCCATTGACCCCTGAATGATGGCTTGATCCAGTGGAATCGCACCATCTTCTAGAAGATGGTTGTAGTGATTGATGAGAAGAATGCCATTCCGAACGGAAATTCCGAACAGCGTGATGAATCCCACCAGACTGGCGATCGAAACGACCGGGGCGACGTACCCGCTCCCCAGTCCAAGGATGCCAAGCATGTTGGCCCAGAATCCACCGCCTTCGGTCAGAAAGATCGCCATGATGCCGCCGATGAGTGCAAGCGGGAGATTGACCATGACCAGCAACGCGGCCTTGAACGTACCCGTTGAAATCTGAAGCAGCATCAGCATGAGAATCGCGACGACGAGTCCCGTTGCCAGGATGGTTCTGGAAGCGGATTGCTGGGCTTCGAACTGACCACCATAGGTGACCGTGAATCCGGCTTCCTGAACGATCGGATCGACAGACTGCTGCACGGCTGCAACAAGATCTCCAAGATTGGAGTCTTCGGCGACATTGAGAGAGACGACCGCTTTCCGCTGTGCATTTTCACGTGTGATGAGATTGCTGGAGCGTTCCGGGCCGATGTCGGCGACATCACGCAATCGCACAGTTGCACCACTCTGCCCTCTCAGAAGCAGGTTTCGAACCTGATCGATCGATTCACGCTGGCTGGGATCAAGACGAACAACCAGATCGTATTGTCGTACGCCCTGGTTGATTCGATCGACGACTTCACCGTACATCGCATTGCGGACCTGTTCTGCCGCCGAAGCCGGACTCAGTCCTGCATTGGCCAGTGCGGCATGTCGATACCGAACCGGGAGTGTCGTCACCAGGAGCTCTCGATTGGCATTGACTTCACGGGCGCCAGGAACCGACTGCAAGGTCGCTTCCACCTGTCTGGCGACTCGGCGAAGTTCATCGAGATCTTCTCCGAAGATGTTGATGGCGATGGCGGCGGGGGTTCCCGAAAGCAGGTGGCTGAGGCGATGCTCGATCGGCTGACCGACCATGGTCGTGATCCCGGGTATGGCTGACAGGATCTCGTCGATCTCCCTGCGAACTTGTCTGTGATCGGTCGAATCCATGAGCGTTACTTCGATTTCGGAGTTGCTCACGGGTTCTGCATGTTCATCTCGCTCAGCTCGACCTGTTCTCCGAGCCACGGTCTGGACACCTTCGATGTCTGCAAGGCGTCTTTCCACATGGGTTGCCAGTCGATCACTTTCAACCAGAGAGGTTCCAGGAGGGGCCAGGAGAAACACCGTGTAGGTTCCCTCGTTGAATGAGGGCAGGAACGACGTTCCGAACGTACTCGCCAGAAGCAGTGAAGCTGCGGTTGCCACCCCTGCAATGCCAAGGACACCTCGGCGATGTTGAAGTGTCCACTCGAGACTGGGTCCGTAGGCCTTTTTGAGCAGGCCGACGAGCCAGGAATCTCGTTCCTGCATGGATCCGAATGATCTTTTCAGAAACAGTTTGCACAGTGCAGGGGTCAATGTGATGGCGACCACCAGAGACGCCAGAATCGAGATCATGTAGGTCATCGCCAGCGGCTGGAAGAAGCGACCTTCGATGCCCTGCAGGAACAGAAGGGGAATGAAGACCATCACGATGATGATCGTCGCGAAGACCATCGGGAGCCGAATCTCATTGCTGGACTAGAAGATGACCGTGACGAAGTCACGCTGTTGATCTTCAGGCAATGCACGATTCTGCTTGAGACGTCTGAAGACGTTCTCGACTTCGATGATCGAATCGTCGACCAGGACGCCGATGGCGACGGTCAGGCCACCGAGGGCCATGACATTGAGGCTCATCCCCATGGCGTCCATCGTCAGGAGGCCGATGGCCAGTGAGACGGGAAGGGTTGTCAATGTGATCAAGGTCGTTCGAAGATTCATCAGGAACAGAACGAGAATGATCGCAACGATCACGACGGCTTCGATCAGGGCTGTCGTGACGTTGCTGACGGCACGATCGATGAAGTGTGATTGCCGGAAGACGTCCCGGTTGAGAACCATCCCTCGAGGTATCGACGGCTGGATCTGATTGAGGAGCGCATCGATCTTGTCCGTCAACGCCAGCGTATTGGTGCCTGGTGCTTTCTGAATCGTGAGGATCACGGATTGTCGACCCTGCTCCGAGGCGACACCACGTCTTGGAGCGGGGCCAAGCCGGACATCGGCTACCTGGCCGATCGTGACCGGTGTACCGTTCTCATGTCGGATGATGGTGCGAGCGATGTCTTCTGCGTTGGTCACTCGGCTCTGTTGACGAATAGGGATCTCGAAGTTGCCGACATCCGCCAGGTACCCCGCGCTGGCCGTGCTGTGCGCGCCGCCGGCCGCCCTGGTGACATCCGAAATCGTGAGATCATGGATCAGAAGTTGATTTTGATCGACATTGACCTGGTACTCGGGGAGCTCACCTCCAATGGCGACCACCTGGGCCACGCCGGGTATGGAGAGAATCTTGTTGCGAAGATCGAATTCGGCATAGGCACGCAATTCCAATGGGGTGGCCTCGCCGCCCGGGGATGACAGGGAGACGAGCATGATCTCTCCTGCGATCGATGTGATCGGCGTGATGAACGGTTCAACACCAGGGGGCATGATCTCTCTGGCAGCTGAAAGACGTTCCGAGACGAGTTGTCTGGCCTGATACAGGTCGGCGCCCCATTCCAGATCAACCCAGATGATCGAGAGTCCGATCGCGCTGGCGCTGCGAACTCTGCGAACGCCTGTCATGCCATTGACGGCAGCTTCGATGGGAAACGTGACGTACTGCTCGACCTCATCAGCGGCGAGTCCTCCAGCTTCCGTCATGATCACGACCGTCGGCGCGTTCAGATCCGGAAAGACATCCACGCTCATCTTCGGAAGCCGCCAGGCCGTATAGCCTGAGATGAGAATGGCCGCGACGACCACCAGTGATGAATACCGCAGTGAAAAGCGGATCATTGCCTGCAACATGGCTCAGTGCGCTCCTTCATGGAAGGTGCCATCTGCATGGAAATGTCCACCCTGCTGAACCGATCCACTGGTTGCCAGCATCAACTGGAACCCGCCATCCAGAACGACTTCATCTCCATCCCGAAGTCCGCTGAGAACGGCGACCCAGCGACCATCATCGAACCCCAGATCCGCTTCGATTCGAATGGCTTCATTGGGATTGTCCGGAGCTCGACGGAAAATCACTGGAACAAGGCCATCTCTCTGAACAGCCGACAATGGGATGGCCAGTTCGCGGTTGGTCGTGGAATCCGTGACGATCTCGAGCTGAGCTGAAACACCTGCCCGCGCCCATCGTGCAAGCTGATCAGGAACGACATGGAGATCGACTGTTCGATCATCGGGGTTGGCCGTGAGTCCAAGCTTGAGTGTGCCGGTCATAGTTTCGTTCATCGGAATCGAGGTGCCCGCAGACGTCGATGCCGGCGGCACGATCATGACCTTGAGCCCGTCACGAAGGATCCCCAGATCACTTTGCAGTCCCGTGGCATGGAATCGAAGGCGATCAGGCTGGACAATGCACATCACATTGTCCTGCGCATCCGCCCAGGATCCGTTCGTGAGATCGATCGATTCCACAACACCATCAGCGACGGCATGGACTTCGATCATGTTGATGCTTCGCCAGGCTGGTAGCGCAGTGGCGCTTCTGGACGCGGGTTCCAGGAGCTGTTCTCGCGACATGCCGAGGAATGAGGCGGCGGTATCCAGTGCGAGGTCGTACTGGGCCTGGGCGGCCTCGAGAGATGCCTTTGTACGGGTTCTGGCAGCCGAGAGTCTGACATCTTCTTCCTTCACCTCTGCAAGCTCCGCTTCGATCTTGACCTGCTCGGCCATGGCAGCGGTGTATTCCGTCATCCGACCACCGCCAGCTTCACGCAAGGCTTCGAGCTTCTCGACCCTTGCCATCCAGATCGAGAGTGCTTCCTGAAGACTTCGTTCATGTCGCTTGTGAGCAGCGAAGAGTTGTGGATAGGAATCCATGATGGCCTCATTGCTGGCCAACTCGGAAGCGGATTGTGCAATCGTCTTCTGAAGATCCCGCCAGGCAGGTGAGTCCATTCGATAGAGAAGGTCGCCATCCTTGATGACATCGAACTGATCCACCAGAATCTCCACTCTGCCCGGAACGGGTGTTCGATACTCCCGCAACGCGGTCGGGAGATACTCGAATCGGCCCGGCGCACGCAATGTGCTTTCGATATGACGACGTTCTACAGTTGCAAAGGTGATGCCAAGATTGGATCGAACCGTCGATGGGATGGCGACTCGGTTGGTAGGCATCGACTCTTCTGAGTGTTCATGGGCATGATCATCTGCAGCAGGTTCCGATTTGCCACAGCTCACCAGCAGTGTGGTTATCAGCATCAGACTGATCAGTTTCAGAATTGATCGTGTGCTTGAATTCATTTTCGGCCTCCCGCAACAAAGGTGTTGTCCTTGTCCGAGTCTGTCGTATTGGTGTTGTGTCGATTCATGGTGGGTGCAGGGTCCATGGGTATCGCTGGTCCAAGGATCTCATGAACCATGATGGTCGCATCCAGCTCCTCGACTCGAAGATCAATGAGACGCTGCTTTGTCTGTACGGTTCGATTGACGGTTTCGAGCAGGACGAACATGTCCAGTTCTCCCAATTCGGCAATCTTTCGGAGATCCTCGTTCTGCGCCGAGAGCAACGGTACGATCACATCCGTGTACTGATTTCGCTGATTTTGCTTGAGCAGCAGCGCTGCATTGGCGGTCTCCAATTCGCGGTAGAGCGATTCGAAGGTCGTTTCGGCGGCCGCTCGGACGACTTCACGCCGAGCAGCGGCTTCTGCAATCGCAGCTCGATTGGCATTCAGAATTGGGATCGGTATGGACAGGCCGAACATCACCCGTTGATCATTGAACTGGGTGCCATATCCCGATCCAATGACGATGTCCGGAAACTGCTTCCTGATTTCCAGCCGCAGGGTCTCTTCCGCCGTTTCATATTCGGCGAATCTCACGGCCAGCTCCGTGTTTGACTGGATCAGTCGTTCAGTGGTATTCGGTACTTCCGGATGCTCGATCGCCGGAAACTCCGGGATCAGCAGGGGGCCAGCCGATGGTGGAAGTCCCATGACATCGAGCAGATCATTCAAGGCGTTCAGGGCCTGCAGTTCGACTTCAGAAGCCTGAACGAGCCGATCCGCAAGTTCGATCTTCAGAAGTCGTCGTTCAACTCGATTGATTTCACCTGCCTTCATCAGCAGATCGGCCTGGCTGTTGATCTCCTTCAGTTTGACGATCAGTTCATCAATCAGGAGAAGATGCTCCGATGCAGCAGCCCAGCGGGCCCATGATTTGCGAAGGTCGGCTCGTGTTCGCCATTCGGCATCGACGATGGTTCGCAGTTCAGCTTCGTAGGCTGCACCTGCTCTTTGTTTTTCAATGTCCAGTCTGCCCGAGATCGGGATGGTCAGACTGCCCATCGCACCCCATTCGAATGGCGTCGTGGTGGGGGACAGAATTTCAGCAGCATCGAATCCAAAGACGGGATCGTCCCAGAGCCCTGCGGTCTCCAGTGTGGCCAGGGCAACGCCGGCTTCTAGGCGAGCGATTCGGAGTCTGTTGTTGTAGAACAGCGCGAGGACCTCACCTTCGGCACTGCAGATGCCGTCAGACGGATCGAATCCACGGTTGATGGCCTCATCCGTTGCGTTCAGTCTCTCTGCGAACGCCGTGACGGTTTCCGTCTCATCGATTCGATCTTCGAAGGACGAACGATAGTCATGGATATCCAGTGGAGCCGCTTCATACGACTGACAGCCGATCAACAGCACACCCGGCAGCAACAGGATCAGGATTCGCCATCGGATGCATCCAGTGGATGCTGGCGGAACAAATGACATGTCAAGACACTCCTGCCCAAACTCACAACAACATCACCACATGGCCATGGCCACGAGGTTTCATGAACGTCAATGAATCTGGGTTCAGAGCAGCAGTCGAGTCGATCGGACCACGGCAAGTCTGTGACGAAGGCCCGGGTCCAGTCCTCGATACGACGGGGGTTCCTGCGGTCTGTTGAAGCAGGATGTCGAGTGTTCAGATGATTGATCGAAGGCAACTGGAGTCGTGATCAGCGTGTCCTGATTGGTCTTCTCCCGCGGATTCGAGAGCAACAGGACGAGATCCAGTTCGATTTCGGTCCCTTCACAGCAGTCCTCAGCATGATCATGACACGGTTCAGGTGCATTCGCACCGTGATGGTGATCATGATGGTGATGGTGATGGTGATGTTCGTGGTCATGGTGACCACACGCGTGCTTCACGGCATGCACAACGGTTTCATGTGCATGGTCATGGCTGCCACCAAGTTGGATGACAACGCTTTCTCGCAGACCTCCATAGACCCCCTGGAGGGCAATGGCAGCCAGCAGCACGCAGGTTATGACCTTCGAAAGCATGTAGAAGAAAGTATCAGCCCGTTCAGGGGCCCTGTCCAGTGTTACTTTCGAACTCAGGCGATCGGGGAATCAGGTTCCGAGAATCCAGTCGATGAGAGCCCACAGGCCTCATTGAGGGTCGCTCACCGCATGCGAATGCCTCTTGAATCCTGCTTGCCATCCTTGCCCTCGACCTCGATCCAGAGCATGGTCGTGTCCGTCACGGTGCCCGGAACGTCCACGTTCACGCGCCAGGAGCGATCGTCTCCTTCTGCACGGATCTTTTCGACATCCTTTCCGGAGCGTGGACCCACCCAGGCATGAATGGAAGATGGCGTTGCGCCATCCACAAGCTGAATCGTGAGTTCAAGTCGTGCTCCGGCTCTGAAGACACCTTTTCCATGGACCTGAAGATTGGAGCCTTCGATATTCATCGTGCCCAGCGGTCGACCCAAGTCAGGCGCTTTCTGCTCTTCGGCGACCGGCGATGAATCGTTGCCGCCTTCATCGGATGCCTGTTCACAGCCGGTGAACGGCAGGATGGTCGCGAATGTGGCCACAAGCAGCAGTCTGGTCATGGGAGTCATGGTGAGGGCGCTCCGTTCAATGTGGGGTCAAACCAGGTCGAGTTCACTGGCAATCAGAGTATCGACCGACCGGCATCCGTGTGTTGAGTCATCCGTGATCCAAACGGGTCTCGCAGGCACATCAAGGCGATTTCAGTGCCCGGACTCATCGATCACAGCCTTGTTTGTGGATTTGGCCATGCGTTCAGGGCTCGGCGTCTTGAGGGCTCGAGCCATGCCCACCATGGACATCATCTTGATGATGATCCAGCTGCTGTCGAACTGCCACCACGCAAGGCCATGTCGAGCGGAAGTGGGAAAGGCGTGATGATTGTTGTGCCAGCCTTCGCCGAGTGCCAGAACGCCGACAATCGCATTGTTCCGGCTGTGATCATGGCTGTCATAGGGTTGCGCACCCCAGATGTGGCATACCGAATTCACGCTCCAGGTGACATGATGCTCGAAGAAGATTCGGACGAGTCAGCCCCAGAGGAAGCCGGTCAGTGCTCCGAACCAGCTGCCGCTGAGAACGCCGCCCAGAACCGTCGGGATGAGCAGGCTCAGGAAAACCCAGAACGGAAACAGCTTGCTGATGATTTGAAGATCACGATCGGCCTTGAGATCCGGAACATAGCGCTGTTGATCCGGCTGTTCGATGCGAAACAGCCAACCGAAATGGGAGTAGATGAATCGACGCAGACGACCACCACTGCCCACATGCGGTGAGTGCGGATCATCGGCTTCATCGCTGTGCTGGTGGTGAGTTCGATGGACTGCGCACCACCAGTAGAGATCTCCCTGGCAGGCCATGGATCCAGTGATACCGAGCATCCACTTGACCCACCGTGGGCATTCAAAGGATTTGTGAGAGAAGTAGCGGTGGAATCCGATCGTGATTCCCAGGCCACAGATCAGATACATGCCTGCAAAGAGAGAGAGGTCCAAGATGCCGAATCCCGTCCCCCATGCGAGCCACATGACCGTGATCAATGCAAGTGGCGGCAGCACAACCGAGATCAGGACGGTGATTCGAGCCCCTCGCGGTGCTTGAAGCGTTGGTTGTGTTGGAATGGCGCTGGTCAACTCAATTCTCCCAGTGGGGTGGCATGGTAGTCGAAGCGAGTACGACCAGTCGGCTAGCGACCCCGTACGGTCGCCAGGCCACCATCGATTCCGATCACCTGCCCGGTAATCCAGTCATTGACGGGATTCAGCAGGAATCCGATCAGTCTGGCGACTTCCTCCGGATTCCCGATTCTGCCAAGTGGATGCATGGCCGTGGAGGCCTTCAGAGCGGGTTCACTGGAGGTGATCGGTTGGGCCAGCGGTGTATCCACCAGGCCGGGGGCAACGGCGTTGAATCGAATGCCCCGAGACGCATAGGTGGCTGCTGCCGTACGGGTCAGTCCTTCCACGCCAGCTTTCGCAGCTGCAATCGCCTCGTGGTTCATGAGGCCCAGTCTGGCGGCGCACGTGGACATCAGGACAACGCTGCCACCACCTCGTCTCCAGTGGTTTCCACAGGCTCTGACAAGGGAAAAGGCTGTAGTGAGATTTTGTGAGATGGTGTCGTTGAAATCGTCCTGGCTGGTCTGATGAGCTGATTTGAGCATGATGCTGCCCGCCAGGTTCACAGCAGCGCGGAGATCCGGGTACCGCTTGAGAAGATCGTCCGTCGCCTCGAAGCAGGTGGCGTCCAGGACTTCGACTTCTCCGCCGGTCTCCATGGCGAGTTCATCAAGAGACGCTTGCTGTCGGCCTGCCAGGACCAGATCCCACCCGTCTGCGGACAGTTGCCTTGAGAGTTCACGGCCAACGCCACCGGCGGCTCCGATGATGAGGATCTGTTGTCGGGACATGAATATCACCTTTGAGCGACGAGACGAGACCGGATCAGTTTGCAGTCAGGACGATGTCTTTTGAGTGGTGGAATGCTAGGCTATCGGGACCTACCGAGAGATTGGAAAATGACTGTTCATCGTGATATTGCTGTCATCGGAGCGGGGCCATCGGGTCTCTCGGCGGCCAGGACATTGGCTGCCGCTGGACGTGACGTTGTGGTCATCGACAAGGGGCGGGGGCCAGGTGGTCGCTTGAGCACCCGGAGAGGGCCCGAGGGTGTTCGACTGGATCATGGTTGTCAGTTCATCACGCTCAAGCAGGCACAATCCACCGCACTCGTCCAGGATCTGATGGACTCTGGCGTGATCGCACGCTGGGATCCTCAGTCCGGCAAGGATTCGGTGAAGAAACCGTTTGCCGAACCGGATTGGCCGATCGGTGTTCCCACCATGAGTGCGGTACCGAAATGGTTTGCCAAAGGCTTGGATATCCAATGCGGCGCTCGCATCGAATCCATCAGGGCTGATGGGGGGGCGTGGCAGCTTCTGGGATCCGATGGCATCGTGGCGAGTGCGACTCAGCTGGTCGTTGCGATTCCCTCACCTCAGGCGATCGACTTGCTTGCACCCATTCCGCCGGACTTCCTCGATGACATGCACAAGGCGACTTACGATCCAAACTGGACATTGCTTGTTTCAGATGCGGCGCACGAGAATCCTGCACCCTTTGAAGTCATGACTCCCGATTCAGGCCCACTGGGATGGATCGCCAACCAGGCCAGCAAGCCACAGAGACCGTCTCAGTCCGCCTGGATTGCACAGGCAACGTCCGAATGGACACGTGAACACCTTGAAAGGCCGGCTGAAGAAGTGGCCACACTGCTGTTCCAGAGTCTCCAGGAACTCGTTGGTGGAGGTCTTGTTGGAACTCCAACCGCGCACCGATGGCGATATGCCCTGGTCAGTCAAGCAGTGGGTCAGCCCTGCCTCGTCGATTCCGCAAGGAAGCTGGTTGCCTGTGGTGACTGGTGTCTTGGTCCGACAGTGGGTCATGCCATTGACAGCGGGCTCGCTGCTGCTGAGGCAATCCTGAAAACCGATTCTTGACGAGGCTCAGCCTGCAGCGCCGTATCCGGCGACTCGTCTCCATCCACTGACCTGCCCGAGGTGGAAGGTCACATGTGCAACCATCATGAAGTTTGCGACTGTGGCCATGTTCGGCATTCGATCCTCGAAGAAGGTGCCTTCTGTGGAACGGGCGAAGACGGAATCATCGAGTCCCTCCACGAAGCTGGCTGCCGTTTCAAGCCGTTCCATGAAATGTGCGATGGCTGATTCCTTGTCGTCATAGCCATCATGCATGTGCATGCATTCGGCACCGTGCTGATAGAGATCCGTATGAGAATCAGGCAATTCGATATCACTTCCAAGCATCTGCATGCAGTAGCCGACGTAATAGGCGCAGTGGCCCAGAACGAATGCCGGATGATTGATCGTCGTATCGCAGGAGTCGCTGAATCGTTGGGCATCGATATCCGAAACGAGTGGTTTCGCCATGTTCATCAGAAAACGGATGGATCCTGCAAGTGCGGTTCCGGTGAGATTGCATGTCGTTGTCATGAGGCGACTCCTGTATATCGTTTGATGGATCAGACAGTCTAGTGGGACTGGAGATTCCAGCAAATGGAATGCACAGGATTGACGAAGTTCCGACGGTTCGGAGCTCTGAAAGGGGCTGTTATTCAGTCTGAATATCGAGGTGGTTGAGACCCGGCCAAGGCTACGAGTAGCATCTTCTCATGCAACATCAATCCATCCGAATGCTCTGTCTGATGATCCTGGCTTCGTTGTTCCCTTCACAATGGAGTCATGCCCGGGACGCCGGTTCGCAAAGCGATTCTCTGCGTGTCCTTGTCTGGAATGTTCTTCATGGTGCCAATGATGTCGAGCAGGGGCCCGAAAAGGCACTGCAGATCATCCGGGAGTCCAACGTGGATCTCGTGCTGCTGCAGGAGAGCTATGACATTGATGGGGAACGTCCGAAGCTCGGTGAATGGCTCGCAGGGGAACTGGGCTGGCGACAATGGCAGGGAGAGAGCGCACATCTGTGTGTGTTGACCCCCCTTGAGATCAAGGCTCGCTTCTTTCATCATCCATGGCATGGTGTCGGTGCGGAGTTGACGGACGAGCAGGGGCGTACATTCATCGCATGGTCGATCTGGATCGACTGGCGTGCTTACATCACCGAGGAACTTCGAGATCAGCCGACCATGAGTGATGCGGAGCTTCTGGCTGCCGAGGATGTCCGCTCATCCCGACTGCCTCAGGCTCAGGCCATCATTGGACATCTGGACGGGATCGGGCATCGTTCAAGTGATGTTCCCGTGCTGGTCGGTGGAGACTGGAACACGCCGTCGCATCTTGACTGGACCGAAGATACGGCTCGAATCTACAAACACAGACGGAATCTTCACCTGCCGGTGAGTCTGGCCATGCAGGACGCGGGCTTCAAGGACACCTTTCGTGACCTTCATCCGAATCCAGTCCAACGTCCGGGGCTGACGTGGTCTCCCATGTTCCGTGAAAGCGACGGCGTTGCAACTGGTTTCGAACGCATTGATCGGCTCTATCTGAAGAATCCGGATCAGCCACGGGACGGCTGGATCCTTCGACCTGTTTCCGGACATGTGCTGCCGGAGGTCTGGGAAGACAATGCGATTCCGATCGAGCAACGCGACTTCCCATCCGATCATGGCGCGCTGCTCATGGAACTGGCATGGGAGAAGCGTTCGGCGGTCAGCAGTGTTGATCCGGTACTGCTGGATGTTCTTGCATTCAACATCCTCCGGAGCGGAAATGCGCCCGGGCCGAACTCGGCGGATTCGCTCTATGAACAGCCACGACATGATGCGATCGCGAAGGTCATCATGCATTCCGATCCAGACATTGTTCTCGTTCAGGAAGAGTATGGAGACGATCGTGTCTTCAGGATCCTGAAGGAGCATGAGCCTTCGTGGCATCGGCGTGATGGAGGGTCACGGGGCCAGGCGACGTATGCACGCTATCCCATCGAGCCAATCGATCAGAACACATCCAGGGTCCTTCACCCTGAGGGTCCTCTTGTCGTACACAACGTTCATTGGAAGCCGTCTCCCTACGGTCCATACATCATTCAGGACACGCTGCTTGCAGAGCAACCGATCGAAGTTGATGCGATTCTCGATGCCAGTGACAAGGGTGACATCTATTTCGAGACCTATCGTTCGGTGCATCCTGCACTGGTCGAGAACATCCCGGTCATTCTGGGTGGCGATTTCAACGAACCGTCCCATCTGGACTGGACAGAGGACTGGGCACGTTCAGAGAACGACCGATGGGTCTCCAATCCAACAGCGACACGTCTTGGGCCTGCGATTGGCTGGAAGGGATCGCAGGTTCTTTCCGATCCTGGCAGCTATCGGGAGACCTTGGATCTCGAAGGTCCTTTGCCCGGTCTCCAGGACACGTTTCGTCATGTGCGATCCGATGAAGTGTCCGATCCCGGCCATACGTGGACGCCTCGGTACGTCAACGGAACACAAGGTCGTGGTCAATGGGATGCTGCTGGTTTTTCAGACCCCGCAGAAGCTCAGCGGACCGCATCACTGGATCGCATCGACATGATCTACGTGTCGCAGCAGCTGCAGCCTCTACGGGTCTTCGTCCTTGGTGATCAGGGTGATCCCTCGAGCGACATCGGTTTCGAGGAGTGGCCATCGGATCATCGAGCGGTTCTGGCCACCCTGCGATGGCTTCCACCGAAGGAAAACTGATTCCGACCCGCAACGGTATGCTGCTCTGATGATGAATTCTCTTCTACCGTTGTTGGCGCTGCTCCTGCTTCATGACGATCCGGATGCGCTCATTGCCTATCCAATGCAATCTGCGGATGTTTCCAACGGTCATCTGAATGCGCAGTTGGGTCCTTCAATCAAGCTGGAACGTGAACTGTCCTTTCTTTCCGATGGCCAGGGAGGTGGGGCGGAGCTCTATGAAGATGATCGGCTCGTCATCGCGTCGGATTTCAGAGCGGTTCCCGGGCTTCTGCCCTCGCGTGAAATGACCGTATCGGCCTGGCTTTCCGTAGGTCAGCCCAGGCAGTGGGGTGGTGTCCTGGGCTGTGTTCAGGACAACAATGATGCGGAAACGGGCTGGGTTCTCGGATATGACAACCGACATTTCACATTTGGTATCGCGACGGTTGGTTCGGACGATGGCAACGGTTCCATGACGTATGTCACCGGAAAGACCGCCTATGAAGAAGGCAAGCTCTATCACGTCGTGGCCACGTACGACGGTGAGACGACGCGACTGTATGTCAATGGCGAACTGGACGCGGAATCAACCGAGCAGTCTGGTGACCTCCTCTATCCTGAACGCGCGCCCTTCACGCTTGCGGCCTATCACGACGACAATGAGTTTCATGCTCATGTCGGTCGTCTGATGGATGTTCGACTGTATGACATGGCAGCTCAGGATGACTGGGTATCGCACCAGTTTGATCATCATTCGGATCGAACAGATCTTCCAGCACGCATTCCACCGGAGCGTGCCATCTCCGAGGAGCTCCTCTGGCAGGTGCCTCCGTTTCTGCAGTATGCCACCGGTGATTCCATCAGGATCGTCTTCGAGACGACTCGGCCGGTGACCGGTGTGGTTCGATACGGTGAAACCTCGGAGTTCGATCGAGAACAGCGGATCGATACACCTCTGATGCTCGGCGAGGTCATGCTGGATGGACTTGATGCGGATGAGCCGTACTTCTACGAAGTCGATCTGAAGGATGATCGGGGTCAGGAGATCCGGACCGACATCATGACGTTTCAGACGGCAGCCCCGAGAGGCGTTCCGATCGCATTCGCGATCCTGAGTGACACGCAGGACAATCCGACGGTCTCGGCGACGTTGTCGGAGCATATCTGGGAGCAGCGACCAGGGTTTCTGGTTCATCCGGGTGATCTGACGGGCACCGGATCACGGAAAGGCGACTGGACGGAGGAATTCTTCCCGGGCATGGACGGCCTGCTCGGTCGTGTCACGATGTATCCCGTACTGGGAAATCATGAGCAGGACGCACGGCACTACTACAAGTACATGTCCTTGCCTGAACCTGAGTACTACTACAGTTTCAGTCAGGGTGATGCGGATTTCTTCATGATCGATACGAACCGCAATGTCGCACCCGGTTCAGAGCAGTATGAGTGGCTCGATGACGCCCTGGGTCGATCGGATGCCAGATGGAAGTTCGTCGTTCATCACCATCCCCCGTATTCATCCGATGAGAACGACTATGGCAACACCTGGAAGGGACGAGGTTCTCGTGGTGATCTGAGAGCTCGCAAGCTCACGGTCCTGTATGACAAACACGATGTGGATCTGGTCCTGAACGGTCACATTCACAGTTATGAGCGGACGTGGCCGATCGAAGGTGGTCGAGTCGTCGATGACGGCGGTGTCATCTACACGATCACGGGTGGTG
>MDTA01159639.1_pt1 | contig 15573 bp, 14 predicted proteins | sample 811151 | NCBI WGS metagenome assembly MDTA01 (sample SAMN05326648, study PRJNA326480) | marine metagenome | isolation source: seawater | place: Indian Ocean: South | collected 2010 | reverse complement strand
TATAAATACGAGCAGCAGAAAAAAGAGTCTGAAGCCAGAAAAAAACAAAAGACTATAGAAGTGAAAGAAATAAAATTTCGTCCTAACACCGATCGACATGATTATGACGTAAAGATGAGATCAGTAGTAAAATTTCTGGATAATGGGGACAAGGTAAAGATTACAATGCGTTTTAGAGGGCGTGAAATGGCTCATCAAGATTTGGGACGAAGGTTATTGGAAAGGGTCGAGGAAGATACTAAAGATATCGGGAAAATTGATGCGATACCAAAACTTGAAGGACGCCAAATAGTGATGCTCATTAACCCAGCCAAATAAGCTTAAAACTGGGAACTAAACCTTATATGGACAAAAAATCAATTCTTGATGCAGTAGAAATTTTTCCTCTTTTAATTTTGATCAAATGTACAAAATTTTTACCCCTACGTTTGAAAGTTACTATCGGCGGTATGTTTTTTAGTGTCCTTCTTCAACTCAGTAGAAAACTCAGAAATAGAGTAAGCCATAATTTGCAGCTAGCCATGCCTCACATAACCGGCAAACGGAAAAAACAATTTATTAAAGAGTTTGGGAATTTTGCAGGAATGACATTTATGGAACTTATTTTCAATGAGGAGTTTCAAAAAGAGGTATTACACTTCAAACATTCGGAGTCGCAATTATCACCAATTCGAGCGGCTCAAGCGCAGGGTAGACCAGTGATAATAGTATCGGCTCATCTTGGGCCTTGGGAGGCCATCAGAGCCGTTCTAAAGCATTACAATCTTACTGCAGGTGCAATATATAAAAAAAATAAAAATCGCTTCTATGAGCCGATACATTTGGAGGCCATCAAACATGGTGGTAATCCCATATTCCCTATCGGTGCTGCTGGAACAAAAAAAATGATTCAATATTTAAAAAAAGGAGGTATAGTGGCGGTGATGCTTGACCAAGCTGCGGCTGATGGAGAGTTCTTTAGTTTCCTTGGTATTCCCGCAAAAACATCGACATCTATCGCAAAACTAGCTTTGAAGCTAAACGCGTTGGTTATACCTGCTTACGCAATCCGAAATATAAAAAAACAGGACATTACGGTATACTTTGAGCCTCCGATCAAACTTACAACTTACAAAGAGGTCACCTCGCAGCTGACAGCGAGTATAGAGGCCCGCGTCTCAAGCGCACCTCATCAGTGGTACTGGCTCCACAGAAGGTGGAAATACTAGCCATCTTTTAAACTCATCTAAGACGGCCACTTCACAGTGGCCGCCTCCTAAATACCTGATATCTTAGCTACATCCAGCGGCTTTTGAACATGACACTGCGTCTGCAGGTACTGTCATTGCGGTTTCTGCACAGCCAGAAACTATCGCAGCCATAGCGAAAAGAGATATTGCAAAAAGCTTTTTCATTTAGAATTTCCTCAAAGTTAAATTTATTAATCCTCTTCTAACGGATTCAAAATAATAGTCAATTATACTATTCATGATTAGAGATGTAATCATTAAAAAAAATTCTTATGCTGTAAAAAGGCATCAAATCGAACCTTTAAGTACTTTATTGCACCCGTTACGTTAAAATGTTATGTATACATAAGAAAAATGATGGATAACAAGAAAAAATTTGAGGCAGATCATTTTCAGCTAACTATTTCGCAGCACACGACGTAAATAATAAACAGAAGTGACACAAAAAAGAATTGGTGATGCAATGTTAGAAAAAGAATTAAGTGAATTATCAGATCAATCATTATTAGAGCTTTATAAAGCAATAATACCATCGACCACTATGCTTGAATACTTGGGTGACAAGCTTGAAGTCCATGAGAGCGGAACGCTAAGCGAAATAAAAGAAAAGTCAACTAAGAAAAATGAGATGAACTTTGACTCGGACAAATCAATCTTAAATTACAAGCGTCACCTTATTGAAATGAAAATATTTTCTTTAAAATTGCTTGAAGAAATAAATCATCGTGAATTAGAAACCAATGACTCTTATTCACGCATCAATAACGAAATCGACTATATTGAAGGATGCACAGAATTTTTGGAAAGTAACAACCCTCCAAACTTAACTTCAGTTCCCCAAGGTAGCGAAACACTGCCCTATCTTAATCGAGGTCTAAAAAAATAATCTGTTTCACTAGCGATCATTATGTTTCCAATCCTCTTTTATCCAGGGCTCAGAGTTATCTGAGGGAAGAGGATTGCGACCTAAAATATAATCTGAGGCCTTCTCACCAACCATAATCGATGGTGCATTCAAATTCCCATTAGTGATCCTGGGAAATATTGAACTGTCTACAACTCGTAATCTGCTGACTCCTATCACCTTACAAAATGGATCAACAACGGCCATCGGGTCTGACTGTTTCCCCATTTTACATGTTCCACATGGATGATAGGCACTCTCAGCGTTCTCCGCTATAAACCCATCTAAATCCCTATCATTTTGTACATGCTTTCCAGGTTGAATTTCTTCCCCTCTATACGGATCAAAGGGCTTTTGAGAAAAAATATTTCGGGCTATGCGAATAGACTTTCTAAAGTCTAACCAATCTTGTTCATGGCTCATATAATTAAACTGTATTCTTGGCGATATTCTAGGTTGATTAGACCTTAACCTCACAAAACCTCTGGAATTTGACCGCATGGGTCCTACATGAACTTGAAAGCCATGCCCTTGTTTTGGAGCTTTGCCATCATACCGAATTGCTAATGGTAAAAAATGGAATTGAATATCAGGATACTTTATACCCGCGTTCGATCGAATAAAAGCACCACTTTCAAAATGATTTGTGGTACCTAATCCGGTCTTTGTGAACAACCATTGAGATCCAATCAAAAGTTTAGATAACCAATTCCAGCTGCTCGACAAAGTAATAGGCCTCAGGCATGCCTGTTGAATATAAATTTCTAAATGATCTTGTAAATTTGCTCCAACTCCAACTCTATCAATTAAGACATCGACTCCCATTTCACTCAAATGATCACCGGGTCCAATACCCGAATGCATTAGTATTTTTGGTGAATTGATAGATGAAGCAGCTAAAATAACTTCTTTGTTAGCATATATTGTTGAAAATTGGTTACCACATAAAAATTCAACCCCTGTTGCGACTTTATTATCAAAGTTTACCTTGGTAACAAAGCCCTTTACCAACTTTACATTTTTTCGGGTTAATGCAGGCTTAAGATATGCATTAGCTGAAGACCACCGACGGCCATCAAAAATTGTTTGCTCTAAGACGCCAAACCCTTCCTGCTTCTGCCCATTATAGTCATCAGTAGCCTCATAACCCGCTTCTTTACCAGACAACAAGAAAGCCTGATAGAGAGGGTTTTTCTGGCGTCCACGGGTAACATGCACTGGACCGGATGTTCCTCTCCAGTTCCTATCATCATTGACCCCCGAACAATGCCACGTCTCCATTCTCTTAAAATATGGAAGAACATCGGCAAAACTCCAACCTGTAGCTCCGTTATCAGCCCAATAATCATAATCACAAGCATGGCCCCTCACATAAACCATGCCATTTATTGACGAAGACCCCCCTATTACTCGTCCCCTTGGCACAGCTAATTGACGTCCATTAAGATTAATCTCAGGCTCCGATTTGTACCCCCAATCATATTTGGCCATATTCATGGGGTAAGATAAAGCTGCCGGCATCTGTATTAATGGACTTTTATCGCTGCCACCTGCTTCAATTATGATTATACTATTTTTACCATTTTCACTTAACCTGTACGCCATTGCGCAACCGGCAGAACCACTCCCAACAATAATGTAATCAGCTCGCATCATAAACCTGATCTGTAAGAGTCAAGAACGGCATGTTAACAACACTCGTTTTTCAAAATATCAGGAATGGCAGAAATCCAAGTACCATTATTTTCTGCAGAAAACTTGGCTGCATGTATTGCTGCCACGGACCGGAGCCCATCTTCAGCGTTAGGGAAAATTGGGTTATCTGATTTAGGATGTCCAGATGACATAGCGTTAATCTCTCTGGCTAGGTCGAGATAAATATTCGCAAACGCCAACGGCATGCCTTCCGAGTGGCCAATCGTCAAACGGCTTGACTCAGAAGCGATTTTTGACAGCTTGGGGTCACCCCTCTCAATAATTTCACACCGCTCACCTAACCGCGTAAAATATAGCTGGTTTGGATGCTCCTGGGACCAACGCAATCCACCCTTTTCTCCAAAAACTTGGAGTGTTAGGCCATGTTGCCGACCGACCGCAATAGCCGATGACCACAAACGCCCAATAGTCCCTCCAGTCATACGAAAATTAATCATTGCATCATCTTCTAATACACGAGAGGGAATAGTTGAAACAAAATCTGCAGACAGTTCTAAAACATGTTGCCCTGTTACGAAGCAAGCCATATGCAATGCGTGAATTCCACAATCGGCAAATACAGCAGAAACCCCAGCTTTGCGGGGCTCATAACGCCACCGTACTCTTGCATTATTGGCATCTGCTGCACTTGCATGGTGGCCATGAGCAAACTCAGCCTTAACCAATCTAATTTTACCCAACTCTCCAGAACAAATGATACTTTTCATTTCCCTAACCAAAGGAAAACCAGAATAGCCATAATTTACTGCACAGATCTTATTAGTTTTTTTTGCCAGCAAAAATAATTCTTTTCCCTCATCAACGGTCATTGTCATAGGCTTTTCGCATAACACATTGAATCCAGACTCTAAAAATGCTTTGCAGATTTCAAAATGGGTGTTGTTTGGAGTTGCAATAGTGACCAAGCCCAGTTTATCTTCCTTTTTGATCTCAGAATGCAGCATTTCCATCCAACTTCCGTAAGCTCTACTTTTTTCTAGGCCCAATTCTATTCCAAAACGTTTAGACTGGACTTCATCAACATCTAAAGCGGCGGCTGCAAACGTGAATTTGCCATCAATTGTCGCTCCCATCCTATGCGCAGGCCCTATTTGACTTCCACGACCTCCGCCAACAAGGCCCCAACTAATTTTACCCATAGTTTCCCCCTTAAATTTGATCAATCCACACAGATCTATTCCGTTTCAATATCAATTGACATGGGCACAAACTCCGATAAACAACACTATTTATATAGCTACATATTTGAAGCCAAAAGTAAAATGATATAACAACAAGATATCAAGAAGGTAAAGCCGCCATAATGCAGAAAACAGAAAAGAAAAAACACTTCCTCGTAATTGGTCGGGCTGGATTAGACCTTTATGCTGAACCTATAGGTACACCACTGCAGGAAGCGAAAATATTCTCTGCGCAACTTGGAGGATCCGCAGGAAATATAGCGATTGGATTAAGGCAACAAGGTTGTTCTTGTTCATTACTTACTGGAATTTCTGATGATGGGATTGGAAAATTCACTAAAAATTATTTGATAAGATATGAAATAGCAACAGATTTAATTTGCGAATTTCCCAAAAATAAAAATACTCTCGCAATAGTGGACACTAACGGTGAAAGGACTCAGGCTACTATCTACAGAGACGCCCCGGCCGATCTACAAATAAACGAAGACAGCTTTAATGCTATTGATTTCAGCTCATTCTCCCATTTTATTATCACAGGAACGTCATTAACAAAAAATCCATCCAGGAAATTAGTCCTCAAAATTATGAAAGCTGCAAAAGACTTTGGTAAACAAGTAATTTTTGACATTGATTATCGGGTAGGAACCTGGCAATCGCAAGCAAAAGCCATTACCGTTCTACATGAAGCTGTTGATGCTTCAACAATCCTGGTAGGAAACGATGTCGAGTTTGATTTTATGGCGGGTAAACCTGGAAAAGGAAAATTGCTAGCTGAGAGCATAGGACACTCCAGCAAGAATATTACAATATATAAAATGGGCAAAAAAGGCTGTCTACTATTTACGCATGGAGAAAAAACAAAATTTGATAGCTACAAGGTAAATGAAATCAAGCCAACAGGAGCTGGAGATGCTTTTTTGGCTGGGTTTTGTGCCACGTACGTCAGCCATAACAACATACGAGAGGCTGTCTTAAACGGGGCAGCAACTGCCGCAATTGTCGTTACAAAGGTTGGCTGCGCTGACGCAATGCCAACAAAGAAACAGATTTTAGAGTTCGTTAATGCGAATAATACGCCAAAAATTCAAAGGATTTAATACAATGCACATACCCCGATTTATGAACAACAACCAACCAATAATTGACGAAAATAATCCCTTTGTGCCATTAAATTATTTCAATATTGTTGAACTCAAACAGAACGAAACTTTTGTCAGCCGGGTTAGTGCTTATGAGACATGCATTGTTCCTGCAACAGGTACTATAGACGTTAATGTTGGCTCATATTCTTTCAAAAATATTGGAAATCGAAGAATAGATGTTTGGGACGGCGAGCCAGAAGGTGTATACATTCCTACAGCACAGGAATGCGAAATTAAATGTGCATCAGCAAATGCAGAAATTTTTGTCTCAGGCGCCAAATATCAAAAAATATTAGAACCTTTTGAAATCAGAAAAAATGATCTCGACATCGTACAATATGGATCTGACGAAACTAAAACACATAGAAAAATCAAACATATATTAGGTCAAAGGCAAACAGGGCGAGTCGGTCGTCTACTTGTATCAGAACTTTTTACCGTTGGTGCAGGCGGCTGGTCAGGTTTTCCTAGTCATAAACATGATACTGATCGCTTGCCTATTGAAACACACCACGATGAAACTTACAATTTCCGTTTCCGTCCAAGTCACGGCTCAGGGGTACAGCTGGTTCAGTTTGAGGATAAAAAAACAGGTGAAGCCTTTCATATTAGCGATGGTTCCACTATTTGTTTATCACAAGGTTATCATCCTTGTTGTGCCTTACCAGGGTATGAAATGTATTATTTTACTATTCTGGGAGGATTTTCGCAACGCCCCTTGATTCAGTTTTTTCAGCCTACTCATGACTATCAGGTTGAAACCATTCCTGGAATAAAAGATATGATAGCTAAATTCAAATGACAGTGACAAATTTAAAAAAAGTACTTGATTATGCAGTATGTAAAAACATCGGTATAATTGGGTTTGTTGTTCATGGCTGGGAAGACGCAAGAGCCTTCGTTAAAGCGGGCATAGATGTAAGCGAGCCAATAGTCATTCAGGCTGGACCACTCTGTCGTAGACACACTCCACTAACAGTTTTAGGGAAAATGTTTCGTTGCCTAGCAGAGGAAAGCAATCAGGATGTAGTTTTACATTTGGATCATGCTACAGATATTAAAACTTGCAAAACTGCTCTAGATGAAGGCTTTACCTCCATAATGTATGATGGTTCTCGTTTAAAATTGTCTGATAATATTAAAAATACAATTAAGATTTCGAAGTTAGTAGAACCCTACAACGCATCTCTCGAGGCTGAGCTAGGTTATGTTGGATATACTGGTGGAGAGCAGTGTACCCCTACAAACGCATGTGATGTAAAAACATTTTTGTCTGAAACAGATATAGATGCGTTGGCGGTATCTGTTGGTAATACTCATTTACAAGAAAACTCAAAGGCCAAAATTGACTACCTAAACTTAAAAAGGATAAGAAAAATCACCAGTATACCGCTTGTCGTTCACGGTGCTTCAGGCATATCTCGGAGCGATAGAAAGAAAATGTTCACCTCGCATGGTGTTAAAAAATTTAACATAGGCACAGAATTACGAAGAGCCTTTGGAAAGTCTATAAGAAATACACTTAAAAAAAACATTGACGAATATGATAGATTAAAAATCTTCCAAGCCGTCGAAAAAGACCTCCAGGCCGTGGCAACAGTGCTGTTGACAGAAATTTCTCAGAAGCAGATGTAGACTTCAAACAAAGATCAGTTGGAGTCAGCCCATCAACTCTTGAGCCAAGTCTCCTAGCTCTGCCCCACCTGCCATCAATCGTCGAACGTCATCTCCACCAAGATCATTTGCGACACCACTGCCAATGACTTCGCCCAGAGACAAGAAAGTATATCTATCTGCTATCAACCGAGCATGTATCTCGTTATGCGTAATTAATATTATCGCAATATTCCCGAGTTGTTGTACTCGCTTAATCGTCTTAAGGACCTCCATTTGCTGACGTTGCCCCAATGCTGAGGTTGGCTCATCTAAAATTAAGATTTTAGCCCCAAAATAAATTGCGCGCGCAATGGCTAAGGTTTGACGTTGTCCTCCAGACATTGTTCCAACTGGTTGCTCCGGATCTGAAATATTTATGCCAATTTTTGACATTTCATCAATTGCAATTTCATGCATTTCTTTCATTTTTAAAAGGCCAAAAGGCCCTTTGCCAAAAGTCCGTTCTCGGCCAAGAAAAAAATTCCGAGTGACAGAAGTCAGAGCATTCAACGCTAGGTCTTGATAGACTGTTCCAATACCAGCTGAGGTTGCATCCCTTGGAGACTTAAACTTAACTTCAGTACCTTCCACTAATATTTTTCCAGAGGTCGCTGGATGCACTCCTGAAAGCGTTTTGATTAAAGTTGACTTTCCAGCACCATTATCACCAAGCAGGGCGTGCACCTCTCCAGGGAAGACCTCAAGAGAGACCCCGTTCAGCGCAATGAAGCTTCCAAACTTCTTAACCAAGTTTTTCATCTCTATCAACGCTTTTATATTGGTGTCGAGCATATCAAATATTACCCATTACCCTTTTTCTAATATTTTCATTGAGAAGTGCTGACGCAATTATTACAAATCCAAGGAAAACACGATAAAATGATCCATCAATCCCAGGGATATAGAAGAACGCTTCCTTAGCCAATCCAAAGATAAATGCTCCAGTTATTATACCTAAAATTGTTCCAAAACCGCCTGTCATTACTATTCCACCAATGACTGCAGCCGCGATAGCTTCGAGTTCTTTAAGGTTGCCCTTTGCTGCATCGGCCGTATTTACCTCAAAAACCTGACAAGTAGCGAAAAGGGTGGCACAAAATGCTGAAAACACAAACAGAGATACTTTAACCTTGTCAGTTGGAACGCCATTAGCTTGAGCAGCTGTCAAATTTCCTCCAGTAGAATAAATCCAATTTCCCGCCTGAGTTTTGCTAAGCACTATAAAGCAAATCAAAGACAGAATTACCCAAATCATAACACAAGAGTATAGGCCAGGAGCGAACTGATTACCAAAATTATTTGTATTCCAGTCTATTGGAAAGTAAAGCCAATCAAAAAAATGTTCGAGTATGTTACCACCAAAAAAGTCCGCTACGGGACGCGCAGACCCAATAGTGTCTATGTATGCGCGGGCGATATCCACTTCGGTCACAGATTTTGGCACGACAGGTTCTATTTTAAAGTTTGCTATTTTCTCTTGTATCGTACTAATCATAAATTCATTTTTAGACTCTATCGCATTTTCCAATGCACTTTCTAATGGTTTGACACCCCGTGCCATCATTATATCAGTCTTTGCCTCAGCGACTCTTTGGAACGTATACGCCAAACGTTCGTTGAGCTTCGTAATCGTATCAGCAGGCAAGTCTTTGACTATCGCCAATAAGTCCGCCTCGGGCAACACCTTAGCAGCTTCTCTTTCGATTTCATCATGTCCAGGCAAGTTGATGATATTTTTTATATCCGGGATCTCAGTCACCGTCGTAGCACCCTTTGATTGATCTGCTCTATGATTAAAAGACCTTAGCGAAACCTCAGTTAACCCTCGCAGAAAAAACAACCCTCCTAAAGTTACAATGAACGAAGGAAGTCCAGATTTGACCACGATGAACCCCTGAATCCATCCAAAAAATAAAGTAAAACATAATGTAATTAATATTGCTCCAATCGGTGATACATTTTCTATGTAAAGTAGGGTATAAAACTCTAAATGTGCCCCACCATCAAAAGAGATATACGGCACGACAACCGTAAACCCCCATCGCAATATCATTGCCATGCACGCTCCAGCGAAACCAATCATTGAACCAATAGATAAGTCAAACTCGCCGGCTATTATAAGAAGCCCAGCTCCTAATGCTACGATACCGAGTTGTGATATAACACGAAGATTATTTCGAATACCCAGTGCATTAAAGCCCTCACCTGCGAACGGATTCCAGGTAGTCTCTGCTGCCGGTATAGAAAAATAACCGAGCATTCCAAAAAGCAATATCATTACGCCGATGGGTCCTATTTCAGGTCTTGACAAGACAGAAGAAACCATACTTCGAGGATTGTGGCGATCAGCTTCCTGCCGATTTGACTTTGATGTGCTCATGATTTTTGACGATTTGAAGTGGATGGTTGATGACCATCCACTTACTTATTCGTTAATTATCTTAACGGTCAACGCCCGCCAAAGAGGCAACGGATGATGCGTTACTCTTGTCTACAAAACCAGGTCCAGAAGGAATATTTGCTCCAGGCAACAGCCCTGCACCGTTGTTATAAAGATGTAAAACAATTATCGGCATATACCCTTGTAACCGCTGTTGCTGGTCTATCGTATACTGAACTTTTCCAGCATTAATTAGATCCATTACCGGAGGGCTCAAGTCGAAGCAAGAGTGATGTACACTCATTCCAAGTTCATCGATCGCCTGCTGTACACCGACACATACGTGTGGTCCAACTGACAGCACAGCATCAACATCCGGATTAGCTTGCAAACCGGCGGCTGCTCGAGTTGGGATAGTTGCTGGGTCATTAGAACTATCAAAATTTGTTGTTGGAATAGCTTCTCCGTAACCACCACAACGATCAGTAAGCGCAGTGTTATACGCTTCTTGTATAAAACAGATTCCTTTTGTAGCACCCTCTGCCTTTGCTCTTTCTCCTGCCTTCTGACCAGCAAGAAACTCAGGCTGTCCTACATGCATTAAGGCACCAAGCGATGCCGATGACTCAAGCCCTGAATTCATTGTAATCAGAGGTATACCGGCTCCTACAGCATCCTTTATTGCCTGCCCTAAAGCATCCGGATCAGGTAAAGATACCACCATGCCATCCGGCTGCGTAGCTGCAGCAGCAGCAATAGATTTTGCCATATCAGCCATATCGCCTGAAGGGGTAAAGATATATTCAAAATCAGCTCCAATAGCCCTCGCAGCATCTTCACCACCTTTTTGCACAACAGGCCAAAAAGGATCTTTACCTTCACCATGCGTCACCATTACATATCTCTCCGCAAAAGCAGATGACGCCATAACCGCCAAAGCGGCGGTAGCAAGTAATATTTTTTTCATTCCAATTTCCTCCCAGGAATAGATTTACGATTAAATTGAGAATAATCCCACAATCGCAGTTAAATGCAATATCAAAAAAAATCAACTTCTAATTGTAAAATAATAAATTAAAAATTTTGCTCAAATTATTATTGATCAATGATGCTGTCATCACCTAGCAGTAGATCAAATTTTTCAATTAAAAAATCGCTAAAAATGAGCCCCAACAAAAAAATTTAGCAATCACCGCTAAACTTAGTTCCTATTGACTGATAATGCTTACTTAGTTTTATAATATTCAATTCGAAATTGTAAAATTAGCACAGTAAAATTGACAAAGTATCTTAAGTTGAAGCACACTGCCATTAAAACTGTTTTTAATGGATTTAAACTCACATAAATTAGTGAATTGAAAAGCAATGCCAAAAAATAAAAATTTGTTTTTTCAAATTCTTCAGAACCTTTGCAGAAAAGATAAGTTATTTCTTGAAATTCCAAATGGCGAATCCTTTTCGTACAACCAAATGATTTCAATCAGTAGCCAGTACGCCAATGCATTAACTGATTTTGGTGTCAAGGAGAATGAAAGAGTAATTTTACAAACAGAGAAGGCAGTGCAGAGCATATGGTTGTATCTGGCTTGCCTACGAATTGGTGCAATCTTTATTCCTCTCAACCCCGCATATACTGCGGCTGAAACGATTTTTTTCATTCAAGATGCAGACCCATCATTATTTGTGTACGGCAAAAACCCACCTGAAAGAGAAATCCAATGTTTGCTTGATAACAAAGGTATCGAAATGGTTCGCTTAAACGGTGTAGAAAAATCCTGTTTAGAAACCCTTGCTTCAAAATACTCACCCACTTTCAAAACCTGCGAATCCAATGAAACAAGTGTTGCAGCAATTTTGTACACCTCAGGTACGACTGGACGTTCAAAAGGCGCAATGATAACTCACAAAAATTTGCTAAGTAACGCAAAGGCTTTGACGTCAATATGGAAATTTTCCTCCAACGATGTGTTGCTACACATATTACCTATTTATCATACCCATGGCCTTTTTGTAGCACTTAATACAGTTTTGTTTTCAAATTCGTCAATTTTATTTCTTGATAAATTTCGCGTAAAGGAAACCGCCAACCAACTGGAAAAGGCTACTGTTTTGATGGGAGTACCAACACATTATGTTCGGCTCTTGAAAGAGAAAATATTAACAAAAAAGTTAGTATCAAATATGCGTTTATTCATATCTGGGTCAGCTCCATTGTCCCCGAGAATTCATAAACAGTTTTATAAAGCAACGGGACATAAAATTCTTGAAAGATATGGTATGACAGAAACAAACATGATAACGTCTAACCCTTATGACGCTGACCGGCGCGCTGGGACTGTCGGATTTCCACTACCCGGAGTAACGATTCGTATAACCGATATCGAAAATAAAAAACTGTTAACTCAAGGACAAGTTGGGAATATAGAAGTCAAAGGGCCAAACGTGTTTAAAGGATATTGGCGAATGCCTGAAAAGCTCAAAACTGAATTCCGAAAGGACGGTTATTTCATTACAGGAGACCTCGGCTTTATTGACAGAAAAGGATATCTTAGTATCTCAGGACGCGGCAAAGACCTTATAATCTCCGGTGGATTAAATGTTTATCCAGCAGAAGTTGAAAATGTCATTGACTCTATTGAAGGCGTCTCAGAGTCGTGTGTTATAGGACTTCCACATGAGGACTTTGGCGAAGCAGTGACGGCCATTGTCGTTTTTGAGCAAGCCCCAACAATGGACACAGCCCAATTGCAAAACTTAATCGCTCAAAAACTTGCAGGATATAAGACACCAGTAAAAATCTTATTTCGTAAAACTCTTTCGAAAAATCAAATGGGTAAAATCCAAAAAGCACTTCTTAGAAAAGAACTCCGATTTCTCTATTCAAGTAAAATTTAGCAGCACCCACTTCTTCTTATATAATTGATCTCCCCTCATTTAAATAAATCTTCAAATTCTTTCCACTCACCAGCTGTCATATTTGAAGACTCGGCATCGACGTTCTCACCTGCTAACATTCTTTTAATACATTTAAAACCTTTACCCGAAATTTGAACAGCATCGAGTCGATAATCCTTAAATGCTCGGACCGCAACTGGTACCCAGTCAGAAATGATAGCTAAAATTTGATCGGCATATACGCGGATTTCATATTGTGCATGACTATCTGCCCTAAGCCGAAGAAAATTGAATAAATTGTGAAGGTTAGTTTTCCAATACCACTGAGTATAAATATTCATCGGCAAATTCATTCGAGCCAGTTCTCTGGCCAAACCATCCTGTTCATCTTGCGATAGCATTTTCTCATAATTATTGTAACACCTCATACTGTCAGATTTTAAAATCTCTAATACTTGTCTAGCTTCTCGGCCCTTCAAGGTTTTGTCGCGGCCTTGATGGTTGATCTGGGATTGTGCTGCCAAATTATCACTTGACGGGATGTAAAATTCTTTGTCGAGAATTGAGTAGCGAGCCGAGTATTCATTAACATTAGCAGTACGATGTCTTATCCATTGTCGCGCAACAAAAACAGGAAGTTTTACGTGAAGTTTTATCTCACACATCTCAAAGGGAGTTGAATGCCAATGTCGCATTAAATAATTTATCAAACCTGTATCATCTCGCGACTTTCTTGTTCCTTGTCCATATGAAACGCGCGCAGCCTGCACTATCGCAGAATCATCTCCCATATAATCGATAACTCTGACAAAACCATGATCTAAAATTTTAAATGCTTTGTACAAGTGGTTTTCAATGCCTGGAACTGTTGTCCTTATCGTCTTTGAGACAAGTTCACGTTGCATTTCAATTGCGGCGCTCTGTTCATCAGTTAATGTCATGAAAAACTTTCTTTCTGGATTTTTTTAAAGATTCGTTATAGCTACATCTTGTACTATAAATAAAGGAATACACAATATGAAGATAAAATATCTCCACACAATGGTAAGGATCAGAGATATTGAAGAGTCGCTATATTTCTACCGAGACCTACTTGGCCTCCATGAGGTCCGCAGAACAGAAAATGAAATCGGGAAATTTACATTAATTTTTTTAGCAGCCCCAGGCCAAGAACAATGTCCAATAGAACTAACCTTCAATTGGGACAGTTCTGAGCGTTACGATGAAGGCCGGAATTTTGGACATCTGGCGTATGAAGTTGAGGACATTTATGAAATCTGCGATCGCCTACAAAAAAATGGTATTACAATCAATCGACCGCCACGAGACGGTCGAATGGCATTTATTAGATCCCCTGAAAATATATCCATCGAGTTATTACAAGCCGGAAAAGCTAAAGCGCCTAAGGAGCCTTGGGTATCCATGACTAACACCGGAAAATGGTAAAAGCAAAGTGACCACTTGAAAAAAATTGAGAAAAGTTCATACTGGAGATGTTTTTTTACAAAACTATGGTGATAAACGCGCATGGAATAAACGGATCGGACCCGGGGGCTGTACCCGGCGGCTCCACCAAAAAAATCTTGAGGGGCCGAAATAGGATCGACGGACGTCAAAAGATGTTAGCTTTTACTCGGCGGGGTGGCCACCGATATCGGCACAAAACGTATAATTGCAAACGACAATTATGCTCCGGTAGCCGTTGCAGCGTAAGCAGTAACTAAACCGAAACTTAAGTCCAGAATGATAGCTCGTTCTGGCGGGGTTCGTAGGCACCTGGCAACAGAAGCCTACACTTGAATTGAAACGAATAGATAGATAATGTTTGGATTTAATCTTGATAAAACGGAGTTTTCTTAAATTTGGATGAACAACGGTCGATAAATTACAAAAAAATTATGCAAACTGCGTCACTGAACAGTGTAAAGGCACTTTTGAAACAAGTTTCTCTAAACGGTTTACCAGGTCAGCATCATTTTTATATAACATTTGATACATCGAACCCCGAAGTCGAATTATCAATTGCTTTGAAAGAAAGGTACCAAAGTGAAATGACTATTGTTATTCAAAACTGGTATCAAGACTTGAGAGTTGAAGAAAATGCTTTTTATATAACACTTAACTTTTCAAATGTTCCTGAAAAAATGAAAATTCCTTTTGATGCCTTACGTTCTTTTGTTGACCCGCATGTTGAATTTGCGATTGAATTTGAAGATTTATCTGTGAATAAAGAACCAACCACTGCTAACCTCGTGGATACTGAAAGTAAAAAACTTGATAACGAAGATGAGAGTATTCTTGACACCCAGAAAGCACCGAAACGGGGAGAAGTCGTAAATATAGAAAATTTTAGAAAATCATAACGAATTTCTAGTCGTAAAAGGAGCCTTTTTGGAATCAAAAAATGGACGCATACAGGATTGAAACCGATAGTTTTGGAAAACTTAAAGTTCCCGCTGACAAATAT
>MDTA01122325.1_pt1 | contig 15574 bp, 12 predicted proteins | sample 811151 | NCBI WGS metagenome assembly MDTA01 (sample SAMN05326648, study PRJNA326480) | marine metagenome | isolation source: seawater | place: Indian Ocean: South | collected 2010 | reverse complement strand
TTACGTAGCAGGCAAAATAATAAAAAAAATTGGACCAATTTTAGCCATAAATAACAAAGATTTTAATAATCAATATGTTGTTGAAAAAACTAATTAATAATCCGCCTAAAAAAAATAAAAATATTAACATTAGAGGTCTTGCGGTTGATAGCAAGAAAGTAAAGAAAGGTTATATTTTTTTTGCGATTAGAGGCCTGAAACAAAATGGCGAGACCTATATTAATGAGGCAATCAGAAGAGGAGCTATAGTTATTGTTTGTTCAAAAAAATGTAAATTTTTTAAAAAAAATACTATCGTAATAAAAACTTCTAATACAAGATATCTTTTGAGCGAAATATCATCTAAATTTTATAAACTAAAGCCAAAGAACATTATAGCTGTAACAGGCACCAACGGAAAAACTTCTGTTGCAGATTTATTTTATCAGTTTCTTACTTTGAATAAAATTCCAGTAGCCTCTATCGGAACACTAGGAATAAAATTTAAAAATAAAATAATTAATTCTGAACTAACTTCTCCCGACACAATAAATCTTCATAAAGAGCTTGAAAAGTTAAAAAAAAAAAAAATAGACAATGTTATCATTGAAGCTTCCAGCCACGGATTGCATCAAAAAAGAATTGAACATTTAAATCTTATAGGTGGGATTTTTACGAATTTTAGCCAAGATCATCTAGATTATCACAAAACAATGAAAACTTATCTTAAGTCCAAATTACATTTATTTGAAAGTATATTAGGAAAAAAAAAAGCAGTGATATCTGATAGCAGCATAAAAGAATTTAAGACTTTAAAAAAAATTTGTGAGAAAAGATCCCTTAAATTAATTGATATTAACCAAAAAAAGAAACTGCTAGAAAAAAATATAAGTCTTAAATTAAATAATTTTAAATCAAAAAATATCTTAATGGCTGCAGCAGCAGCTAAATTATGTAGTCCCAAAAAGATTTCTATTTTCGACAACTTAAAAAAACTAAAGGATGTAAATGGTAGATTAGAGCTAATAAGCACTTTCTCTAATATAAAAGTTTTTATCGATTTTGCTCATACACCTGATGCTTTGCTTAAAACTTTAAATGAAATCAAAAGTTCTATAGGTGAGAATATTTCTTTAGTATTTGGTTGTGGTGGAGAAAGAGACTTTAAGAAAAGAGCTTTAATGGCAAAAATAGCCAGTGAGAATTGCCAAAAAATTTACGTTACAGATGACAACCCTAGGAATGAAAAGCCTGAAAATATTAGAAAAGAAATTATTAAACACATTAGTAACAAAAATTACTTTAATATTGGAAATAGATCTAAAGCAATAAAAACAGCAATTTTGAAAGCTGACCCTAATGAAATAATCTTAGTAGCAGGAAAAGGCCATGAAACAAAACAAATTTATAAAAATAAAGTTTTAAATATCTCCGATAGAAAAATAATTAAAAATTTAAAATATAAATTGAAATTAAAAACAAAATCACCGGAAAAAGAAACTTTTTTTCAAAATAAGAAAATTTTTAAAGATTTAGAAAAAAAAGATATAACAAAAAACTTCCACGGTTTAGCAGTAGACTCTAGAGTTGTAAAAAAAAATAATTTATTTTTAACTATAAAAGGTAAAAATAATGATGGATCAAAATTTATTTCTAAAGCTTTAAAAAAAGGAGCAAGTTATATAGTTTCTTCAAAAAAGTTGAAAAAATTTAAAAAAAAAACAATATATGTAAAAAATGAAATTAATTTTTTAAACAAATTTGCATCTCTAAAGAGAAATTATACGAATGCTATTATTATAGGAGTCACAGGCAGCGCAGGAAAGACTTCATTAAAAAATTTACTTAAAGATCTGCTCAAAAATTACGGGAAAACATTTTTTTCTCCAAAGTCTTACAATAATCATTATGGTGTACCATTAAGTTTATCACAACTAAAAACAAACGATAAATTTGGCATATTTGAAATAGGAATGAGCAAATCTGGGGAGATAAATTTTTTATCAAATCTTGTTAAACCTCACATAGGCATCATTACAAATATTGGTGAAGCGCACATTGAAAATTTTAAACGTTTAAAAGATATTGCAAGCGCTAAAGGTGAGTTAATTGATAACATAAATAAAAATGGAACAATTATTTTAAACAGAGACGATAAATATTTTAAATTTCTAGAAAAAAAAGCTAAACAAAAAAATCTTAAAATACTTACTTTTGGGTTAAGCAAGGAGTCTGATATCTGCCTTGAAAAGAAAATTGAATCAAATAATAAAACTCAAGTAAAAGTAAAAATTTTAAATCAATTTTTTTCTTTTAAAATTGGAAATGCAAATGTTTATAATGTTTTAGCTTCATTAGCGATTTTAAAACAATTAAATTTAGATCCTAGTAAGATTTTAAAGATTTTCAGAAATTATGAGCCTACGGAGGGTAGAGGTAAAATTTATAAAATTAATAGATATAAAAAATTTTTTAAACTTATTGATGAAAGTTATAACGCCAATCCTCTTTCAGTAAAAACTGCGATAAACAACTTTAATGTGATAAAAAAACAAAATTTCAAAAAATACTTGTTACTTTGTGATATTCTCGAACTAGGTAAAAAATCTGAAATTTTACATAAAGATTTATCTAAAGTTATTAACAAGTCAGATATAGATAAAGTTTTTGTAAAGGGTGACAAAGCTTTAGTAACTTACAAGAATATTGTCAAAAATAAACGTGGTAATATTTTTCAACAAGATGAAGATATAGATTTTACATTAAAAAACATTATATCTAATAATGATTATTTAATGATAAAAGGATCAAACGCAACTGGATTAAACAATATGAGCAAAAGAATGATAAGAGGTTTATAAATGTTATTTCATTTTTTTACATCATTAATTGATCAATATTCATTTTTAAATGTATTTAGATATTTAACTTTTAGAACTGGTTTATCGGTAATGACCTCTTTGTTAATCGTTTTTATTATCGGAGCACCTTTAATCAAAATATTTTCAGAAAAAATGATAACTGGCCCTATAAGACAAGACGGTCCAATTGATCATATAGTTAAGAAATCCGGTACACCTACTATGGGCGGAGTGATAATAATTATAGGAATAATCTTAAGCACAATACTTTGGGCGGATTTAAGAAATATATACATTTGGACTTTAATATTCGTATCTTTAGGCTTAGGTGCTTTAGGACTTTTAGATGATATTTTAAAAATTAAATTTAAAAATTCTAGGGGTCTAAAATCAAAATATAAATTTTTGGGTCAATTAATTATAGGTGTTTTAGCTTTACTTATCCTAATTAAATATTCTGACCATAAATATTTATATGATCTATATTTTCCATTTTTTAAAAATCTAGTTTTAGATATGGGACTTTTTTTTATTCCATTTGGATTATTTGTTATAATCGGATCATCTAACGCTGTAAATTTAACCGATGGTCTTGACGGTCTAGCAACTGTTCCGGTACTGTTAGTTGCACTTTCATTTACTCTAATTTCTTACGTTGTTGGAAATACAATTTTTTCAGAATATCTAAAAATCCAATACATACCTGATGTAGGTGAATTATCAATTTTTTGTGGCTCAATTGTAGGAGCTTGTTTGGGTTTTCTTTGGTATAACGCACCTCCAGCAAAAATATTTATGGGAGACACTGGATCATTGTCTTTAGGAGGTTCGTTAGCTGCAGTGGCAATAATTGTAAAGCATGAAATTGTGCTTGCTATTATTGGTGGTTTATTTGTTTTAGAGACCGTATCAGTAATTATTCAAGTTATCTCATTTAAATTAACGGGTAAAAGAATATTTGAAATGGCTCCAATACATCATCATTTTGAAAAAAAAGGATGGGCTGAATCAACTATAGTAATTAGATTTTGGATTATAGCAATAATTTTAGCACTTGTAGGATTAGCTACTTTAAAACTTAGGTAGTAAATGACCTCAATTCATGAATTAAAAAAACTATCCTTTTTAATCTACGGTTTAGGTGCAACAGGTAAATCAGTTATAAGCTTTTTTAGAAAAAACAATATTAAGAATTATCAGGTTTGGGATGATAATAACAAAAATTTATACAAGAATAAAAGACCTTTAAATTTAAATAAATGTATAAAAAATGTTAATTTTATTATTCTAAGTCCATGAATAAGTTTGTTGAACTCAAGACATAAAACAAAATTGAGCAAATATCAAAAAAAAATTATCACCGATATCGATTTGATGTTTTTAAGCAAAAATTTTTTTAGAAGTATTGTTGTAACTGGAACAAATGGTAAATCAACGACATGTAAAGTAATTGATCATATTTTAAAAAAAAACAATTTTAAAACTCTATTAGGAGGCAATATTGGTACACCTGTTCTAAGTTTAAATCCAAAAAAAAATAATTTTTTAATAATTGAGGCATCATCTTTTCAACTTGCATACTCAAAATTTATATGTCCAGACTATGCTATTTTATTGAATATTACTAACGACCATTTGGATTGGCATGGAAACATGAAAAATTATATTCATTCGAAATTTAAAATCTTTAATTTGCAAAATAAAAATCAGTACGCTTTAGTTAATAAAGAATTTAAAGAATATTTCAGAAAAAAAAATTTTTTAGGAAAAATGATTATTCCTAGTTTTAAAAATTATAAAAAAATAAAACCCGGAATTTCAAATAATTATTTAACTATGGCTATAAATGACGAAAATATGACAAATATTTTTGAACTATCCAAGTTACTCAAAATTAGCAAAAAATCTTTGATAAAATCACTCAGTACATTTAAAGGTTTACCACATAGATATGAAATTTTTCTAAAAAAGAAAAATTCGATTTTTATAAATGATTCTAAAGCAACCTCCTTTCATGCAACAAAATTTGCACTACAAAATAGCAAAAATATTTACTGGATATTTGGAGGATTACCAAAGAAAAAAGATAAAATTATTTTAAATAATCTAAAAAAAAAATATAGTGAATTCTTACATTATAGGGAAGAATACCAATTATTTTAAAAATCAAGTTAAAAACAAGATAAATTGCAAAGTAGTTAAAAATTTAAAAAATTCTTTAATTGAGCTGTTAAAAGATATTCAAATTAAAAAAAACAAAAACAACACAATACTTTTTAGTCCTGCCGCAGCTTCTTATGATCAGTTTGATAACTTTGAGAAAAGAGGCGATGAATTTAAAAAATTAAGTAGATTTTATGCAAGAAAATCCTTTTAAATATAAAATTTTGAATAATTGGAGAAACATAGATAAAAAAATTTTTATTTGTTTTTTGATCCTTTTTTTTCTTGGATTATTCTTTTCTTTTTCTTCAACCTCCTTTCTAGCAGGTGAGAGACTTAATAAAGACTACTATTTCTATTTTTCAAGGCATTTGCTTTATACTTTTTTGGCACTGTTCGTAATGTTTTTTTTTACAGTAATAGAAACTTCTTCATTAAAAAAAATGATTATACCTCTATTTATTATTTTTTTTATTTTACTTGCGTTAGTTCCATTTATAGGAATAGAAGTCAAAGGAGCAAAAAGATGGATTGATTTTTATTTTTTTAGACTTCAACCTATTGAACTACTTAAACCATTCTTCATTCTCGCAATCGTTCAAATTTTGAATTATGAGCAATTTAAAAATTCTCAAATAAAATACCTTTTTAGTTTTCTAATATTATCATCTGTTATAATTCTCTTAATCGATCAACCAGATTTAGGACAGTCAATTCTTTTAACCGGTAGTTGGATTGCTACAATTTTCGTATCAGGGGTAAGTTTGTTAAATATTGTTATTTTTTTTTCAGTCTTTATCATTTTAATAAGCTCACTACTTTTTTTAATGCCTGAAAAATTTAGTTACATTATAAATCGTTTAGTTTCCTTTATTGATCCAACAAAAGGAGACAAATTTCAATCTTCATCTGCACTAGATGCAATAAAGCTTGGCGGTCTTAAAGGCCAAGGAATGGGTGAAGGAATTTTGAAAGATCGAGTTCCAGAAGCACATACAGATTACATAATTTCAATTATCTCAGAAGAGTACGGCTCTTTAATTTCGGTCATGATAATTTCAATTTTTTTGTTTATTTCTTTTAGAATAATAAAAAATTGCGTAAATCAAAATGATCAATTAATAAAGATCTCTTTATGCGGCCTTGCAGCATTGCTTGTTTTTCAGACGTTCATTCACGTCGGAGTTAATACGAATCTTATCCCTACAACTGGTATGACGTTGCCTTTTCTCAGTTACGGTGGTTCATCTTTAATAGGAAGTGCAATACTAGCTGGAACGATTTTAAATTTTACAAAAAACAGAACCTTTCTTGATGACTAAAAAAATAAAAGCCATAATAGCTGTCGGGGGCACTGGAGGTCATGTACTACCTGGATGCTGTTTAGCAGATCATTTAAATAGTTTAAATTACAACGTCGAACTAGTAACTGACAAAAGGGGTTTGAGATTTTTGGAAAAATTTAAACATCTAAAATTTTCAATTTTACATTCGTTTCCTCTTAATAAAAAAAACATATTTTCTCTGTTTATAACCTCTTCTTTAATATTTTACTCTATTTTTAGTTCCTTAATCTTTTTGATCCTTAAAAGACCGTCAATAGTTTTTGGAATGGGTGGATATGCCTCTTTTCCGATTTGTATAGCAGCTGCAATATTAAGGATAAAATTAATAATTTATGAAAATAATTTATTTATTGGTAAAGCAAATAAATATTTGTCACCATTTGCACAAAAAATTTTTGTTTCAAGTAAGGCACTTGAAGGGTTATCTAATAAGTATTTTATGAAAACCGAAGAGATTGGTAATATTATAGAAAAAAAAATATTATCTTTTTCAAAATTACAATCTATTAATCAAAATATAAATAAATTAAATATACTTGTTCTAGGAGGTAGCCAAGCAGCAAAAATTTTTGCTGATATACTCCCAGATATTTTTTATCAATGCAAAAATAATGGTGTAGAACTAAAAATTTTTCAGCAATGTTTATTAGAGCAAAATTCAAAATTGAATACATTCTATAAAAAGTCTCAAATTGAATTTGAGACCTTTAATTTTAGTAATGATTTGACTAATTATTTTTCAAAGACAAATTTAGCGATAACAAGATCCGGATCATCAATGTTAGCTGAATTAACTAATGCAAACATACCTTTTATTTCTATACCGCTTCCTACATCTGCAGATAACCACCAATTCAAGAACGCTCTCTATTATGAAAATAAGAATTTCTCATTTTTGGTTGAAGAAAAAGAAATAAACAACAAATTGGGTAATCTATTAAAAAAGATCTATAATGATGTGTCCATACTTCAAAAATTAAGTCGTAATCAGAGTCAATATTCTGATAAAAATGTCTATAACAATATCAATAAAGCATTAAAAAAAATACTTGATGAAAAAAATTAATTTAGGAAATAAGGAAATAGTTCATTTTATAGGAATAGGTGGAATTGGAATGAGCGGTCTAGCTCAGATCATGAAAAATATGGGGTTTAAAATCCAAGGTAGTGATCAAAATAAAAATAAAAATACTATAAGTTGTTCAAAATTAGGTATTAAAATTTTTAATGGTCATTCTAAAAAAAATATAAACAATGCACAAATCGTAGTCAAATCTTCGGCTATTAAAAATAGTAATACCGAGTTAAAATATGCTCGAAAAAAAAAAATACCAGTTTATTCTAGAGCGGATGTATTAGCGGATGTGGTATCACTCAAAAAAAATATCATTATTACCGGATCGCATGGAAAAACAACAACAACATCTTTAGTTTCTAAAATTTTATCAGATCAAAAATTAGATCCAACAATAATCAATGGAGGTGTTATTAATTCTTTTAAAAGCAATGCAAAGTTAGGAAAAGGAGACTGGGCAATACTTGAGGCAGACGAATCAGACGGTAGTTTTCTTAAACTACCAATAAACTATTCTATAGTTACAAACATAGATTATGAACATATAGATTATTATAAAAGCTTTAAAAATTTAGAAAACTCTTTTAAGAAGTTCATAGATAAAACTCCTCCAACAGGCAAATCAATAGTTTGTATTGATAATAAGAAAATTAAGAATTTATTATCTAAAATTAAAAATAAAAATATTCTAACCTACGGTGAAAATTTTAATGCTAATTTTAAAATATCTAATATTAGATATAAATTTAATTATACTATTTTTGATCTTAATTACAAAAGCAATGACAAGAAAATAAAAAAAATGAAAAATATTTACTTAAAGCTTTTGGGAAAACACAATGTCTTAAATGCAACTGCTGCAATAGTATTGTGTTTAAATCTTGGGGCAAGCACTCAGATTATAAAAAAATCTTTAAAAAGTTTTTCTGGTGTCCAGAGAAGAATGACAAAAATATTTTCAAGAAATAAAAACGATTTTTATGATGATTACGCACATCACCCAACAGAAATTTCATCAATTTTAAATGGAATAAAGAATGTTTCAAAAAATAGAAAAATTATTTCAGTTTTTGAGCCTCACCGGTATTCAAGAGTATTATCGCTAAAAAAAGAATTTGCTAAATCTTTTATTAAATCTGATATAGTTATCCTTTGTCCTTTATACGCAGCGGGTGAAAAGAAAAATTCTAAATTTAGCCAAATTAAATTTGCAAAATTAATCTCTCAAATGTCTAAAACTCAAGTTATAATTTTAAAAAAAGGTGATGAATTAAAAAATTATATGAAAAAAAATTTAATTAATGATGAAATTATAATTGGGATGGGTGCAGGATTAATTTCAAAATGGATGAGGGAGTTAAAGACTGTTTTATGAGTTTAAGCCAAGAATTATTTAAAAAATTTAGTAAAAATATTTATAATAATATTAGTTTAGCTAATTTTAGTTGGTTTAATCTTGGAGGCCCAGCTGAATTTTTTTTCAAACCTGAAAATGAAAAACAACTTTTAGATTTTTTAAAAGAAAATAAAAAAAATAAGTTAAAAATTACTATTATTGGCGCTGGATCTAATACATTGATAAGAGACAAAGGAGTTAAAGGAGTTGTGATAAAATTAGGTTCCAATTTTTCTAAGATAAGTCTCGTAGATAATACTATTATAGAAGTAGGAGCGGCTACTTTAGATCGAAAGGTATCAATGTTCGCAAAAGAAAATAAAATAGGAGATATGGAATTTCTGTCTTGTATTCCAGGCTCAATAGGGGGAGCTGTTGTAATGAATAGTGGGTGTTATGGTGGAGAAATTTCTAAAATTTTACATTCAATAAAAATAATTGATATAAATAAATGCATAGAAAAAGAAATTGGTGTTAATGATATAAAATTTTTTTATAGGGGCACTAGTTTACCTAGCAATATCATAATCACATCAGTTAAATTAAAAGGTAAATCTAGCTCAAAACAATCGATAGAAAAAATTCAAAATGATATGATTGAAAGAAAAAAATTATCTCAACCTAATCAAATCAAAACTTGTGGCAGTACTTTCAAAAATTTTGAGAATGATAAAAGGGCATGGGAGCTCATTAAAGAAACGGGATGTGATAAATTTCAAGAAGGGGATGCTGTGATATCAAAAAAACATTGTAATTTTTTTGTAAATAATGGAAAAGCTAATTCAACGGATATTGAAAAACTCATAGATAGAGTAAAGCAAACAGTGAGTAAAAAAACAGGAATTGATCTTGAATTAGAGATTAAAATAATTGGTGAAAAAAAGATTTAAAAGAGTATTAGTGATTTTGGGCGGCACATCTGGCGAAAGAGCGGTAAGTCTTGAGAGTGGCAAAGCATGTATAAAAGTTCTTAAAAAAAAATATATTGTCTCAAAATTTGATCCAAAATTTAAAAATTTTAATTTGATAGATAAAAGAAAAATAGATGTAATTTTCAATGCACTACATGGTAAAAACGGAGAAGATGGAATTGCCCAAACTTATTTTGAATATTTAAAAATACCATATACGCATTCGGGAGTAATAAGCTCTTACAATGCTATGAATAAAATTATTTCAAAAAAAATTTTTATTAAAAGCAAAATTTTAACTCCAAAATATCTGATTTTAAAAAAAAATGGTCTAAAGATGAATAATATTTTACAATTATTAAAAAAAAACAAGATGGGTTTTCCCATTGTTATCAAGCCGATCAGTGAAGGATCAAGTTTGGGAGTAAAAATTAATAAAAATTTAATAGATTTGAAAAAATCAATTACGTCGCTTTTTAGGAAGTATGAAGAAATTATGCTAGAACAATATATAGGAGGCCAAGAAGTTCAAGCTGCTGTATTAAATAATGTTCCTTTGGGTGCAATTGAACTAATACCAAAAAGATCTTTCTATGACTACAAAGCTAAATATACCAAGTCAGCAAAGACTGAACACGTGATGCCAGCAAGACTTAGAAAAGATAAATACAATGAAGTTTTAAAAATTGCAAAAAAAGCTCACAGAGTTTTAGGATGTAAAGGAGTCTCGAGAACTGATTTTAAATTTTTCAAGAATAAATTTTATATCTTGGAGACAAACACTCAACCAGGTATGACTAATCTTTCACTAGTTCCTGAAATTGCAAGTTATCGTGGTATAAATTTTTCTTCTCTAATAGAGAAGATTTTAATAGATGCTAGTATTAATAAATGAAAAAAAAAATTATCATAGCATTTGTGCTTTTGATAATTTTAAGCACTTATAGTCCTTACAAAAATTTGAATATAGCATCTCTTTTTAAAATCGATAGAATAATTGTTGAGAATAACTATCTTCTTGAAGAAACAGAAGTTAGAAATCAATTATCCTTTTTATATAAGTCAAATATTTTTTTTTTAGATCATTTGAAAACAAAAAATGAAATTTCAAAAGAGAGCTTGATAGAAAGTCTTGAAATCAAAAAAATATATCCTAGAACATTGAGAGTCAAAATTTTTGAAAAAGAACCAATTGCTGTTATTCAAAATAAAAAAGAAAAAAAATTTTTTACTAAAAAAGGGTACATAGCAAAATATTTTGAGTCTGAGAAAATACAAAATCTGCCGATCGTTTTTGGTGATGAAAAAAATTTTAAAATTTTTTATATAAATTTAAAAAAGACCAACTTTCCAATCAAAATTATAAATTCTTTTTATTTATTTGATTCTAATAGATGGGACCTAATAATTAAAGACAATCGAACAATCAAATTACCTACTAAGAATTACACTGAAAGTCTTAAAAATTTTTTAGACATAAAAGATTATAATAACTTAGAAAAATACAAAATTTTTGATTATAGAATAAATAATCAACTTATTTTAAAATAGAATATGAAAAGAAATTCTTTTACTCTTTTTATTGAAATAAGTAATTTTGATTTTAATTTTATTGTAGGTACAGCTACGGAAAATAATGACTTTAAAATTTTACATAAGATTAATATTCCATCTAAAGGATTGAGCAATAATAAAATAGACAACTTTGATCTAATTTTTGAAACTTTTAAAACTAATATCTCTTTGTTAGAAAAAAAAATTAATTTTATTTTTAAAGATGTTATAATAATATTAAACAATTTTGAATGTAGCCTTATAAATCTTACAGGATACAAGAAGCTTAATGGATCTCAGCTTTTAAAAGACAATATAACGTATATTATAAATTCTCTTAAATCAAAAATATCTGAAGTTGAGAAAAACAAAACTATTATACATATATTCAATTCAAAATTTTTTCTTGATAAAAAAAATATTGAAAATTTACCGATTGGTTTATTTGGGGATTTCTACTCCCATGAATTATCTTTTTTTTTAATTAATACAAATGATTTCAAAAATATTTCACAGGTCTTATTTAAATGTAATTTAAAAATAAAAAAAATAATTTCAAAAAATTTTATTAAGGGCGTAAATTTCATAAATGAAAATTCAAAGATAGAAACATTTTTTATGATTGAACTAAATAAACGTAATTCGCAATTGGTTCTGTTTGAAAATTCATCTTTAAAGTATATTCAAAAATTTAAATTTGGCCATGAGATAATTTTGGATGATATTTCAAAAATAACTAAACTTAATAAAGATATCATAGAAAAAATTATAAAAGATTTAAATCTAACTGAGAAATCTAAAGATGAATTGATAGAAAAAAAATATTTTATTGATCAAAATTACAGAAAAATAAAAAAAAAACTAATTTTGGATATTGCTAGAGCAAGAATTCAAGAAATATCTGAAATAATTTTATTTAAAAATATAAATACTTATTTTTTTTTAAAAAAAAACATACCGATATATTTGAATTTTGATGAAAAACTATTTTCAAAAAATTTTAGAAATATTTACAATCAAATTTTTTCAAATAATAATAGATTTAAATTCGGCTATTTTAACAAAAGAGATAATGAACATTTTATTAATGAGGCTTTTAAAATTGTTCAATATGGGTGGAAAAAAGAAGCAGTTCCCATTGTACATGAAAAAAAGTCAGTAATTTCAAGATTCTTTGATATTTTCTTCAGATCTTAGTTGTTATTTTTAGAAACATTAGTTGTTTTAATGCTTATAAGAAATTTCGTTATAAGTCTTGGATGCTTGAAATATATCAACAAACTTTATCAAAGTCGATTAACTTCGAGGGTGTTGGGTTGCATTCTGGAAAAAAAACAAAAATTTCTATTAAACCAGGGAAAGAAGATCAAGGTATAGTTTTTAAAAGAATTGATCTTAAAACCAACAATCTCATTTATGGAAAATTCGATAAAGTTTCTTCAGCAAAATTATGCACTACATTAGCAAACGATAAGGGAGTAAAAGTTTCTACAGTTGAGCATTTGTTAGCTGCTTTGTACATGGCGGAAATAGATAATGCATTAATTGAAATAAATAATGAAGAAGTTCCAATTATGGACGGATCTGCAAAAGATTTTCTAAAAGAACTTCAAAAAATTGATTTAAAAAGATCAACAAAAAAAAGAAAATATTTAAAAGTTATTGAAAAAGTTGAATTAAAAGACAATTGTAGAAAAATTTTTATTGAACCCAACAGTTCATCAACATTTGAGGTAAATTTTCAACTCAACTACGAAAATAAAACTATTGGAAAACAAGAAAATTTAGTAAATTTCCAACTAGATCAACTAGATCAAGTATGTCAATCAAGAACATTCTGTTTGTTTGAAGATATTGAGAAAATAAAAAAACTTGGATTGGCAAAAGGTGGGTCTTTAGAGAATGCAATTGTAGTTGATGGTGACAAAGTTTTGAATAAAGGCGGTTTAAGAAATAAGAGAGAATTTGTTAATCATAAGATTTTAGACCTTGCTGGTGACTTTCTATTATCTGGATATAGAGTGTTAGGTAAAGTAACTTGTTATCAAGGAGGTCATGAGTTGACAAATAAGTTTCTTAAGAAATTAATTAATTCACAAAAAAGCTATTTAATCACAGAGTTAAAAGACATTATTATTTCAAAAAATATAACTTCAAATCAATCGATTAAGCTTGTAGCTAGCGCATAGCTCTTAGTTTTTTACATATTATTTTTAATCTGGTATTAATTTAATTATGATTTTTAGATTATTTTTAATTTTAATTATCAGTTTTCCTTTTTATTCATGTTCAAAAAACAATGAGTTAGTTTATCAGGCTTCAAAAAAAGTTGATCCTTACGTTCTCTATAAAGAAGCTTTAGAAGCCTTCGAACAAAATGATTATTTTTTTGCGAGTAAAAAATTTTCAGAAGCAGAACTAAATTTTGAAAAAGTTGAATTAGCTGCGAAATCAGCAATTATGTCAAGTTTTTCACTTTACGGAATTAATTTTTATAGTGAAGCTTTAGATAATCTTGAAAGATACATAAAAACTTATCCTGCTGACAAAAATATAATTTACGCACACTATTTAATTGCAGTAATTTATTTTGAACAGATTAGCGACGAAAAAAAAGATCTTAAGCCTTTGATTAAAGCAGATAAACAAATTGATTTTTTTTTAAACAAATATCCAAAGTCGGAATATGCAATAGACTTGAGATTTAAGAAAGATTTAATTCAAAATCAATTAGCAGCAAAAGAGCTTTATGTTTCTAAATATTATATTTCAACCCAAAAATGGGTACCAGCTATTAATAGACTTAAAATTATTATTGACAAATATGACAAAACTATTTTTGTTGAGGAAGCTCTTCATAGGCTTGTAGAAATTCATTATCATCTTGGATTAGAAAATGAAGCGAAAAAATATGCTCAAATCTTAGGATATAATTATAATTCTGGAGAATGGTTTCAACAGTCTTACAAAATTTTGAATAAAGATTATAATATAAAGAAAAGTGCCGTTGAGAAAAAAAAACAGAGTGATAATAAAACAAGTTTATTTAAAAAAGTTATAGAAATGATCCAATAAGTAATGAATGATAGAAGTAAAATTTCAGATCAGTATAAAAAAAAATTAAAAAATTTAAAGAAACATAACAAATTTTACTTCACAGAAGATAAACCTAAAATATCTGATTTAGAATATGATAATTTAAAAAAAGAAACTAAAGAACTAGAAATAAAGTATCCTTTTTTAAAAAAAATAGGCTCTGTTGATCAAATCATTGGAGCTCCACCATCTAATAAATTTCAAAAGATAAAACATTTAATTCCAATGTTATCATTATCAAATGCTTTCAACAGGCAAGATATGGAAGATTTTTTAAAAAAAATTACAAATTTTTTAAATTTAAATAATGAAAAGGTAGAGCTATTTTCTGAGCCAAAGATTGACGGAATTTCAGCAACATTGATTTATGAAAATGGTTTTCTTGTTAAAGGACTATCAAGAGGTGACGGTATTATAGGCGAAGATATTTTAGAAAATTTAAAAACTATTTCTGGCATTCCAAAAAAAATAAATGGAAATGCAGTGCCCAGGTTATTAGAGATAAGATGTGAGATTTTTATTGGAAAAAAAGATTTTACAAGTCTTAATAAGCAATTCGCTAATCCTAGAAATGCAGCTGGAGGATCATTGAGGCAAAAAAACCCAAAAGCAACCTCTAAAATGCCACTTCAATATTTTGCTTATGGTGTTGGTGCAATAGAGCCAAATATATTTAAAAAACAATCAGAATTTTTAAAAAAAATTAATCAATGGGGTTTTGTCACAAATCCTCTTTCTAAAATTACGTCAGGAATAAATGAAATTGAAGAGCAACATGATAAATTAGAGTCTATTAGATCTACTTTAGACTACGATATTGATGGTTTGGTATTCAAAGTAAATGATTTACAATTACAAAGAAGGCTAGGAAATACATCTAATTCACCAAGATGGGCTACTGCATATAAATTTTCTGCTGAAAAAGCAGTTACAAAAATTAAAGAAATAGTAATCCAGGTAGGTAGAACTGGTGCGATTACGCCTGTAGCAAAAGTTGAACCAGTCACAGTTGGCGGAGTTGTTGTATCAAACGCCACCTTACATAATGAGGAAGAAATTAAAAGAAAAGATATAAGAATTGGAGATACAATAAAAATTCAAAGAGCAGGAGATGTAATACCACAAGTAGTATCGGTTGATTTTTCAAAAAGAGACAACAAGAGTAAAAAATTTATTTTTCCTACAAAATGTCT